>ERZ856578.4483-NODE-4483-length-18686-cov-5.630609_pt1 | contig 18686 bp, 16 predicted proteins | sample MGYA00514384_ERZ856578 | MGnify/ENA primary metagenome ERZ856578 (study PRJEB29103, sample SAMN06111958) | human gut metagenome | biome: human gut; feature: ankylosing spondylitis patient; material: healthy_person | host: Homo sapiens | place: China:Hangzhou... | reverse complement strand
GGCGGTTCAAAACTTGTGCCCAAAATCACAATCATAAAAATAATTCATTTTACTATTGACTTTTTATTAGCAGGCTTTCATTTCAATCATTTTCTGTATATCTAATGGTTTCGACAGGTGTGCACCCATCCCTGCAGTCTTTGATTTTTTCATGTCATCATCAAATGCATTTGCTGTCATTGCAATAATCGGGATGCTTTTTGCGTCTTCTTTCTCACTGTTTCGGATTTCATGTGTTGCTTCATATCCATCCATGACTGGCATCATAATGTCCATTAGAATTGCATCAAAATAATACACATTGTGTTTTCATGAGATCTGTTTCATTTGTTTCCGAATCGTACAATGCCAATTCTTTTAATTTATTCCGGGTGCTCTCGTTGTCGAGACCAGATGACATCAGACTCTTACGATTCATAGTTCTCAATTTTATTTGCGGAGTATTTATAATCCATACAATATCGCCTGTCGATCAGCCACATTTAATTCATAATTACAACATCGTTCAATCAATTCCCTGTCATGGGTGATAATAAAAATACTTTTACCCATGTCACGAAGTTCTTTAAACAGCTGTGCAGTACTTACCATATGACAATAATCCAGACCGCTCGTCGGCTCATCAAATATCAGTATCTCCTTTTCTGCAAGCACAGACGATGCAATAGCCACACGCTGTTTCTGACCACCGGATAATGACATCGGATGTTTATCACGAAATTCCCATATACCAAGTTTTTGCATAATTTCTCTGGCTCTTTCCTGTATCTCTTTTCCGGTATCCGATGCTCCAAGAAGAACTTCATCTTCTACAGATTCACAGAAAAGCTGATGATTTACATCCTGCATTACAAGATAACATTTACGGAGCATTTCCTTTGGTTTATACTGCTTATCTTCTATGACCGTCTGTCCCTTAAATTTTTTCTCCAATCCGCAAAAGCATCTGACGAACGTAGATTTTCCTGCTCCGTTTTGTCCTGTAATTGCTATAAGTTCATTCTTTGGGAGCTGCATATCTCCAAACTCCAGTACCTTTTTTTCTCCATAGGAAAAATAATAATTTTTCAGTACTATGTCCGACTTTTTGGCAATATACTCATGTCTTTTACTGCTTTCATCACAATGTGACTGCATTGTACGAAGTCCTAGATTTTGCAGCTTTTGCTCTGAAAATTTCAGAAATTCCTGCATTGTGATATCAAACATAATTCTTCCATGTTCAAGATAGACTACACGGTCACATATTTCCTTAAGCCAATACAACCTGTGCTCCGCTATCACGATTGTTTTTCCCTGCTTTTTCCAGAGTAAAAGCGTATTTTTTAGTCTTTCTATGGATTCTTTATCCAGATTTGATGTCGGTTCATCAAGTACAAATACGTCGGGCTGCATCGCAGTTACAGAACCACAGGCAACTCTCTGCTTCTCACCGCCTGACAATTTAAAAATATCTCTGTCCATAAGATTTTCCATTTCCAGTTCGCTTACAGCCAGTTTTACACGTTCGTTAATATCGTTTTCTACAAGTCCCATATTTTCGCATCCAAACGCAACTTCACTTGTTGTATCCATGCAGAAAAACTGACTTCTTGGATTCTGAAATACACTACCCACCTTTTTTGATATATTATATAGTTCTTCACTCTGCACATTCATTCCATAAACGCTGACATTTCCGCTATACTCTCCTTCATAAAAATGTGGGATAAGACCATTTATAAGGCGCGTTATTGTTGTCTTTCCACAACCTGAAGCCCCACATAACAAAACACATTCTCCTTTATCAACTGAAATCGAAACATCTTTTAACGCTCCTTTTTCCGAATTATTATACTGAAAACTGACATTTTCTATCTGTATCATAATATCCTCCATTTGTAACAAAACCGCACTCTGCCAATATTATGACATCATGCGGTTTTATCTATATATTACATAAATAATCTTGAAATCCTTGAAACGATCCATATTACATAAGGAATAAAGCAAATAAGTACTACAATATAGTCCTGAAAATGAAAACCAATCCGGCACACATTGGTCCGCTTTACATCACCGCCAAGTCCCCGTGTAATAGCTGCGGCATTGAGCTCCTCTCCAATTTTTGCGGAGCAGACCATAAGTGGAATCAGTCTGTACTCTATCATTTTATCGACATTTTTCCCGCCGAAGCGAATATCCCGCATACGCATCGCATCATTGATTGCCCGGAATTCATCCGCAATCGTTGGAAAAAAACGAAACATAACAGAAAGTGGTATGGTCAGCTTATCCGTAATATGCATCCTGCTCATAGCCGAAGAAAACTCACTTACTGTTGTTGTCTGCATCAGATAGGTTCCAGCCATGATTCCCGGCAGAAACCTTGTCATAATCCCGCAGAATGCAAGCAATATAAATCCAATAAAACCTGTCATATGAGGCAGCACAAACACTGTCAGCAAATAAAATACACTGTACAAAATGATGTATCCTGCTGCTCTTTTCCACTTACCTACAAGTATAAAAAGCACGAACGGAAGCAGACAGAATAACGGAAGGTACGCACCAAATAATTTATCTCCTGCTCCTCCCAGAACAAATATTGCCATTGTCATTAAAAGAAGCATTTTCGTTCTTGGATCAAATGTGACGTATGTATGTATCATTATGCAATTCCCGCTTTCTCAAAATGCTTTTTCAACAATGATTTTCCAAATACTCCTCCGATCCATCCACAAACCACGCATGCTGCAATAAGTAATGGGATCAGCCATGAGTTCGCAAAGATATCTGTCATTTTAGTGATATACTCCTGTCCAAAACTCTGACGCGTACTGAAATATGCCTCAATATTCATAAACATTGGAACAAAGTTTCCAAAGATGATCAGATTAAATACTCCACAACTTAATATATTTTTCTTACTGCTTTTATAATTTCCTGATTTTACAATAAGGTCTGTAATAACACCACATATAATTCCAAAAATAAACGGCCAGTATCCCATTCCTGTAATCCACAAAAACAATCCAACGATCATAGCATAAATAGTTATCATTCCAAATTTATCAACTTTTGTCAAAAAAAGCATATATGGAATACCGCCAAATATTGGGACAATCACACATAAAAGCGGCATCATGATCGGTATAAATCCCAGCATTGCAACTGCTGTCATAATCACACAGTAAATCGCTGCATAAATTCCAATATTGATCAAATCTTTTCCTTTTAATTTCTTTTTATTTTTCATTTTGAATGCTCCTTGTTTTTTATCTATATATTACTTTATTTCTTAACGTGCCAGTTTCCAGCTGACTGCCTGCTCTCTTGCATCCACAAACCGCTTGTAAATTCCTTCCTGCTTCATCAGCTGCTCATGGGTTCCTTTCTGCACAATCTGCCCCTTCTCTACGACCACGATCTGATCTGCATGGCGTACCGTCTTCAGTCTGTGTGCGATCATAATGATCGTTTTTTCTTTCGTCAGTGCATCCACAGCCTCCACAAGTTCTTTCTCATTCTCAGGATCTACATTCGCAGTTGCCTCATCAAGAATAATGATCGGTGCATCCTTCATAATCGCCCTGGCAATGGAGATCCGTTGTTTTTCACCACCGGAAAGCGTGGCACCGCCCTCTCCGATCACGGTATTATATCCATTTGGAAGTTTGCTGATAAACTCGTGACAGCAGGCTTTCTTTGCTGCTTCCACCACTTCCTCATGACTTGCATCCTGACGCCCGAACTTAATATTATTCTCAATTGTATCTGCAAAAAGATAGACGGACTGAAAGACAAATGCAAAATTATTCATAAGGCTGTTCATGCTGTACTCTTTTACATTTACACCGCCAAGGGTCACTTCTCCGGAATCCACATCCCAGAATCTGGAAATCAGATTACAAAGTGTAGATTTACCTCCGCCAGACGGACCAACGATTGCTGTCGTTGTTTTTTCTGGGATAGAGAGTGATACACCATCAATAATCTTCCGCTTATCGTAGGAAAATGTAACATCTGAAAGTCTGATATCATAGTTTTCCGGCTGTATCTTCTTGCCATCGATATCCATCGTATCCAGTTCCAGAATTGCATTTGCTTTGTCCACACATACACTTACAACATGTAAGAGGGATGAGTAATTTCCTGTACATTCCAGACTGGCATAAAGCATAAATGCTGAGATTGTCATACCAATGGCATAAACCGCACTCATAGTTCCATTGATATAAAAATATGCACTGCATGCCACAATTACGGCTCCTGTTATCTTCGTTATCACGCTTTGTAAAAAATGATACGGGACAAATACCATTTCCATTCTGGTATTGATTTTGGCACTCGCATCGTTTGCATCATTTAATCTCTTTGCCTGTTTTCCAAGCAGATTGTAGGATTTCACTTCTGAGATTCCCTGAAGATACTCCATGATCTGACTTACGAGTTCTGTATCACATACCACCTTTTGTTCCGAATCTTTTTTCCCTGCATTCTGCATCATAGAATTTACACCAAAGAAAATCAGGACTCCAGCTGCAGATATCAGTCCGATTCTCCAATCAAAGACAAGCAGCATAAGGATGATCATCAAAGTCTCTAAAATCCCCTGCGTTGTCAGCATAACCACCCTGGCCGCTACATCTCCTAGTAATTCCATCGTATTGGTTGTCACCGAAGATATCTCTCCAATACTGTTGGAATTAAAATATCCCATCGGAAGGTAACGCAGATGCTCTGCAATTTTGATTCTCGTAAAAGCACTTGCATTATAGCCACCTTCTGTCTGAAGTACCGTAGAACTTCTCTTACATATAACAGCAATCACAATCGCAATGACCATAATGGCTAAGGAACCTCCGATATATTTTCCTATCGGTTTTCCACCAAGCAAACCAATCAATATGTACATAATGGCTGGTATCTTCATTGCAGATGCAAGTGCTTCTACAAGCCCAATGACCATCGACAGTTTGAATTTGTTTCCATTTTCCCTCCCTGAAAATCTAAAGAATTTCGCCAGAATCTCAAACATATCATACGCCCTCCCTTACGGTATCTTTTACTGAAATATGGGCATTCCACATTTCTTTATAAAGCGGGCATGACACCAGAAGCTGCTCATGCGTGCCATGCGCTGTCACGTTTCCATCATTTACCACAAAGATCTGGTCACTGTCCTTAACGGTAGAAAGCCTGTGTGCTATGACGATCAGTGTCTTTCCGTCCACCAGTTTTGCAATGGATTTTTGTAATAGAGCTTCGTTTTCCGGATCTGTGTAGGCAGTTGCCTCATCTAAAATGACGATCGGTGCATCCTTTAGCATCGCCCGGGCAATCGAGATACGCTGTCTCTCTCCTCCCGACAGATGTCCACCGGCACCGCCTACAACGGTATCAAATCCATTTTCTAACTGCAGGATAAATTCATAACAGCCGCTCTTCTTTGTAACCTCAACCACCTGGTCATCCGTAGCGTTTGGATTTCCCTGTCTGATATTTTCACGAACTGTCTCATTAAACAGATAATTGTCCTGCGCGACATAGGCAATTTTCCGGTTGAAATCTGTAAGTGCCAGCTCTTTTACATCAACCCCACCGATTTTAATGTTGCCGGAATCCACATCCCATAAAGATGCGATTAGCTTTGCGATCGTTGACTTTCCGCTTCCGGAAGGCCCAACAATTGCATTTACAGTCCCTGCTTTCAGTTCCATATTTACTCCATGCAGGATTTCTTTGTCGTGATAGCCAAACCTTACATTTTCAAGAATGATGGAATTATCTTTTGGAACATCTTTACTTTTCTCCGGACGTTTTAACTCCGGCTGTTCTAAAATACCTGCTATCTCATCAACGATCACTCCGATTTTCCCAAGGTCATCTGTATAGGAGCCCACCGTGATCAGAGGCCCGACAATTCCCAGTGAGAGAATGATACAAATGACAAAATCAGATAACTCTAAGGTTTTATTCGATACATAATAGGCTCCAAAAGGCAATACTGTAAGAAGTGTATACGGTGTCACCACCATCATCAATGCATGATAGACAGAACATCTTCTCATCCATGAAATGAAAGAGTCCGCATATTCCCTTGCCGCTTTTGTAAATTTAGCATAAGAGCTTTCTGTCTTTCCAAATGCCTTTATGACCTCTATTCCGTTAATATATTCTACCGCAGCATCATTCAGCTCTTTTGTGGTCTTAACCGTCCTTTCAAAACTTGGCTTATAATCCAGCATCATTCCAAAATATGAGAAAAGTCCAACAACAATCGGAACTAAAGACCAAAGTGCCAGCCGATAGTCTGTCAGGAAGAAATAAATCAGGATTACAACCGGTGCAAGCAGATTGGAGGTAAATTCTGGTACTATGTGAGCCAGAGTTGTCTCGATACTGTCAATTCTTTCCACCATGATATTTTTAAAAGTACCTGACGGTGTATCTTTCACATACCCAAGAGGTACCCTGGCAAGCTTGTCGCAACACGCTTTTCTTATATTTGCAAGTACCACAAAAGTTGCTTTATGTGACAATGACGTTGAAAGTGAATGAAACAGTTCTGCGATCACAAACGACAGTGCGATCAGGACTGCTTTTATCAGATATTTTTCAAACTCCTTTTCACCGTTTAAAAACAGTTTCACCACATCCGCAATTATAAAGTACGGAAGAATCTTAAAAATAACATTTCCTATTGCGAGCAATACACTCCACACATAGGCACTTCTTTTTTGTCCAGCCCATGTCAGTATCCAGCTGACTGCTGACTTTTTCTTTTCTTTCACACGTATTCACTCCTTGCTATAGTTTTAATTTTGTTAGTTATGTCTAACCCTTGTATAATAAAATAGGTGGCATGCCGGCATCAGCCACCTGATATTATTTTCTTAAAATGTACCTTTCTGAATCGTAAGCCTAAAATTTAACGTTCCACAATCGCTCCCAGCCACCGGTATTGAATTCCCGAAGCTTGTGCACATTTCTCTTTGCAATTTCCTTATCTATATCGTGCTCAATGATCTGAAATATAGATGAAAAAAATCCGGTATAAATCATATGCATGAGGCTTTCCCCGACAATCGGTATTTCAATTCCATCCTCCTTCATTTTCTTCACATATTCCAAACTGGATCTCATTTCCCTGTCTACCATATTGTGTATGAATGTCTCAAACTTTCCACTGTCTCCACATTTCAGCAATAATCGGAAATTATCATAATGCTCATAGATATAGTCAATCATCTGATCCATTCCGTCGCCGGATGTGTCCGACATATTACTGGTCTGTTCTTTGGCAGAAAGCTTTTCAAAATCCTCAACTACACGGTCGTAGATCTGATATATATGTTCTATATACGGATCTGTCAGTGCATCAAAAAGCGCCTCTTTTGTCGGATAGTATTTATAAAAGGCACCCGTTGTAAGTCCGGCATCCTTTACAATATTTCTTAAAGATGCCCCGGAAAAGCCATCTTTTAAAAAATGCTTTCTGGCTGTATTTAATATATTTTTCTCTGTATCTTCTGCTTTTGTCGACATCTTTTTCTTATTCTCCTGAACGTCTCTCCAAAATATAACAGTGTTATATAGTACTGTTATATTTTATCTCTTTCTATTCATTTGTCAAGTATAATTTTTAGATTTTTCACAACTATTTTTCTCACCACACTCTGCAGTAAATGAGAAAAAAGAGACCCATACCATAAATGATATGAGTCTCAAAAAAGCCTATAAAATCAAGCTTTCTATTTAGAATTTGCCCTCATCGGCTGCCTGCTCGATGAAAGCTGATAAATCCAATAAGTTCGGGGTTTGTGTTGATTATTTAGCAAGTAGATAACAAATACACAGCTTACCAAAACAAACCACAGCAAATCTAATAAGTCAAATCCGAAAATCTACGCATCTAAAATAACATCAAATCAACTCATATGCAAGTAGAAAACTGCGAAGATAAGACCGAACTCAAGCTACCACTGAAACAAGAAAAAGCCAACAGAACTATCTCTGCTGGCTCAATTATATACTATCTTCTATTTTTCTTCGACTCCTTTCTTTCCTCTACAAGTCTTGTTTCCTCCTCAAGAACTTTATATACATACCCAGTTAACTGCCAAAGCTTAAATGGACTTATATAAAAATCATATTGCTCTGAATTTTCCTTCTTATAACAGATACCTAAATCTATTAAACCTCTCTTCATAGCCTCACGAAGAAACTGTTGGTCTTTTCCCATTATACTTGCTGCGATTGTAACTGGCACATTCCCCTCTGGGAAATCTGGAACTTGATATAGCATAACAATACCTCCTGAAAAATATAATTTGTCTTTTGAAATAAGACACTTCTAATTTTCCAACTCAGTCTAATACTCAAAGCCAATATGTATTTCAGTTACAAAAGACAACTCCAATATAATGTAAAGAAAAAGACCAAAGAATAACTCACTGGTCTTTATTAAAACTTATGGTATTATTTAATAAACCTACAAGACTTTACTACTTAATAATTAACTCATAGATTTTCATTCAATATTGTATGTATGGCTTTTTCAACTGACTCTCCAATATCATCGCTTAAAAGCTCCTTAAGGAAACGACTACCCCTGATAGATAAGAATGGTCGCTCACTTAATACTTTCTCAAGCTCAATCCTTGTATATTCATAGTCTACATCATGACCTGCCATATTACTTACACCATCTAATAACAAATAATACCTCTCAAGAATATCATAAGATTTGTCCAAAGTCATCATTATCACCAAACCTTTCCAGCACCTCCATCAGCTCATCATCTTCCAAGTTAAATAAATCCTTGCCACCTGCACAATCAATCAAAAGCTGTCCCAAACGCAGATCTGGATGCTCTCTCCATACTTCTTCAAGTTTTCTAATTACTGGTGATATACGACTACGTTTTCTTGTGATTTTCCCTGAGCAATGCACATATAACATACACCCATCAAACTCAAAGAAATAACAATCCTGTTTTAAATCTGACTCATACTTATTAACTGCATCATCAAAAATATCGAGGAAAGTCTGTAGTTTTTCATGTGTATTTTTATCATCTGTATAAAAACTTAAAATCTCCTCATCCACAAAATCATCACCCCTTTTTACTTTGACTGTTTCCAGCTTAATATAGGTAACTCCCTCTTTTTCTAAACCTTTTAAAAGCTCTGCTTTGAAATCTTTGTTGAAACAGGCACATATACTACCCCTGTTTTGGTAGAAACAAGGAACATGGTAACTCAGCCACATAAAATCATCTCCCTTCGCAGAATATCTGGAATTAAGGCTTTAAAGAGCTGTAATGCATTGATTGTATCAAACAACTCTAATATGAAACGACACCAGTCCGACAGAACACAACATAGACCAGCTCATTATAAAATCAGAATGTATTATTTCATGATAGAATCACTTAACACATAATCAGTACATATAAAATCATGGCAGTTCTGATTAAGACATTTTCAGAATAACTGTAACCAGTATAGCACAGATGATTTCATATACGAATATATCTGCTCACGATTAGGATGGCTCTGTTCAGAAAAGAATTGCTTCAAACACTTATGATTAGACATATTGGAACACATGGAAAAAGGCAGCTACCGCAATGGTAACCACCCTTTTTTACATCATTTACATTGATAATATTTTACTTGCTAAAACACCAATGATATCTGTCAATTCTGCTTCAAAATCCCTTGATACATCTCCTGCACCACTTATTGCATGTCCACACTCATGTAATAATGTTCCTGCATATTTGCTTAATTCCTTCAATTGTTTTCTTTTTATCAAAACTCTTCCTTCGTCTGGAACCCAAAGTCCTACTGTCTCGCTAAAAATTTCTGATTCATAGATTTTATCTACTATTTGAATTTCTTTAACAATTGATGGTTTTCCTCCAATGAATTCTAATATTCTGTCTGTCTTATCGTAAACATTACGTTCATCTACTGTTAATTCACTTACATTAATAACATTAGGAACAAATCTGCTCTGTTCTTCCTTAACATATTGCTTTGCTGTAGTTAGTGTTTTTCCATCATCCGCTCCAGTATTGTAATCTTCCATTTTATTAATTAGATTATCTGGTACAACCACTGGATTATATCCACTTCGTCTCATATCATCAATTAAAGATGGAGTATATTTCAAATCATCTGCAGTTACAAATGTTGTATCTTTTTTTAACTCACTCATTTTCATTGAAGCGTGCATAGCTACATCGCTCCAAGACAATTCATCATGTCTATTACCAGAACCAAATTCTTGTAAATCATCTACTAATTTTTCTATAACAACATCTGAACAGCACTCTTTTAAAATATCTTTAATTCTACCTGTATATGCAGTTCTTCCAACATTTGTTCTCTCTCGATTAAGTGCTTTCTTTATTTGTGCATTTAACGAAGTTATATTATATGAAAACAAAAAATTAGTTTCTTCTGCAACCTTTACTCCATTTATATAGATACTGCTATTAATCCCACTATTATCCAAAACCTCTCCATATTTTGTTTTTTCCAATGATGTATCTTCCGTAAATTTCAAGAATAACGATTTAGCTTTTTCAATATCCTCTTTTGTGCATCCATATAGACAGAAATCTGTGCCTACCATGTATGTATCATTTGTTGGAGTAATTTCTGCATGTAATGTTATTATATCTTCAAATCCAACTTTTGATGCAGTCTTCAATGTAATAGTACCATATTTTGATTTTATTTTTACCTTTACATTATGGCGATATAATGTCGCCAATGCATCTTTTAGTCCAACCCCAAATCTCCCAATTAACTTATCGTTGCTTAATTTTTCTTCATTTTCATTCTGGGTTAAATGATGATAGTTCAATCCTCGACCATAGTCAACTATATGCCACCATCCATCATTTGATTGCTTTATTTCTATATCTTTTGTTTTTGTTATTATTTGTTCATCTAGTGCATTAGCAATGATTTCACGTATAGCATGATAATTTTCCCAATTTTCGAGTATTTTTTCTATATTTAAGTCAAATTCTCTTACATTGTCCCCATAATTTTTTCTTACCCCTATATCTAATTCATTTATATCATTGCTTTCTTTTTCTCTAAATATATCAAATATTCCCATTTAACACTTCTCCTTTATAATGAGTTACCTATAATATTTTAGGTCTTAATTCTTTATTAACTGGTCACAATATGGTAAAAGTTCCTCTATCTTGGCAACGATGCGCTGCTGCTCCTCAAGTGGTGGAAGTGGAACTAATACTTTTCTGATAACTTCCATTGATAAACTCGGTTGTGCTGTTTGTTTCATATATTGGAATACCTGTGCTTGCCCTACTGCTGACATAAGATAATACATAAGAAAATAGTTAATATCCACATAGGGAACTATTTTCGCAACATTAGGAGCCAAATGATTTCTTCTAATATTGTCAAACACCGCAACTTCTCCAATACCGGCACCTATAAATGTCATCAAAACACATTTTTCGTCTAATGCACAACGACTTAACTTCTCAGAAATTTCCATAGTAATAAACTCACTTTTATTTTCTCTAAAAGAATTAGGCTTGATATTTTTAGCTCGTACAATTGGAACCTCGCCATAAGGCATAATAGAATTTGCCATATATTTTGTATATTCAAAACCAGCCAACTTAGTTACAAAAGCTATTTCATTTATATATACCCATTTCCAACTGCTAGGAATCTCAAAAGGGATTTCATCCTCTGCAATCTCAGGCAATGGCTTTTCTTTCTTAATCTTGCCATCCTTGATAAGCTGAGCTTTCTCAGCAACAATCTGCTCATAAAGCTCATCAGCAGTTCCTTCTTCTGGTAGTTGTTCCACCAGCTTACCCTGCATAGCCATTTGCAGAATACTCTTCTTCATATCTTCTGGGAATTTTTTATTAAATGTTTCCAGTTTCGTATAAGCCTTGTCATACTGGTCGATATATGGAAGAATTTCTTCAATCTTGGCAACGATGCGATGCTGTTCTTCTAGTGGTGGCAGTGGAAATAAAAGAGGGTATATTTTTTTTCCTGACACAACAGGCTGTGCTGTAGCATTATGACTCTTACCAAGGTTCATATGCCTTAATATATAAATCAAATACTTTGTATCTATACTTTTATCAGGAAATGTCGTAATAAATGCATTATCTGTAACCCATGCTTCTTTAGGTGTCAAATGAACACTTCCACAGTAAAATCCAACTCTACCAATTACCACAGTTTCTTTGTTTACTAATGCCTCATTATGATATCCAGTTATACCATTCCCACCGAAAACAGGTATTTCGCCTTCTTTCATATCTTTTGAAGTAAGACCTTTCCCTGATTCAATGCTGATTAGTTCTCCTAGTCTCACCCACTCCCAAGACTCAGGGATTTCAAATGGTATCTCATCCTCAGTAATCTCTGGCAATGGCTTTGACTTCTTTATCTTTTTATCTTTTATAAGCTGATCCTTTTCCAGCTTTATCTGTTCAAACAACTCTCTCGCAGTGCCTTCTTCGGCTCTTTGCTCGACGAGCTTGCCTTGAACAGCAAGCTGTAGGATACTGTTCTTTAAATCCTGTGCATTCAAATTAGTTACCTCCCAACATAGAAGTAATCTTCTCTAATACATGGTCAATCTCAGCATTAAGGGATGCTCTCTTTTCCTGATACTGATTAATCAAATCCATCGGGTCAAGGATTTCCTCTTCTTCGTGTGGGAATCCACAGAGGTCAATATTATATCCATTGGCTGCGATTTCATCTACTGTATATTTCTTAGCCTTAGGGAATCCATCTACTTCAATCTCCTCACGATTATCCCACCACTCAATGGCTGGTGCGAAATGTTCCAGCTTCATAGGCTTTGTCTTTGAGAAATTCTTGTACCCCTCAGGCATGTCCAAACGATAGAACCATGTCTCCTCTGTTGGGTGTGTATTATCAAAGAACAAAATGTTTGTCGTAATAGAAGTATACGGAGCAAACACACTATGTGGCATTCTTATGACTGTATGAAGATTAAACTCCTCAAGCAGTTTCTTCTTGATATTTACCTTTGCATTATCAATACCAAAGAGGAAACCATCAGGAAGAATAATTCCACATCTACCATCTTTCTTTAAGCGGAACATAATAATATCCATGAATAAATCAGCAGTCTCTGAACTACGCAGTTCCATTGGAAAGTTTGCTTTTACAGAATCCTTTTCATTACCACCATATGGTGGGTTCATAAGAACAAGATCAAACTTTTCCATCTTTCTGTACTCTTTGTAATCAGTCTCAAGAGTATTGCCATGAATTATCTCAGGGTTATCAATATCATGCAGGAGCATATTGGTAACACAAAGAATATGTGGCAGAGCCTTCTTCTCCACACCATAAACTGTATTATTATAAATTTCCTTGTTCTCGTTGGATTTAAGGCTCTCCTCATATAATTCATTAAGAGCAGACACAAGGAATCCACCAGTACCACAGGCAAAGTCAGCTACCCTCTCACCTAGTCTTGGTTTTGTAACTTTTACCATGAAGTCGGTTACAGCTCTCGGTGTGTAGTACTCGCCTGAATTACCAGCACTTTGTAAATCTTTCAGAAATGACTCGTAGATTGAGCCAAATGCGTGTCTTTCCTCATACTCTGTAAAATCAATTTCATCAATGATATTGATGACCTGTCTAAGCAGGATACCATCTTTCATATAGTTGTTGGCATCCTCAAAGGCATAACGTACCATCATCTGGTTCATTGGAGTATCCTCTGATACCTCAAGATTTTTAAGTGCAGGGAACAGCTTATTATTGACAAAATCAAGAAGTGCATCTCCAGTAAGAGCCTGACCATCCTTGTTATCTGCCGCCCAGTTTCTCCACTTGTACTCATCGGGAATGATAGAAATATAATCATCATTGATAAGCTCCCATTCCTCTTCTTTTGCATCATATATCTTTAAAAACAGAATCCATACAATCTGCTCAATACGTTGAGCATCTCCATTTACCCCTGCGTCATTACGCATTACATCTTGTATTCTCTTAACAAAATTAGTTATAGCCATTGGTAAAAAACCTACTTTCTATTAATCTTAAGCGTACTTTCTTTATATATTCCACTTGGACAATACTTTTCTAACAATGCTTTAACTACAACTTTTTCTGCATCATTCATTCTAGGTCCACATAAAACCTCAATATTTTTCAACGAATTATCATCCAATTCCAAAAACATTCTTGTATATGGTGGCTTATATTCTCTATCTTCTATTCTTCTGATTAATTCACGATGTTTTTCTAATGTAGGAGGATTTAATTCTTTTTCTCCCATTGGCGAAACAGAATAAATATATCTCCATTCCTTTTGAAAACTCCATTCTTTACGTTTGTATTTTCCTACGTCTTTAAAGGAATATGACACATTAAAATTCACATTATTTGACTCTTCTGATGATAAATAATGTTGAAATTGACTTTCTGATGATAATGTCCTAACTTTTGGATATAACTTTTCTGGATCAGCCGTGTATTCTATTTCAACCAATTGTGGTTGATTTGCAACTATACTTACTTTATTTTCTTTATACAGCTTTTCTATATTAATGTATGTTTCGACATCATTTTCCAGAAAATATTCACCTTTTTTATATGAATATCTTTTAAATGGAAATACAGGTAACTTGATTCTTACACCGTGCATATCTGGTGTATATAAATTCCAAAGCGGAATAGACTCTCTCTCATCATTTGTCCAACAGCTAGCATATACAAATCGCCCAAATTTTCCCATATCAGAAGTTTCTGCTTCCTCAATATCATCAACATTTAATAAATTATTAAAGCAAAGTGTCTTATTCGACAATATTAGTGCCAGTGTTTCTATGCTGGTATAATGATATAAATAATCCATATTTTCCTCCTATAACATAATACTACGCAGAGAAGATTTCATCTTCCAGTTCTTTCACAGCCTGTTCATATGCTGCTTTACCTCCAAAGACTTTAACAATCTTCACAGGACTACCAAACTGCTGGAATTCGTGTAACTGTAAAACCTTTGTCTCCTCTATCTCTTTCAATCCTTCACTTGCATACTTATCCATAAGTGTTCCCAGAACCTTTTGTGCAAGCTCTGAATACTTATAGAGATATCCTCTCTTCTGAACATTTTTGATACGCTCTATACGGGTAAGTGGTGCTTTATCATATGCAAGGTGCAGGATTAAATCAAAATCGTCTATATCAGTATGACCTGTCTCTTCACGAACAGCATCCAGCAGTACACCATCCTCACGAAGTTCTTCTACGATGGCCTGTTTCTTCTTTGCTTCATTCCACTTCTTAAGGAATACATCTAACCTCGCATACTGTCCTAAAATATTCTTTCTTGTATAATCGATAAGACTTTCAATTATAAGTTTTCCATCCTTATCAATATACTGTATTCTCTCCGACAGAACTCTAACTTCTACATCCTTGACATAATACTTCTTAGGCTTCTCAGAGCCATCACCATTACCCCAATCATCGCCAAAATCACCAGTATTTCCTGTATTTCCAGTACCTGAATTACTGCCAGTATCATCTCCTGTATTTTCAGTATCGTCTTCATTGCCTGTTACTGGATCTACTGGGTCATCGCCAGTAATGTCGATTACTACCTCAGGGTTACCATCAAAATCTTTATCAGCAAATAATCTTGATGCGTTACGGAAGTCCATAATTGTAAAATATGTTTTTCCATAATCCTCAAGTAAACGAGTACCTCGACCAATAATCTGCTTGAATTCTGTCATGGAATTTATATTGTTATCCAACACAATGAGCTTGCACATTTTAGCATCAACACCAGTAGTCATCAGCTTACTTGTGACTGCTATAACAGGATATGTACTGTCCTCATCAATGAAATTATCCAGTTGGGCTTTACCTTCAGCATTATCTCCAGTTATACGCATAATGTACTTATGGTTCTCAGTCCACAGGTCTTTATTCTCGGCAATGAGAGCCTGACGCATACGCTCCGCATGCTCCACATCTACGCAGAACACAATGGTCTTGCTGAACCTGTCAGTTTTCTTCAAGAATTCTGTAACTTTTTTTGCAATGACTTTGGTTCTCTGATCAAGTACAAGAGTCCTATCAAAATCTTTGATATTGTACTCTCTATCCTCGATTTCATAGCCATTATCATCATGTTTCCCAGCTTCTGGACGATAACCAACAAGGTCTTTATCAAGTCCTATACGAATGACCTTATATGGAGCAAGGAATCCATCATTAATACCCTGTTTCAGAGAATACTCATAAATAGCTTCTCCAAAATATGTCTGCGATGATGCTTCTTTTGTTTCAATTGGTGTAGCTGTCATACCTATCTGAGTTGCACCAGAGAAATATTCTAATATCTTTCTCCAAGCTGACTCTTCCTTAGCGGAGCCTCTATGACACTCATCAATGAGTATCAGGTCAAAGAACTCAGGCTTAAACTGCTTGAATGGCTCTACACCCTCATCACCAGCTAACTGCTGGTACAATGCAAGATATATTTCATAAGAACTGTCGAGCTGTTTATTCTCGACTTTAGTCATTTTACCCCCGAATGGCTTGAAATCACCAGATATTGTCTGGTCTACAAGGACATTCCTATCAGCAAGGAACAATATCTTCTTTTTTATTCCAGCTTTCCATAATCTATAAATAATCTGAAAAGCCATGAATGTTTTACCAGTTCCAGTTGCACAGACTAAGAGTACCCTGTCCCTGCCACTTGCTACAGCATTTACAGTTCTGTCGATGGCAATTCTCTGGTAGTAACGAGGTGTCTTATAACCTGGCACCCAGTAATATGGCTCTAGCAGAGCTTTCTCACCAGTTTCAGAGAAATTCATCTCATTTACATATCTGTGATATAACTCATCTGGCGATGGGAACTCATCTAAGGAAAAGTTACGAATATCACCAGTTATTAAATCCTGCTCTACAAAGCCATCTCCATTGGATGCATATACAAACTTCACATCCAGAGCTTCTGCATACTCTATAGCCTGTTGCAGTCCTGCTCCTACTGGATGATTGTTATCCTTAGCTTCTATGATTGCTAATGGAAGATTAGGCTTATAGAACAGCAGATAATCTGCACGTTTCTGCTTGCCTCGTGAAGTTATATTACCCCTTAGGATGATGCGACCTGCTGTAAATGCATACTCATAGCGAATCTGCATTTTGTCCCAGCCTGATTGCTCTACCGCTGGAGTTATATATCTTGCTTTTATATCTTCTTCTGAAAGATCTCGTTTCCCCATTTGCACAGCTCCTTCCCTTTTTGTGAATTATCTCATATATGATGTCCATAAATCTGGACTTGTAATATCTTACTGGGTATAAATATCCAAGAATAATTATACCACACATTACTAATCTTTTCATTCACAATTCATATTAGGAATATGCATAAAAAAACACTAAACCAACAGTTTTGACTTTTATTAATCAACACCATCAGCTTAGTTAGTGGTTATATATGTACAATCAGCAGAAAGTTACTACTTCATATGACCTCTTGTTCAATCACTGCTTAAATTCAAGTTCTACAGTCCAATCAAGATTTATCTTACTTATTATACATGTCTTTTTAAAAACATTTGCTTTTGTTACCTTAGCCACCTGCTTCTCCGACAAATGAAATAGTTCTCCTTTTTTAAAAACATCACTTTCTCTTAAATATTTTGAACTTCTAATTACATTATAAGCTTCTTTGCTTATCAAAAAAGACATATTATTAAATACTATTCTACAGTCTTTGACTTAGTAGTTTTCTTATTACTGTCGCATTCTAAATACAAGGCTTAAGTGCGTAGCAAGTAAATAAGAATCTTTGTAGCAAGTAGCAAATATTTCATGCAAGTAGACACAAGTAAATAAAAAAATCAGGGCAAATCAAACCGAATTATATCGAATTTGATTTGCCCTGTAAATGCCCGTTTTAAGCGGTTTTATAAGGTTTTAAGCCATCTACAGACTAAAATTTGCCCTCATCAGCAGCCTGCTGAACAGAAACGGTAACTGCTACTGTAGCACCAACTATTGGGTTATTACCCAGAGTGATTCTCTCTCTCATATCCTGTCAAATCATATTCTTTTTTATTCTATTATCCTTTATAAAATAAGGATTACACTGTTCTACACATCTCCTATCATGTATATTACTATTTTATTATAATCATTAGTATTTTACTCAATTGGCAGCTTTTGGGCGACTTTTTTTATATTTTACTTTAAACATACTAACAAAAGTGCCATTTGTAATAATACTATAATGAATAATACCACATCTCAATTACAATCGACAATCTGAATTTGTCCATCAAAATTCTATTATACATCCATTTATAAGCACTAATAATAAAACAAGGTCAGTTCTGCAATCATTAATTGATTACAAAACTGACCTTAATGCAACACTCCTAATGTTCTACTATATTTCCTTTATATTGTCCAAATCAGACAAATCAATACCTTCATATTTCTCAGTAAACTCAATCAATACCGTTTTACGAACCTTGAGACTCCCCAGTTTAAGTGCAGGTAAAAGTTTCCTCACGGGCTTGTTCCCGACCTCACGGTCAGATACATATGAATAGTTGTGTTTATCCTGCTAACACTAATGGTATATCCATTGACTT
>ERZ856578.4468-NODE-4468-length-18743-cov-3.954088_pt1 | contig 18743 bp, 19 predicted proteins | sample MGYA00514384_ERZ856578 | MGnify/ENA primary metagenome ERZ856578 (study PRJEB29103, sample SAMN06111958) | human gut metagenome | biome: human gut; feature: ankylosing spondylitis patient; material: healthy_person | host: Homo sapiens | place: China:Hangzhou... | reverse complement strand
ATGTGTTACATTTTGCGGGTGTGGATTGTATTTATTATGAAAGGAAAATGATATAATAAATTACATTTCAATGAATATATGGAGCACTGCATATGGAAAACGAAAGTAAAACTGAAAATGAAAGTCAGGCGGCACGTCTGCTCGAAAAACATGGCGACAGAGTTTTTCGCACTGCATTCATGTATTTGAAAAATTATCAGGATGCGGAAGATGTGTTGCAGATGACATTTGAAAAGTATCTGATTGCAAAACCGCTGTTTAAAAGTGAGGAACATGAAAAAGCATGGTTTTTGCGGGTCGCGATTAATATAAGTAAAAATCTTGTTACAAGCGGCTGGAAGAGAAAGGTTATATATGATGATGAGCAGTTGAGATTGTTTGCAGATGAGGCTGTCGCACAGGATAATACAGGTGACAGTGATGATAACAGTGAGGCTGTATTAAAAGCAGTGCTTGCACTGCCAAAGAACCTTTCGGTTGTAATACAATTATTTTATTATGAAGAATATTCGGTTGCACAGATTGCTGATTTACTTGAAATAAGTGTCGGCAATGTGACAACAAGGCTGAACCGGGCGAGAAAAAAATTAGAAAAGTCTTTAAGGGAGGTCTGATTATGGATATTGAAAAGTATTTAAAAAAAGAAAAACTCGAAAAATCTGTTTCCAATCTTAAAGCAAATGACTGGGTAAAGCAGAAAATACTTGATGAGAGTAAAGATACAGATTATGAAAAATGGCTTTTTTCATTGGAACGTAAGTCACTCGTTAAAAAGAATATAAAGATTGTAATTGCGATGAGTATTGTTGTGGCATTTTTAATATTATTGATGCTGTATACAGTTTTGAGTAACAGGTTTATGGACAAACTTGTCCAGTCTGATAATTATATTACACTTGAATATAATCCTGATACGAAAATATATTCTTTTAACGGAATTATCAATCATAAAAACATAAATTTAACATGCGGAAAGAAATGGTATTATGTTACAGGACGTGATTTTATGAGAATGTATTATACAGATGGAAATGAATGTGATGCGATACCGGAATTTGTATATGAATACTGGCTGATAAGATATATATTTATTGCGGCGGCACTTTTGGCGGCAATATTTATAATATACAGGTCTTTAATAAAAATTTTAAATATAAGGAGGATATATTATATGCCATTTGGAGATTATGACAGTTCAAACAACAGTATGGATTTGCTGGGAATGCAGGCAAATAAGGATATGTATGAGGACATGGGAACAAACAGCAAAAACTCAGACAGAGAGTTTAAGAAGTCAAAAACTAAGAAAAAAGTTGATGTAAAGAAAATTGTGATTGTTGTTATTATTGTTGCTGCATGCCTCGCAGCATTTTTTGCCAGAAAAGTGTATACAAGAAATTATTATACACAGGAGTATACGGCAGGCACAAAGGGAATCAAAGGTAATGTCAATGTCAGCAAATTTACCGATGTAAGTGAAGATTTTGCGATTGGTGCAAATTCAAACGGATATGCAGTATTCAAAAATCCGTCGAAAGCATTCAAGACATTTGAAAAAATGTATGCTGATGATATCCAGAGTCTGAAAGATGAATTCGGATTAAAAGACTTCAACAAAAAAACATATCATGATTATATGACATATGGCTGGCAGTCTAATGTAGGAACAGATGAAAAAAAGCAGAATAAGAAATTTATTTCAAGTTTTCTTGATATTTATGAAAATTCGGAGTGGAGATGAAATCAGATAGATATATGGTGAATTAGTAAGTAAGGTTCCCCACGGGCACAATTTTCACATTGGGATTATAAATCCAATATGTGAAAATTGCACTTATGGGGGAATATATAAATTAAAATAAATTTTTTATACAGCCTGACGCAGGCATGTTTTTATATCATCTTCGGCATTGCTTATAAGCCTGAGGTTAAAAGTGTCGGTAAGATATTGAAGAACATTCGGGCTTATGAAAGCCGGAAGCGTCGGACCAAGATATATATTTTTGAAACCCAGACTTAATAATGCCAGCAGGTCGGCAACGGCTTTCTGTTCATACCATGATATGATGAGTGACAGGGGAAGACCGTTTATGTCTGTTTCAAAAGCATCGGCGAGTGCAGTTGCAATCCGGACAGCAGAATATGCATCGTTACACTGACCAATATCAAGCAGACGAGGGATTCCTGCAGCTTCACCGAAATCAAGCTTGTTAAAACGGTATTTTCCGCATGCAAGAGTCATGATAATACAGTCATTGGGAACAAGTTTTGCAAATTCTGTATAATAATTACGTCCGGGTCTTGCACCGTCACAGCCTCCGATAAGGAAAAAGTGTCTTATATGACCTGATTTTACGGCATCTACGATTGACTGGGCGTTGCTTAATACCGCCTCATGTCCAAAACCGACAAGTATATTATGAGGTTCAATATCTTCTTTAAACCCTCCAAGTTCAAGTGCCTGTCTTATAACGGGAGAAAAGTCCTTTTCACCGTCAGATTTTTTCTCAATGTGTTTTACGCCTTCCCAGCCGACAACATTAGTTGAATAAATTCTGTCCTTATATGAGTCTCTCGGACGCATAAGGCAGTTGGTTGTCATTATGATACATCCGGGTAAGTTGTCAAATTCTTTTTGCTGGTCCTGCCATGCACCACCAAAATTGCCAATAAGATGAGGATATTTTTTTAATCCTGCATATCCGTGGCTTGGAAGCATTTCACCGTGAGTATATATATTTATTCCTGTGCCTTCGGTCTGTTTTAATAACATTTCAAGGTCTTTTAAATCATGACCGGAGATAATTATAAATGGTCCTTTTTTGATATTCACATTAACGGTGTGAGGAGAGGGGTTATCATAAACAGATGTGTTGGCATCGTCAAGCTGCTTTATTATTTCAACAGCCATTTCACCTGTACGCATAGTAAGTCGTATAAGGTCTTCAACTGTAAGCCTGTCATCTGTTACGGCTTCAAGAGCTGTAATATAAAAATCGTCAACTTCATCGCTGTAAAATCCGAGTTCGCGTGCCTGATGTCCGTATGCACTGATACCTTTAAGACCATATACAACAGTCTGTCTCAGTGAACGTATATCGGGGTCAAGCGATGAATCATACATAATGCCTGCGATATAGGCATCTTTTAGCATCTCATTTTTATCGTTTGGAAGTTTGTAAGTGGCATGATATGTCGGATTGTTTATTTCACCGACACTGCTTTTTAAAGTTTCTTTGATTTCCTGTGACTGACGCAGCAATTTTACATGAGCATCTGCATCGAAATTGACATTTGTAAGAGTAGTAAAAAGAGCGTTTTCGATAAATGTTACGATTGATTTATCTACGTGTTGTTCTTGTTCAATAAATGTTTTGGCATAACAGCTTATGCCCTTTATCTGAAAAATAAGTAAATCCTGCAAACCAGCTATTTCGGGAGTTTTACCGCATACGCCAAGTTTAGTGCAGCCTTTGCCTCCGGCTGTCTGTTCACACTGATAGCAGAACATTTCATATCCGAGTTCCATATTATTCCCCATAAGTTCTCCTTCTTGAATGAAAGATGTATCATCCATTTGATATTGTGCATTCAGAAAGCACTGTCTTTATGATTGACATAAAATCCTGGAATAATACGGCTTTTTGTTAATTTTGTCCTTTGGAAATTATAATTTTGATTTCTTCTATACTTTTTTGATTCCGTTATAATCAGATCCTTTAAATTCACGTTCTAATTCGGAAGCTATAATAAATACAGCTTGGTATTATTATATAAAAAATACATTTGTAGTATTGACAAACATGTTATATTGTGATATTAATATATTAAAAGAATTGAAAAGACGATTCTTTTATCTTGGGCTGAATGTTCATTCAGTTTTACCCATGTGACACACATTTATATAAAGCAGGCTTGTATTTGATTTTTTTTAATGCTAATATACTCTTATAAAAACATAAAAATAGTATATGTGCACACGGATATCAGCCTGCTAAGAAGAGGAGGATATCTATGGCAGAGAAGAAAGACAATGTAGCAGTTAAGTTTAAGGATAATGTATTCTGTATGATTTACAGGGATAAGAAAAATCTTCTTGAATTGTATAATGCACTCAACAATTCAAATTATGAAGATGTGGATGCTTTGGAAGTTACAACATTAAACGGCGGCTCATATATGAAATATAAAAATGATGCGTCATTTTTACTTAGTATGAATTTATATATGTTTGAACAGCAGTCAAGCAAAAACCCCAATATGCCATTAAGATTTTTGCATTATTTATCAGACGTATACAGGGAAATGTATAGTAATGATTTGCTTCATAGAAGGAGTATGATAAAGCTTCCGGTTCCACATTTTATAACATTTTATAATGGCAGAGAAAAGTGGATTGATAATGAGGAAATAATACGATTATCTGATATGTTTGAAAATTATGTAAATAATCCACAAATAGAACTTAAAGTACGTGTTATAAATATTAATGGAGATGCAGCGATTCTTGACAGATGTAAGAGTCTTCGTGATTACATGACATTCGTTGAAAAGGTAAGATATAAGACTGATTTTGAAAATATAGATATTAGGACTGCAGTAATGACAGCAATGGATGAATGTATGAAAGATGATATACTTGTCGATTTCTTTGAGGAGCACAGAGCGGAGGTAATTGAAGTGAGTATATATGATTATGATGAAGAAAAGGTAAGAAAAATATTGGCTGAAGAAGCAAAAGAAGAAGGAAGAGAAAAAGGAAGACAAGAAGGAAGGGAAGAAGGAAGACAAGAAGGAAGACAAGAAGGAAGACAAGAAGGAAAAAAAGAAGGGGAAAAATTGGCTAAGATTAATCTTGTTATAAAGAAAGTTAAAAGGGGCAAGCCATTATCAATAATAGCATCTGAGCTTGAGGAAGAAGAGGATGACATGAAGCCAATGTATGATGCGGTAACAGCTTCGGCTCCAGAGTATAATATAGATGAGATTAAAGAAAAACTTAAAACGAACTGATACAGACAAAGCAATGCCGGCGGGATATACCATTGGCATTGCTTTTTTATAAGCTGTTTTATAAATAGACTGTACAAAATAATGGTGCAATATTGCACGAAAGATATGGAAAGCAGGCAGATACTACATTTAAGTTAGAGATAATTAACAGGAATTAGTCGTAATCTAACAACGCAATAATTAGACATTTAAGGAGGAGAAAGGAATAATGGTAAATGTCAAAGTAACAACAAAAAGATGTGTTTCGGCAGTAATGGCATTTTTGCTGGCTGCTATGCTTGTACTAGGAGTAAGTGCAAGTCCTTTAACAGCATCTGCAACTAAGAAATTAAAAAGTAGTGACGTTACTGTCGAACTGGATAAAAGTTGTGCAGCAACGAATGTTTCTGTAGATATTAAGACCGCAGCAGAAGGACTTCATGATTTTACAGATGGTCCATATGTGCATAATTATCTTGATTATATGTTTGGTGATAACGGCTTGTCGGGAATAATCAACTTAACAGATAAAGATGGAAATAAGGTTGAGTATACAGGAACAATCAAAGTTACATATACATTTCCTGACGATTGGAATCTTAATTATGGAATTAAGGCATTGACGGTATCTGGATCATCGCTTGGGGATTATAAATTTTTAAGATGAAGAGAAAGTTCGGTGGGCATTGGAAATAACCAATACATATAAACATAAAGATAAAGCTGTAGCCAATCTTTCAGGAGGGCAGAAGCAGCGTGTATTTATAGCGATGGCACTTGCACAGGATACAAAAGTGCTCTTTCTTGACGAGCCGACACCATATCTTGACATAAGATACCAGCTTCAGATATTAAAGCTTATACGACGGCTTAACAAAGAATTTGGCATGACAATAGTAATGGTTCTTCATGATATTAACCATGCTCTTTATTACAGTGATGAAATTGCGGCAATGAGAGATGGACAAATTGCAGCAAAAGGAAAACCGGATGAGATTATAACATCAGAACTTATAAATAAAGTATACGGTGTTAATCTTGATGTTGAAATCCATAATAATAAGCCGTTTGTAATATCATGGAATTAAGATAATTGCAGGTGTAAAAGATAATGCGTTTGGTATAGTCTGAAACTATGTCAAACGCTTTAATTTATGTATTATACAAATTTGAATTACGATGTTAGCATAAAACCAATGACACAAAACAAGGAGGCTAAAATCCTCTCCTCATCATAGGATTCGGATTTTGCTTCGCAAAACAAGGAGGCTAAAATCCTCTCCTCATCATAGGATTCGGATTTTTGCTTCGCAAAAACAAGGAGGCTAAAATCCTCTCCTCATCATAGGATTCGGATTTTTGCTTCGCAAAAACAAGGAGGATTTTATGAAGACATCGGTAATTGGTTTTCCACGAGTTGGAACATTAAGAGAACTTAAATTTGCAACAGAAAAGTTTTTCAGAGGAGAGATAAATGAAGATGAATTGAAGCTGACATCCGGGAAGATAAGAAAAAACCAATGGCTGTTACAGAGCAGCAAAGGAATTGATTATATTGCGTCAAATGATTTTTCATTTTATGATAACCTGCTTGACACAGCAGTATTATTTAATATTATTCCCGAAAGATATGTTAATCTTGATGTATCACCTATGTGGAGATATTTTGCAATGGCGAGAGGATATCAGGGCGAAGCCGGAGATGTAAAAGCACTTGCAATGAAAAAGTGGTTTAATACCAATTATCATTATATCGTTCCTGAAATTGAGGATGATACACAGATTAAACTTGCAGGAAGCAAGCCGTTTGATGAATATGAAGAGGCAAAAGCGGCAGGGGTTAAGACAAAGCCTGTTATTGCGGGACCATTCACTCTTTTAAAGCTTTTAAAATATACAGGAAGTAAAAAATGTGATGATTATGTAGATGAATTAATTAATGCGTATAAATCGTATGTCAGTGAATTTGAAAAGCTTGGAGCAGAATGGATTCAGTTTGACGAGCCATTTCTTGTACATGATCTGACAAATGATGATGTAGCATTATTTGAAAAAATATATAAAGAACTCCTTAAATGCAAGGGGAGTATAAAAGTTCTTTTACAGACATATTTTGGAGATATAAGAGACTGCTATGAAAATGTAGTAAAACTGGATTTTGACGGAATTGGACTTGATTTTATCGAGGGCAGAAAGACAATAGAACTTGTTGAAAAATATGGTTTTCCAAATGATAAAGTTTTATTTGCCGGTCTGGTTAATGGAAAGAATATATGGAAGAACAATTATAAGAAGACACTTGAAACAGTTTATGGATTAAAAAATGCAGGAATCAATGTTGTTATCGGTACATCTTGTTCACTTCTTCATGTACCGTACACACTTGAAAATGAGAGCAGGCTTTCAGAAGATTATATAAAGCATCTTTCATTTGCAGTTGAAAAACTTACAGAACTTTCACAGTTAAAGAATCTTGCAGATAATAAAAATCCTGCAAGTGAAAAGGCATATAATGATAATATTGAACTTTTTAGCATAAAAAGAGTGAATAGTTTTAATGATAAGGTAAAAAAGAGAGTAGCTGATATTAAGGAATCGGATTTTGTGAGACTTCCGGCATTTAACGAAAGGGAAAAGATACAGAAAGCTGAATTCGGATTTCCGATGTTTCCTACGACAACAATTGGTTCATTTCCACAGACAGCTGATGTAAAAGCTAACAGAAGTGCTTATAAGAAAAATGAGATACCAAAAGAAGAGTACGTTGATTTTAATAAGAAAAAGATTGCAGAATGGGTAAAAATCCAGGAAGATCTTGATATAGATGTACTTGTTCACGGCGAGTTTGAAAGAAATGATATGGTTGAATATTTTGGTGAGCAGCTTGATGGATATGTGTTTACTGAAAAGGCATGGGTACAGTCTTATGGTACACGATGTGTTAAGCCGCCGGTAATCTGGGGAGATGTATCAAGAAATCATCCTATGACGGTTGACTGGTCCGTATATGCACAGAGTCTTACAGACAGACCGATGAAGGGGATGCTTACAGGTCCGGTTACAATTCTTAACTGGTCATTTCCAAGAGAAGATGTTTCAATAAAAGAGAGCACATATCAGATTGCACTTGCGATAAGAGATGAGGTGCTTGACCTTGAAAAAGCAGGAATAAGTGTAATTCAGGTTGATGAGGCAGCACTTCGTGAAAAGCTTCCACTTAGAAAGACTGACTGGTACAGCCAGTATCTTGATTGGGCAATTCCATCATTCAGACTTGTACACAGCGGTGTAAAAGCAGAAACACAGATTCATACACATATGTGTTATTCGGAATTTACAGATATTATAACTGCTATTGATGATATGGATGCAGATGTTATAACTTTTGAGGCATCACGTTCAGATTTACAGATACTTGATTCTCTTAAAGAAAATAATTTTAAGACAGAAGTAGGACCTGGCGTATATGATATTCATTCGCCAAGAGTGCCTTCAACAGATGAGATTAAATCAGCTCTAAAGAAGATGCTTGAAAAAATAGATGCAGATAAATTATGGGTAAATCCGGACTGTGGACTTAAAACAAGAGGGGAAAAAGAAACGCTTGCAAGTCTTTATAATCTTGTAAAAGCAGCAAAAGAATTAAGAGAAGAATATAAGTAGAATTAACGGGTCATGGTAAAGTAGCAATAAAGGACTATATAATATAATGAAAGACTTGCAAATCATTTTTTGTTGACAAAAATTCGTTTTTTGCAAGTCTTTTTTTAACAAAAATGGCACAAAAATACATTTTAATAATCATTAAAATTGTATGAAATGCACAAATCTAATTTCTAATGTGAAAAATTTATCAATATCGCAAAAAAAGGACTTGTAAAACATTTTCGGAGTGATAAAATAACCACGATTGGAGTTAATATATTACAATCTGGAGGTGATAAAACAAATGGGCAATTTGACAGAGTCTCTGATGGAAGAGCTGAATTGTGAAACAGTATTCACTATTCCGATATTTGGAGGTATTGGTGTATCTGAATCTGTTGTTGTAACGTGGATTATCATGGCAGTTATGGTGCTTGTAGCATTCATACTTACGAGAAATCTTCGTATTGACCACATCAGCAAAAGACAGGCAGTGGCTGAGACAATTGTTACCAAGCTGACAGGTATGGTTGAGGACATGACAGGTCCTGAGGGCAAGAGATATGTACCGTATCTTACAACTGTGCTTGTTTATATCGGATTAGCCAATATTATTGGTCTTTTCGGTTTCAAATCCCCAACTAAGGACTTGAATGTAACAGCAGCATTGGCAATTATGAGTATCGTCTTAGTTGAAGGTGCAGGAATATATCAGAGAGGTGTTAAGAAGTGGTTACATAAGTTTACAGAACCGATAGCAATCGTAACACCAATTAATATTCTTGAGGTCTTTACAAGACCATTATCGCTTTGTATGCGACTTTTTGGTAACGTATTAGGTTCTTACGTTATTATGGAACTTTTAAAAATCGTTGTTCCTATCGTGGTTCCGGCAGCATTCTGCCTCTACTTTGATATATTTGACGGTTTGCTTCAGGCATATGTTTTCGTATTCCTGACTTCGCTTTATATTAAAGAAGCAATTGAATAAAGCAAAACAATTTAATTAATGATTTTAAACAAAACAAATTTTTGCATCGGTTACAGATAAGTGATGCATTTGAATGAATGGAGGAAATTATTATGAATACATTAATAGCAATTGGTGCAGGTATTGCAGTTTTAGGCGGTCTCGGTGCTGGTATCGGTATCGGTATTGCAACAGGTAAGGCATCAGAGGCAGTTGCAAGACAGCCGGAGGCAGAAGGTAAGATTAGTAAGACATTGATTCTTGGTTGTGCTCTTGCAGAGGCAACTGCTATTTATGGTTTCGTTATCGCATTGATGATTATTATTATGTTACAGTAATTTGAAAGGCAGGTTGGTAAAATGCTCCGTTTAGATTGGAATTTATTATTTACCGTAATCAATCTTTTACTGCTTTTCGTTTTGATGAAGATATTTTTGTTCAAGCCGGTTCAGAAGATTATAGCTGCAAGACAGGCAGAAGCTGACAAGCAGTTTGATGAAGCTGCTGCAAAACAGGCAGAAGCTGATGGATTAAAGGCTCAGTATGCAAAGTCAATTGCAAGCGTTGAAGAAGAAAAGAGCAAGGCTATGCAGGAGACAATGAAAAAAGCTGATGCTGAATACCAGAGAATTGTTGGTGATGCAGAGAGCAAGGCTAAGCAGATTAAAGAAGATGCGGCTGTTGAGGCTGAGAATCAGAAGACTCAGATATTAAAGAAAGCTGAGAAAGAGATTGCCGATATGGTAGTTGATGCAGCGGTAAAGGTTGTTGGAAAGAACAGTGGAGCTGACGTTGACAGTTCTCTTTATAATGAATTTTTAGATAAAGCAGGTGATAAACAGTGACACAGGCAGCGATTGATTATGCGACAAGTTTACGCAAAACAGAAACTCCTAAGGAATTACTGCAGCAGGTAAAAGATGTTCTCGAGGCTGTGCCGCAGGTACGTTCGGAATTTGAAGATCCAACAGTATCTATTGAGAAAAAACACCTGATTATTGACAGAGTATTTCCTAAGGAAATCAGAGATTTTTTAAAGATATTATGTGATAACATGGATTTCGGGCTGTTTGATGAAATATGCACAGCTTATGATGAACTTGGAAGAAAGCCTGAAGCAAAAGAAAATCAGGCACAGTTAATCTATGTTACAGCTCCAACAGATGAGCAGTTAGAAGGTATTAAGGCATTTCTTGCAAAAGAATTCCACAATCCTGATATGGAACTTACATTAAAAGAAGATAAGTCTATTAAGAGTGGTTTCGTACTGCGTGTCGGAACAAGAGAGTTCGACTGGAGTGAAAAAGGAAGAATTGAGCAGCTTGAGAACAGAATAGCAAAGGCTGTTAATTCTTCAAGAAATACTACATTTAGTGAAGAAAGCATCGTTTCTATACTTAAAAGTTCTATTGATGATTTTGAACTTGAAGCAAAAGACAAGGAAATTGGTGTTGTAAACTGGGTTGGTGATGGTATTGCCAATGTTGATGGTATTGATCATGCATTTTACGGCGAAATTGTTATATTTGACTGCGGCGTAAAAGGAATGGTACAGGATGTAAGAAGAGATGAAATCGGTGTTATCCTTTTTGGACGTGATACAGACATCAAAGAGGGAACAAGAGTTATACGTACAGGTAAGATGGCAGGTATTCCTGTAGGCGAAGCCTTCGAGGGAAGAATTATTGATGCACTCGGTGCACCACTTGACGGACAGGGTGATATCGAATCTGTAGGTTTCAGACCGATAGAGTTTCCGGCACCGAGTATTGTTGACAGAAAGTCAGTTACTGTACCAATGGAAACAGGTATTCTTTCAATTGATTCAATGTTCCCAATTGGACGTGGACAGAGAGAGTTAATTATCGGTGACCGTCAGACAGGTAAGACTTCTATTGCGATGGATACAATTCTTAACCAGAAAGGTAAAGATGTTGTTTGTATTTATGTTGCAATCGGACAGAAAGCATCTACAATAGCAAAGCTTGTTAATACATTAAAGAAAAATGATGCAATGTCCTATACAATTATTGTATCAGCTACAGCATCAGACCCGGCTCCGCTTCAGTATATTGCACCATATTCAGGTACAGCACTTGCAGAGTATTTTATGTATCAGGGCAAAGATGTATTAATCGTATATGATGACCTTTCAAAGCATGCGGTTGCATATCGTGCAATTTCATTATTGCTTGAACGTTCTCCGGGACGTGAGGCTTATCCTGGTGATGTATTCTATCTTCATTCAAGACTTCTTGAACGTTCAAGCCGTCTTACACCGGAAGCAGGCGGTGGCTCAATCACAGCACTTCCTATAATAGAGACACAGGCAGGAGATGTATCAGCATATATTCCTACTAACGTAATTTCTATTACAGATGGACAGATATTCCTTGAAAGTGAGCTTTTCTTTGCAGGTCAGAGACCAGCCGTTAATGTAGGTCTTTCAGTATCACGTGTTGGTGGTGCTGCACAGACTAAGGCTATGAAGAAAGCTGCCGGAAGTATCCGTATCGATTTGGCACAGTACAGAGAGATGGAAGTATTTACACAGTTCTCTTCTGACCTTGATGAAAGTACAAAGAAACAGCTTGCTCACGGCAAAGCTTTGATGGAATTATTAAAACAGCCGCTCGGACATCCAATGAGCATGGCAGAACAGGTTATAACTCTTGTTGCAGCAAATGCACACGTATTCAGTGATTTGGAAGCAGCACAGGTTAAGCCTTTCCAGAAAGAAATGCTTGCAGATTTCAATATGAATCACACTGATATTATTAATCAGCTTGAGACAACAAAGTCATTATCAGATGATATCAAAGATTCTATTGTAAAAGCTGCAGAGAACTTCAAGGCTGTAAAAATGCCTAAGAGTGTGGAAAGTGAAACAATGACAGAGTAATACGGAGTGATGTGTTATGGCTAGTGCAAAGGAAATTCAAAACAGAATAAGAAGCATTCAGGACACAATGAAAATCACAAGAGCAATGTATATGATGTCTTCAATGAAACTTAGAAAAGCAAAACAGCAGCTTGAAGATACAGAACCGTATTTCTTCGGTTTGCAGGAACAGATTTCAAGTATACTTTATCACTTTCCGGATATGGAACATATATACTTTGATAACAGAAGCAAAGACCAGCATGAAGTTGTCAAGAAAAAGGCATTTATAGTGCTTACAGGCGATAAGGGTATGGCAGGTGCTTATAACCATAATGTTATAAAAGAAGCACAGAGATTGTGTGATGAGTCGGATGAATATAAATTATATGTTGTCGGTGAATTGGGAAGACAGTATTTTGCAGGACAGGGTTATCCTGTGGATGCCGATTTCCGGTATACGGCAACTAATCCGTCAGTTCATCGTGCGAGAGTTATATCTGAACTTATTGTTGAGCTTTATAAAGAAGAAGTATTTGATGAGGTATACGTTATCTATACAAAAATGGTGAGCAGCATCAGCGAGGAAGTTGAAATACAACAGCTTCTTCCGTTAAAATCTCACCAGTTTATTAAGCAGGAAATGCTTGATAGTGCAATGAAGAAACGTGGTAACAGTTATAACAGTAATGAAAATCCAGATGGTAAATCATCAGAAGATGACAGCGATGATTATAAAAAAGGAACTTATGAAAATGATGGCGATTTCTTTATATATCCATCACCTAAAAAAGTCCTTAAAAAACTGGTATATAACTATGTTACAGGATTTATGTATGGTGCTTTAGTTGAGGCTTCAGCCAGTGAGGAGAATGCCCGAATGATGGCGATGCAGTCCGCCACAAACAATGCCGAGGAAATGTTAAAAGAATTATCGGTTGAGTATAACAGAGTAAGACAGGCTGCAATTACACAGGAAATCACTGAGGTAATCGGTGGTGCCAAGGCTTTGAAAAAGAAAAAGAAGAAGCAAGTGAGGTGAGACTTACAACTATGGAAAATATAGGTAAGATTGTACAGGTTTCAGGACCTGTAGTTGACGTAGAGTTTAGTGATAACAATCTTCCGTCTATCAAGGATGCACTTTATGTTATTAACAATGGTAAAAAGTGCGTTATGGAGGTATCACAGCATATAGGACATAATACTGTCCGCTGTATTATGCTTGCAGCCAGTGAAGGTCTTTGCCGTGATATGAAGGTAGTAGCTACTGGTTCTGCAATTGAAGTCCCTGTAGGTGAGAAAACACTTGGAAGACTTTTTAATGTTCTCGGTGATACTATTGATGGTGGTGAGAGTCTCGAAAATGAGACACATTGGTCAATCCACAGAGAACCACCTACATTTGAGGACCAGAGTCCGGTAGTAGAGATGCTTGAGACAGGTATTAAAGTTATCGATTTGCTTGCCCCTTATGCAAAAGGTGGTAAGATTGGTTTGTTCGGCGGTGCCGGTGTTGGTAAGACAGTTCTTATTCAGGAGCTTATTCATAATATAGCAACTGAGAGAGGTGGATATTCTATATTTACCGGTGTTGGTGAACGTTCAAGAGAGGGTAATGACCTCTGGACAGAAATGAAAGAGTCAGGAGTTCTTGATAAAACAGCGTTAGTGTTTGGTCAGATGAATGAACCACCTGGAGCTCGTATGAGAGTTGCAGAGACAGGTCTTACAATGGCTGAATACTTCAGAGATGTTAAGAAGCAGGATGTGCTTTTGTTTATTGATAACATCTTCCGTTTTGTTCAGGCTGGTTCGGAAGTTTCAGCGCTTCTCGGACGTATGCCTTCAGCCGTTGGTTATCAGCCTACACTTGCTAATGATGTAGGTGAACTTCAGGAGAGAATCGCTTCTACAAAGGATGGTTCTGTTACATCAGTACAGGCTGTCTATGTACCTGCCGATGACCTTACTGACCCGGCTCCTGCAACAACATTTGCACATCTTGATGCAACAACAGTTCTTTCAAGAAAGATTGTAGAACAGGGTATTTATCCTGCTGTTGATCCACTTGAATCATCATCAAGAATTCTTGAAGCTGATGTTGTCGGTGAAGAACATTACAATGTTGCAAGACGTGTTCAGGAGATATTACAGAAGTATAGAGAACTTCAGGATATTATTGCAATTCTTGGTATGGAAGAGCTTTCAGATGAAGATAAGCTTACTGTATACAGAGCAAGAAAGGTTCAGAGATTCCTTTCTCAGCCATTCTTTGTAGCAGAAAACTTCACAGGTACTCCGGGACGTTTCGTTCCTGTTAAAGAGACAATTGAAGGATTCAAAGCTATTCTTGATGGTGAGATGGATGACTATCCCGAGGCAGCATTCTTTAACGTAGGTAATATTGATGACGTTAAGGCAAAAGCTGAACAGATGGCTAAGAATTAAGAGAGGTGTCATGTATGAGCACTTTTTCATTGAAAATAGTAGCCTGCAATAAGGTTTTTTATGACGGAGAATGTGAGATACTTATATATCCTGCTTATGATGGTCAGATGGCAATCATGGCAAATCATGAGCAGATGACATCTACAGTTGAAATTGGTGAAATCAAATTTAAGCTTCCTGACGGAACATGGATGAATGCTATTGTTTCAGATGGACTTGTTGAGGTTGACCATAACAAAGTCGATGTTTTGGTATATTCGGCAGAAAAGCCGGAAGAAATTGATAAATTCCGTGCCGAAGCAGCGTTGGAAAGAGCTAAGGAACAGCTTAGAACAAAGCAAAGCATAATGGAATATCATATTTCGCAGGCATCGTTATCAAGAGCTATGGCACGATTAAAAGGTGCACGCGGCTACAAGTAAAATCAGATTAAACAGACTGTAGCAGGCTGTTTGTGAGAATAATCGGGGACATGTGTTTATACATGTCCCCCCTTGTTTTCTGCTTTCATATATTTTCTGTAGCGAAGCGGCATGTTACTCTGTTGAAGTTTTGGATTGCATCGCTCTTTTATAGCTATAGTGTCAAAAAATGTTTTCCAAAGATTCTGGAAGCCTTTTTCTGTGTCTGATAATACAGAAAAATTTGCAAGTTCACTTTCTGTGAGATAAGAAAAAAACACAGGCTTTGAAGCTTCATGTATGGCAGCGAAGTTTCGTCCGGTATCAAGTATTATCCAGTTTTCACAGTGTAATCTGTCAGCAAAGTGCTCACTTATAAGAGGGATTATATTACTCTTTGGTTCTATGCGGCTTACAAGTACACTGTTGGCAAGTTCTTCAAATCGTACAAATTCCAAAAAGCTATGTGACTCACGTCCGACCTGTTTATCAATATTAAATATCTTTAGTACATCATCATCGTGGAGCATATTTATAATAGCCGGCCCCGTTTTAAAAGCCTTTTTTAAAAATGAGTATATATATGAGGCACGTTCTTCTTCATATGAGAGTGCGGTTCTGTATATATAAAAATAAATATCCCACGACAGCTTTCTGATTATAGTATTATATACTTTTAATGCAAGTTCATAGTCAGTGTCTGTCTCTATATAGCTTTCAAAAAAAGATAATGAAGATGAACTGCTGCGGATTCTTACATCTGTTGTTTTGGGGTTATTATCCCATGCCTTGTAAATTGCAGTGAAAATGCCTTCTATAGTGTCATCACAAAGATAAATAGTTTTATTGGTAATATCTGTATTATTCATAAGATTAAACCCCGCTTTTTATATTATAATCATCAAATAAAGACATCTGTCTGTAAGTATCATGGCTGCTTATCTCATAATTCTTACGTTGTTCAGAACTTATAAGATTGTTGGTGATAAAGTTCTGCTCAATATGCATATTTGTATACATCATGTGTCCTTGACAAGTTATAAAATATATGGCACGTTTAAGCACAACACCGATTTTTTTCAAATCTCTAAAATCAAGCTTTGCACTGCGTCTTGCACGTACAATACGTCTTGCGGAATTGACGCCGATACCGGGAACACGCAGAAGTGTATAGTAATCAGCACGGTTAATCTCGACAGGAAATTGTTCCAGATGCCGTATTGCCCAGTCACACTTAGGGTCAATGAAAATATTAAAATTAGGCTTTTCGGGGCTTAAAAGTTCAGCTGACTTAAACCCATAAAAACGCATAAGCCAGTCAGTCTGATAGAGGCGGTGTTCGCGAAGCAGCGGAACGTCTGACGAATCATTCTGGATTGGAAGAGTGTCATCATTATTGACATTGACAAAGGCAGAGTAATATACACGCTTTAAATCATATTGTTTATATAATGCTTCTGCTATAGTGACTATATGATAATCGCTCTCAGGTGTTGCACCTATAATCATCTGTGTGCTTTGTCCGGCGGGAACAAATGAATTGTTTACCGGTCGGACTGTAGAAAGATTGTGTGTGCTGCTGCCTGATATGATGCCTGGAGCATGAAAACGGTCTGCTGTGCTTATGTGGTTATTATAAAAATTACTGTCAGAATTATCAGGAGTGTTATCGGTAGTGCTGCCGGGAAGAGAGGCAGTCTTATTATCAATAAGAGGAAGCTCACGGCTCTTATATATGCCATTCTGAATCTGACGCATAGGAGTGAGAATAGTTTTGCGGCTCTTGTGCGGTGCAAGTAAGGCAAGTCCGTCAGCAGTCGGAAGCTCAAGATTAACACTCATTCTGTCAGCATACATACCAGCAGCTTCAATAAGGTCAGCCGCTGCACCTGGTATGGCCTTCAGGTGTATATATCCGCCAAAATGGTACTTCTCGCGTAAAAGATAAACAGTCTCTACAAGCTGGCTCATAGTATAGTTGGGATTGTGCGTTATGCCGGAACTTAAAAAAAGACCTTCGATATAGTTGCGGCGGTAAAACTGCATTGTGAGAGTGCATACTTCATCAGGCGTAAAACTGGTGCGTACAGTATCGTTATCAGAGCGGTTGATACAATAGCGGCAGTTAAAAATACACTCATTAGTAAAAAGGATCTTCAAAAGAGAGATACAACGTCCATCAGCAGCAAAACTGTGACATATGCCGCATGCTTTGGAATTGCCTATTCCTTTGCCGTTATTCTTACGGTCAACGCCGCTTGAACTGCATGATACATCAAACTTTGCGGCGTCTCCGAGAATTCTTAACTTTTCTGTCAAATCCATATTATATTGAATAATCATCATGCTGCCTCCGGTAAAATAAAAATAAAACGAACATTTGTTTGATATAATAATATCATACGAACATATGTTTGTAAATATGCAAATTAAAAATTAAGTATAAAAATTTTATTTTGGAACAATACTGTAATTGTTCGTGATAATAAATTATTGGGGAGGCATATATGGCAGAGTTATCAGAAAAAGAACTTTCGGCAATAAATGATTGCCTTAAAGAAGAAGAACTTCTTGTAAAAAAATTTAAAATGCTTGCAGAGCACGCGGAAGATGACAAAGTAAAAAATTGTTTTAAAGAAATTTCCGATAAGCATCAGGGACATTTCAATATGCTTTACAATCAACTTTAATAAAAAGGAGGCAATTTGACATGGAGACAGTTTACGGCGAAAAAGAAGCTCTTGATGATGCACTTACATCAGTAAAAACAGCGACAGGTAATTACAACACATTTTCTAATGAATGTGTGCATGAAAATGTAAGAAACGTAATGTTAAAGATATTAGAGCAGGAGCATGAAATTCAGGATGATGTTTTTAAGATTATGCATGATAAAGGTTTATATCCTACTCCAGAGGCGGAGAGCAAGAAGGTAGAACAGGCAAAACAGAAATTTGCATGCTCTTATAAAGAGATATAGGAATGGAATAATAAGTTCTATTAAAAATTTATTAATTACCCTATAAAAATATTGAGATTTTCAAAATATTTGATATAATTAACTTTATTGTTTAAGCGGCAGTCCCGAACCAATGAATGAGCTTTGGCTGGCTGCCGCAATAATAGTTTATGAAAATGGAGAATATTTTATGAAACCAATAGGAGTAGTTACAGACAGTCATAGCGGAATATCACCGGAAGAAGCTGAGCAATTGGGAGTAAAAGTGCTTCCAATGCCTTTTTATGTGGATAACCGGTGTTGTTATGAGGGGGTGACATTCACAAGGGAAGAATTTCTTGAAAAACTGAAAAATGAAGCAAAGATGCATCGTAGCCATGCTTGATAGCCTCGTGTGCCAGTTCGGTGCCACGCCAAACCATCACGGTGGTATTCTTGGAAAGA
>ERZ856578.4464-NODE-4464-length-18776-cov-4.400289_pt1 | contig 18776 bp, 9 predicted proteins | sample MGYA00514384_ERZ856578 | MGnify/ENA primary metagenome ERZ856578 (study PRJEB29103, sample SAMN06111958) | human gut metagenome | biome: human gut; feature: ankylosing spondylitis patient; material: healthy_person | host: Homo sapiens | place: China:Hangzhou... | reverse complement strand
ATTTAAAACGAATTTTAAAACTAAAGGGAGAAGTCTGCCCAAATGAGAAAAAATAGGAAAATTCATCTCTCAAAAGGATAGATTTTGCATCCCTCAAAACACTATTTTAGCAATATTTTATTATCAAGGAACATTTTGGCATATATTTGACGCCCTGTGATACTAAACTTACCACTTTTTCAGTGGCGTCCTACAGGTGGGGGGGAGGATGTCACTTATCATAGTCTTCTTACAATTCAGCATAAAATTTTATTTCAGCGGCTGTCTGGTTTTGATAATAAATAGCAAATTAATGATTTTTGTTGGAAAAAGAAGGGGATTCCCCATTCTCACCAACTGTAGATTTAGAATAGCCAGAAAAAAGAAAAAAATAATACATCCCAGATGCGGCTTGGGAGCGTGTTTAAGATGCGAACGAGCATCATAAACACAGCGACTATAGAGCAGAAGGGATGTATTGTTTTTTCTTTTTTCGTCTATTACCAAATCTACAAATCAATCACTGGTAGATAAAGATATGCTTCTTCTCCCTGATAGCATTCAAAACACATCCCCTGATGTGATATTTTATACTCTTTTTGCGTACAGAGCCATTCGGTAAAGACGTAACGCCAGCCATCCCGTACAGCATCCGCTACTTTTTCAGGAGTTTCCTGTGATTTAATTGTAAAAATTGCGTATCGTCCGGCAGGAATCTCCACCTTATGGAAACCATCCGGAATTTCTGTAGAGTCAGTTAAAAAGCCAAAGAAATAGTGTAATTCACCGCTGATATGGTCGGGATGGGTCCATAGTCCAACTTCGCCATAATCATGGATTCCTTCTGGATAGGCAGGGTATTCTTTAAAATTAATGTGATTCCAGTAAGCACCGGATTTGCTGTAATCACTGTCATATTCGCCGGGAATCTCGTACCCAAGTGCTGTCTGTGACCGTAATGCTTTAATTTCAACGTGTAGCATAATAAGAACCTCACTTTCTTTATTTTGTTTTAAATATTCTCGTGCGCTAATACCATATTCTTTGCGAAATGCTTTAGAAAAACCGGAACTGGTTTCAAAGCCATTATCAAATCCGGCCTGTGTGATACTCATTCCAGATAAAATATCCTTTTTTGCTTTTTCCAAACGGAGAAGGCGTATGTATTTTCCCGGTGACATATCACAGCAGATTTTAAAAATGTGGCAGAAATGATAAAGAGAGTAACCATAGCGGGAAGCCAGAGATTCTGCTGTTAATGTGTCTTGAAGGTGATTTTTTATGTATGTAGTACAATCTTTTATTACTTCTAAAGAATTATTTTTATTCACGATCTCTCCTTTCCGCAGTTTCTATGAGTGCAGTCGGTGCGACTGCTCGACTTGAATATAAATATCATACACCAATACACAGGTTATGTTTTATAAATATTGTATCAGAGAAAAGAAAAAAGACTTTTCCAGAGTTGCGAAGTTTATCTGAAGAATAGAGATTGTCCGTAGTGGGAGTTGTAAATTGACAGAATGTTAGTGGTGATTTACAATATAACTAAAAAACATTTGGATAATAAACAATAATAATAAAATAACAGAGAAAATGAAAGAAAAAGAAATAGAAATAATAGAAGGATAGAGAAAATGAACACAGTGAATGAGACAAAAACATTTTCCTCACTTCCGGAGGAAGAATCAGCTTTATGGGAACGTATGAGAGACACTCTTTTGTGCCTTCAGACAGATAACAGCATTTCGGTAAAAGATCTGGCAAGCAGACTGGCATACTCTACGCAGGAATTCCTTTATCTGGCTGACATTTTCTTTGACAATTCTCTTGATACAATCAGGGAACAGGTGCAGGGATTAAATATTGAAGAGGATTATACAAATCAAGTCCTTCCATTTGAACGGATTCCTGATAGTTCTATGATAGAATATAAAGTTGTGAGAAGAATGGCACAGACAGTAGAGGCAGATATGCTGCCTTTAGAAGGCGATATTTTTCAAAACGGAATGGAATATATCGAGAAGGATGTAAAGGAAAAGTGGAAGGAGAGGGAGCGTGCCGGAGAGTATATGCAGTTTTGGTGGCATGATGATTCATACCATTTCTTTTATATGATTGGGCAGGAAGTTCCAAAAGATGCCGGAAAGGAAAGTGAAAAGAAGAGAATTGATATTGGGGCATCGGATTATGCAGTTTTTACGTTAAAAGAGCAATATTGGGATAAACAGGCACCGGATATTATAAAAATGTTGATAAAATATGCGTTATGTGACTGGATAAAGCAAAGTGAAATGCACTATGACAATCGGAAAATGTATTTTATTTCTTTTGAAAACGGACTGTACTCAGTATATCTTCCTCTTAAAAAAAGAATGCATTCGGATTATGTAATGAAAAATAAAAAAGAGGAGAAAAAGATTTATGGAGTTGACGAGTGGATTAGTTATATTGATGAGCATATTACGGAGAATTTAACAGCAAAAGGTCTTGCAAAGCTGTTTCATTATTCCGAGAAACACTTAAAAAATATTTTCCAACTTTATTATGAAACGAGAATCACCGATTACATAAAACAGAGAAAGCTGTACTTTGCTGCAGAAGAATTAAAAGAAGGAAAGAATCCGGAAAAAGTATGTGCCAAATATCAATTTGCAAGTTATAGCGTTTTTTCTAATGCATTTCGCAAAGAATACGGCGTTGTTCCGGCAAAGTATTACCGGATGGAATTTCAGAATATTGCATGGATCAATTACATTGATGAGCATATTACAGAAGATATCACACCAGAGATGATGGCGGAACATTTTAACTATTCCAGAGACTATTTTCGCAAAGCCTTTCAGGATGATTTTGGAATGGGACTTAGTGCGTATATCAGTCAGAGGAAAATACAAAAAGCAGCCAGAGAATTACGTCAGGGTGTCAAGGTAGCCAGTTTAGCAAAAAAATATGGTTTTAAGTCGAGAAATGGATTTGATAAAGCCTTCCGCAAAGCCTTTTGTACTAGTCCTTCCAAATATGCTAAAGCAAACACAGAAGTTGTTGACTTAAATCAGTTTTACTCAGAATATAAAGATAAAATGAAAGTATCCTTTATGGACGTTGATGATATCAAAATGGTTGGCTGGACGATCATCCCAAATCGTGGACGGGAAGTAGATATACCGGCACAGATAGCATTCTGGCTCGATGAGGACTCACCATACTTCAAGAAAATGAACTCTGTAGCCGGAAGTGCGAATGGAAATGATAAGATTGCCATGTGGTATCATGACCCGGAATGTATCAATATTCAATATGTCCTTGGACCGGTTGTAAACAACTTCACGAATGTGCCGGACGATGCTGTGAAAATAGAGATAGCCGCCGGACGATTTGCCGTATTTGAAACAGACCGCGAAAGCGATGTGGATAATCTCGCAGATACCATCCGTATGTTTTCCCGGTGTGTTTTTTATGGCTGGATAAAAGAACACCGCGATATGGTCTCTTTACAGAACTTTACTTTTGAAAGATACATCAATAAAAAAGTATACATATATGTTCCGATAAGAGTAAAATAATAAAAATACCCCGTCAGATCATTCAGTCTGACGGGATTTTTTCTGCAAAAAATGTCAAGCATTTTTTAAAAAAATCTAAAAAAGGTTCCAAAATGACGAAAAGACATCCGTCTGGTTGGAATACTTTTTAGAAAAGCTATGTTATAATAAATGTACAAAAAAATACATTCTATTTTAAGAAAGTTGGTACAAACCACACAGGCTTACCCCTACTGTGAAAGCGGATGCCCTCACAAATACCACTGGATCTTCCGGGAAGGTGTGAAAAGGCAGAAGAAGCTTAAGTCAGGATATTTAAAATAGAATTCTAATGAACAGGACTTTGGGTGGGAGTGCTGAGTACATTCATTCGATACGTTTAGAGAAATCTTTACAGAAGTCGAAAAGCAAGTCTCAGTTTATTTGTTTTTATCTAATGATTTCTATCCGAAAGTTCCACACATAAAATCCTGACACAGCGTTTGGAAATTGCAAATATCTGTAATTTTCAAACAGGTAATATCAAAGGAGGTAAAACAACAATATACAGTTATTTCATATGCAGATAATAATGTGAGAGTAGTTGAGACCACAATAAAAAAAGGTTCAGTAGAGAAAGCACATAAGCAGATAAATCGTATAGAAGTTGTTTTAAATCAATATATTGCTAAAGGAGCTATCCGTTGGCAATGGGAGTCGCGACCCATTAGTAACATGTAGACAAAACCAAAGAATGCTATCTAAATAGCGGAGTTTCTAAAGGAGGAAAACTTATGAAGACTTTAAAAAGAATGCTCGCAGTGATGCTCGCAGTAGTTATGATGATGGGACTTGGTGTAACATCTATGGCAGCAACACCATCTGCTGATGGAAAGTATACAATTTTAGTAGAGATTGATACTAATGGCGATGGTAATGCCGAAGATAAGATTCCAGTATATTTAAATGCGGATGGTTCATATACAGGAACAGATGGACAGACGTATAAATATAGTCAGCCTGACACCAATGAAATTGAAAACTATGGAGTAGCAACAGCATTTGATGCGCTGTATGCAACAGGTAAAGTAAACAGTTTTAAAGCAGTGGAGTATTTAGATACTACAACATGGGAAGGAACTGGAGTATATGGAATAGCATTTGATGAATTTAATGGAACAAAGAGCGATTCTAAAAAACTTGATTCTGGTAAAACAAGATATTATTACTGGGAAGTTTCAATTAAGGATGACGGGGCAGAAAAATATGTTTCTGCACAAAATTATGCTACGAACTACTTAGCTTCTAATATTCAGTCGGTAAAAGTAACCTATACTTATATGGACTATTAAAAGTTACATAATAATAACATAAAATGAGAGAAGGGGCTGTAGCACTGGGAAGATGGTGTTGCAGCTCTGTTCTCTATATAGAAATATAGCGTTTAAGTGGACGGGAGAGGTAATGAAAAAAATAATAGAAAAATATCTGTTGAGCATAATCATATGCTTCCTTTTTATAGCAGCAGTGCCTGTAGCTGTTTCGGCACAGGAGAATACTAATACATCTACAAAAAATGTATTTAAAGAATTATATATGATTCGGAAAAATGGACCGTATGGAGGAGAATTAATCTGGAGATGCACTCCGATTGATGAGGAAAATAATATTTATGTTCAAAATGAAGTGCTTTCTGAGACGGTGGGAGTTAGTGGAGATGCTTATTCAGGGGGGACTTTTTGGTACTATGGATTTTCTGGCACGCTTTCTTCAGATACGGCATATATATCGGAGATGCGGCAGTGGGAGAATGGAAAGAAAATAACAAAAGAAAGTATCAACACAGAATTGGCATACTGTCTTCCAGAAAATACAACATATGGCACTTTTTCACTCAATAAAGGGGAGAGTTTATCTAAATATCCACAGTATATACGAGAAGAAGGCAATGTATTTCATACAGAAGATAGCTTTCCAGTTTTCAGAGCTCAGGTTTTTGACGTGATAGTATGTGACAAGAACGAGGAGACACATTGTACTATTATTACAGAAGTTACCGATCGTAATAACGAAGATTATGATGACTGGACCGACACATCGATGAAAGGAGTAAGGGATCACATCGATTTGTATGATGGGAGTGATAAACAAACAAAAAAGATAGATAAGTTTTCGGACAAATTAACTTGGAGTACGGGAAAACGCATTTTTGGATTAAAAAATTATAAGTTAGAAGATAGGGATGTAATAGAAGTTCCGTCAGATATTCATTCCATACGGATGTCTTATGACAATAATTATCCTGAACAGGAAAACACAAATACTTATGCATTGTCTCCGGACTTGCCAGATATAACATCTGTGAATGACTATAGTGAGAGGCAGATGATTTATTATAATTACCATTTTTATCGGAATAAGTCAAAAATGGTATGCATTAATGGGGGAGAATGGTATCAGGTTCATCAGACGGAAAAGAGTCCGGAGTTAAAGTTAAGGAAAGGGATAAATATTATTTTTTTGTCAGGAACCAGCCCTGACCAGGCGAAAAAAGTAAGAGATAGAGATGTAAACGGAACTTCATATATATATATATTATATTGGGATGGCGATGAAGATTATAAGATAACAAAAAGTTCCGATGCATCACTAAAAAAAATAGAATGTTATCAGGCTGCCTACAATATGGGAGAAGGAAAGGGATTATTCGCTAATATTCCGGTAAATGAAAAGACGAATGCCGATGGAAAGACCTATAAGGAGATTTCCATGAAAGCAGATGAACCATATATTTGGATAAATGCAGTACCGGCAGATTCTGGAGCATCAGTATGGGTGGATAATAGTTCGGAATTGCTTGGTGGATATTTTAAGCATTTGAGTAGTGCACAAGATTATTTTGATGTGAAAGTGACTTCTGCTGATGGAAAACAGACTGATACAGAGAGAATCTATATCAAATGGAGTGCGGGCGGTACTGATTTGAAGAATCTGGAAGTGATTTCCGGAGGCACGATGGAAGAAAAGTATACGCCAATAACCAGAGAATATTATGTGAAAATGAAAGAATCTTCGGGAAAGATAAAGTTCTCTTATGAGACAATGAACGGGACTACAGTAAGAATATATGAAGACCGGCAGTTAAAAGATACGATAACACAAAGTGGAAAATATGAGTTAGAGGCAGAGAAAGGTGTAAGAGAGATTCAATGGGAGGTGACTTCCCAAAATGGAAAATCTGTCAGTTATTCTGCATATTTTGTCGGAGAAAAAGAAGAAGGAATATCGTCGGAAACAAAGCAGCGTGCATCTGACATGATTAAAAAAATGGAGAAAAACGGGTATGTCAAGTATCTTACTCAGCAAGAAGGAGCTGATTATTGGAAGACATTTGGAGCGGCCGCTTTAGGAGAAAAGTATCTAAATGGTATGCTTGGCTATAATGTGCTGAAAAAGAATTTTAGTCAATCTACAGATTATTCAGCGGTCATTTTGGAACTGGTTATGTCAGGAGAGAATCCGTATGATTATCTGGGAGTAAATTATGTAAAGAAATTACAGGAATTTAACAATAGTGGTGATTTTGGGATGTACTCGGCTAATATATGGGCGTTATCAGCACTTCAGGCGGCGGGGGCGCCCGTTCCAAAGGAAACAGTGGAAATCGTAAAGAAGCAGGCTCTTTCTGAAACATTTGATTTGGATATGAGAGGCTGGGCTTTATATGCGACGTCATTGTATAAAGATACGTTTACGGACAAAGAGTATGCAAAATTAATCCAGTCAGTGAAGGATATTCAGATACAGAAGACTACGGATATGAATGGAATTGATGTGACAGGGGTTTTTGAGAACTTTTATTATACGAATCGGAATATTATGTCACATGCCTGTATGGTGACAGGGCTGACTGCTATAGGAATTGATACTGGGAAAAATGAATGGAAAGGACGGAATGGAGCTGACCCGGTAAGTGTTTTAGAAAAATATCAGTTAAGTACCGGAGGCTGGTTCTACTCTCCGGAGAATCCTTCCCAGGGAGGCTGGAATAAAGATGCGGTTATTGCAGTGGGAGACCTGTACAATGGTTCAAATGTGTACACAAGATATTATCTGACACCATCAAGATATAAGAAGCTTCTTGATAAAGCAGAAAAACTGCTTGCAGGAACGATTACGGAGGGCACAAAGCGGGAGGCATTACAAAAAGCATATGAGGAGGCAGAAAAATATGCGGATGAGAACAATGTTACTTCAGAGCATGGAGATGCCTATTATGCCCTTCAGGAAGCAATGTATGCAGTGGACGAGAGTGTGAAGCCGGGAGTATTTCTTGGAACTGCTAAAGAAAGAGAACAGGTGAATGCTGTTATAAAAGCAATTGACTCGATTTCTTCCTACAGTTATAAGGATAAGACAAAACTGGATTCCATCAAGAAACAGTATGATGTATTAAAGGAGAAGCGCCTGTTCCACTATGTGACTAATGCAGATGTGCTTGATAAAGCACATCAGTATGTGAATGGAATCGACACATTCCTTGAAAAGACAGAAAAGATAGGAAAAGTCAACCTGACAAAGACGGCAAAGATAGAGAGAGCCAGAAAGGCATATGATTTCCTGAATGAACAGCAGAAGAAGGAAGATGCAGTACAGAAAGCGTTCCAGATCTTATCTAAAGCAGAGACAAAGCTAAAAGATGCCAAGACTGCCGATAATGTCGTGCAGGCGATAAAGGCACTTGGGGAGATTGTGACTTTGGATTCTGAGGAAGATATTGAATCCGTCAGAGCTGCCTATGAGAGTCTGACAGACAGCCAGAAAACTTTTGTTACAAATATTGATAAGTTAAAGGAGCAGGAAGACGGTCTTAAAAAGTTACAGCAGCAGGAAGAGAACAAAGAGGCGGCGCACAAGGTCTCAGACCTAATTGACAAGATAGGAAGAGTTACAGCAAACAGTGCAGATGATTTAAGACAGGCAAGAACTGCCTACGATGCATTAGAGAATGACGAGGCAAAAAGAATGGTTTCTAACTACATACAGTTAGAAGATGGAGAAAAGATTTATGCGAACCTTCAGCATGAGAATATCATATATGATGTCGTAGATAAGGCTTCTTATGAGATTGGTCAGATTGATACTGCATATGGAGAAAGTGCGGACATCACTGCTGAGAATGCCGATGCTGTAAGAGAGGCAGTGCAAAAGGCGGAAAACTATATAAAAGAAAAAGAGCAGGAATATGCATATTTTAGGCTTATGCTTTCTAATTATATGGACTTATCAGCGGCAAAGACAGCCCTTGTCCAGTATGAACTGTCTGAGAAAACAGAAGCTTCTGTTGAAGAATTTAAACAGGCAGTGGGAGAAATCACAGGCTTCGGTATAGAAGAACAGGCAGTGATAGAACGTGCAGAGATACTGTACGAGCTTCTCACAGAGGAAGATAAACTGACAGTTACAGAAGAATATGCCCTGTTACAGCAGGCGGAAGAAGCTTTTTCTGTATGGCAGGCAGAGTTTGATAATGTGCAGGAAGTGGTATATGGAACAGAGCAGATGGGAGATGTTACCATAACAGGTGCAGAATCTTATCAGGAAGTAAAAGATGCTTATGATATGCTGTCAGAAGATGCGAAGAAGCTTCTTCCTGACGAGATAAAAGAACGGCTTTCTGAGGCAGCGGATACATACCAGCAGCTACTTGCACAGCAGGAAAAAACAGAGGAGGTCGTAAAGAAGATTGACGATGCTTCAATCATTTCAGATCTGTCAGATGAGGTAGCAGTAAAAGTGGCAAGAAAGGCATATGATGCACTGGAAAACCCATACCGCGTGACAAATTATGAGACGTTGCTTGAAGAGGAAAAGGAAATCCTTTCTCTGAAAAAAGTACAGGAAAATCAGGAATTTGCCAATACCGTAATCACACAGATTAATGCACTGAAAAAAGTTACTTTATCCGATAAAGAAAAGGTAGAAGCAGCAAGACGTGCCTATGACGGACTGACAGATGCACAGAAAAATCTGGTAGATAATCTTTCAGTATTAGAGGCTGCAGAGAGCCAGATAGAATCCCTGCAGAAACAGCCATTAAAACCGGCACAGCCGCAGCCGGCGAAAAAGACAGAGACCAAGAAGACTTCTTATAAAAAGATTGTTTTGAAGAAAAAATCTTTGAAAAAAACAATTTATTTTAACGGAAAGAAACAGACGTATTCTCTGGCACTATTCGTAAATAATAAGGCAGTTAAGGCGGAAAAGATAAAGTGGAAATCAAGTAAACGGACAATAGCGGCAGTATCTAAAAACGGAAAGCTGACCGTAAAGAAAGCAGGAAAAGTTACAATCACAGCTTCTTATAAAGGAAAGAGATATAAATATAATCTTGTGATTAAGAAGGTTCAGTTGAAACTTAAGAAAAAGAGTATCACTATCAAAAAGGGGAAAGCGGTGCAGATAAAAAGTGTGGCATCCCCTAAAAGAAAGATACAATATAAAAGTTTAGATACAAAGATTGCATCTGTAACCAAAAAAGGGAAGGTGGTAGGAAAGAAAAAAGGAAAAACAAAGATAAGGGTAAGCTGTAATGGGCTTGTCCGGTATTGTAAAGTTACTGTAAAATAAGGCAAAGCTATGAAAGTATCGGAAAGGAAAGAAAATGAGAAAGTTTTATTCAAGAATACTTGCAGTATGTATGGCAGGTACAATGGCATTTACACCATTTACACCAGTGGGAACATTGATTGGCAATAATATTACGATAGAGGCAAAAGCAGCAGACGCTGTAGATACTTCCTGGTATGATAATCGTACAGAAGGACAGACAGAATTTACAATTACTACGGCTGCACAATTAAGGGGATTAGCAGAACTTGTAAATAAAAATGAAGATATTTTTTCAGAATGTAAAATTAAACTTGGAAAAGATATAGACCTTAATAATGAACAGTGGACTCCAATAGGAAACGGATATGAATTTAATGGTGAGTTTGATGGCCAAGGCCATACAATCTATAATTTAAAGGAATCAGAAATAGAAGATGCAAATTATATAAAAGCAGGTCTTTTTGGAGTGGTCAAGGGAATATCAGTCGAAAAGGAGGATGGAACTTATAATATTACACCTGCAGTTATAAAAAATGTAACGATTGAAAATGCCGATATAGAGGTGACCAACACTAAGAATAATGTGCCTAACACATTGGGGGGAACAGGGGCATTGGTTAGTTATGGAGTAAATATTAATATTGAAAACTGTAAGGTAAAGAATGCTAAGATTACTGCGAATAATAGTTCTCCAAGAGCAGGAGCAATGTTAGGAAATATAGAGGCGGGTAAAATTACAAACTGTCAGGTAGAAAAGTCAGAGGTAAATGCGGGTGCTAATGACAGAGTAGGTCTTTTATGTGGTTATATGCAGGGGGCAAGTTCTTCAAATAAAAAAAAGGAACAGGCAAATGCAATACAAAATGTAAGAGTACAAGGTTCTGTAAAAGGAAGAAATTCTATTGGTGGGGTAATAGGTTATTATAAAGAGCAGTATAATGCAAGCGAAAGTATTTTTAAAGGTGCTGTCACACAAGAGGGAACAACCGTTGAAGGCGTAAGTGCTGTTGCTGGTATAGCTGGATTTAGTTGGAATATAATCGAAGAATCCATAAATAACGCATCGGTTACAGGAACAACAAATGTTAGTGGAATTACTTCTGTATCTCAAACAAACAAAAATGGAAATATAAACGGTGGAAATGTGAGTAATTGCATAAATAATGGAGATGTAACGGGTGATAGCTATGTAGCAGGAATTCTTGCCTGCAAAACAAGTTATGCTGCCTGGACAGCATCTGCTATAGATAATTGTTATAATAGGGGTAATATAGTTTCTAAAGATGATAATGTAGATGCTATTGCAAAAATTACTGGAGGTAGTAAGTATACAGGTACAACGGTTTCTAATAGTTATAATTTAGGTAATGTAAATAGTGCTTCTGGCAATATTATTTTTAATGAGAGTAATAAATATACAAATGTTTATTTTAAAACGGATTCTTCTGAGATAGTATCTCCAAAAGGAACAATTGGTCAGACAGAAGCCCAGTTCAAAGACCGTACAGTAGTAGATGCCTTAAATGCTAATGATGGTGTAGAAGAAACTGTATGGTACCAGAACACAGAAAATCCAGATTTAGCTTTCAACATGACTGTAACCTCTGATATCACAGTCCCAGGAACATTAAATGTAACTTTAGGAAAAACAATGAAATTACAGGCTTCTATAACACCGGAAGATGCTACTAATAAAACATTAGTGTACACTTCTTCTGATGATACGATTGCTTCTGTAAAAGAAGATGGAACCGTAAGTGGTCTGAAACTTGGAACAGCAGATATCACCGTAAAAGCAATGGATACCGGTAAGGAAAAGAACGTAAAGGTAACAGTAAAAGAAGCAGAGAAAGAGCCAGCAAACCCAACAAACCCAGCAAAACCTTCACAGCCTACAACTAAGACGGTTAAGAAGGGAACAAAACTTACAGTAGGAACCAATATTTTTGTTGTAACAAACGTAAAAGCAAAAACAGTTTCTTATAAAGGAACTAAAAAGAAAAAGGTAGCAAAGATTACAATTCCGGCAACAGTAAAATCAGGCAATCAGGTATACAAAGTAACTGCTATCGCAGATAATGCATTTAAAAATAATAAGAAAATAAAAACAGTAGTAGTTGGAAAGAATGTTAGAACAATTGGAAAGAAAGCATTCTATGGATGTAAGAATTTAAAGAAGATTACTGTACAGAGTAGTATTATTAAAAAGGTAGGGGCAAAAGCATTTAAGGGCATTAATAAAAAAGCAGTCATTAAAGTCCCTTCTAAAAAATACAAAGCTTATAAAAAAGTATTTAAAGGAAAAGGTCAGGCAAAAACAGTTACAATTAAGAAGTAAATATCAGATGATATGAGGAGCAGGGACTGCTTAGATGGAGCAGTTCCTGTTCTGTAATAGGGTACTATAGTGATAACTGAAAGGTAATTGCAGTACTTTATAAAGTGAGAGGTGAGACCGAATGCAGAAAAACAAAAAATATTTGCTGACAATGCTGACATTTGCATTTGTGATAGCATGTATATTCTTTTTTCAAAAGGATGTAAAAGCAGCAGAAAAAACAGGTACCGTTACATTTTCAATTGAACGTTTTACGATTGGACAGGGGTATTTAATAGAGCCATGTCAGGTAGATATTTATGATACAGATAATATTGCATCTGTAGTGGATAGAGTACTTACACAAGAAGGATATGGTTACGAAAATAAGGGAAAGATACAAGATGGATTTTATCTTGAACAGATTTATTATGCAGATACCGGAAGATTGAAGATTCCTTCTATAATTTCTAACGGACAGCTCAAACCAATAAAAAATGCAAATAATCAAATTATAGCAATTCCTACAAATACAAAAAATGATGGTAATCCGTATGGAGATGAAAAGGGACATTATGCATTAGGAGAATTCGCGTATTGTAATATGTCTGGTTGGATGTATACGGTAAACAATGTATTTCCGACAGGAATGTCCTTGGTAAAACCAAAAGATGGAGACATCATTCGTTTGCAGTTTACGCTTTACGGTTATGGAAGAGACCTCGGAGAAAAACCTGCAGATGAAGAAGATAACAATTATTTGAAATTACCGGATAGGGATGCGATTACAAAACGACTTGCAGTAATGCTAAAGTATAAAGCAAGCTGTGACGAACATGGTTATAAACAGGCTTATCAGAAAGCATATAATGCAGTGATTGACTGGAATACAACAGAAAAGAAAATGAAAGAAGTATTTTCTGCACTTCCGTCAGAGAAAGAAATTCTTCAGTGGGGAGCAGAATATAATGCAAAATTTGCTGAAAGTGTGACAAAAACCATTAACGCTATCGGTACAGTAGATTTATCTAAAGAATCTCAGATAGCAGAGGCAAGAAAGTCTTATAATGCGTTAACCAGTGAACAAAAGGAACTTATTTCTGCAGATACATTAAAAGTATTAACTGATGCTGAGAAGAAAATTGTCAGTCTGAAAGCTGAAAAGAAAACCCAGGATGAGGCAAAGAAAAAGGCAGAAGAAGCCGCGAAAAAGAAAGCTCAGCAGGAAGCTCTGAAAAAGAAATACACCCCATCTAAAACATCTATAAAATCCATTAAGAAGCTGAAAAAGAATCAGGCGAAGCTTACATGGAAGAAAATAAAAAATGCAACTGGTTACGAAGTATACCAGTCCATGAAGAAAAACAGCGGCTATAAGAAAGTGAAGACAATTACCAAAAATAAGACAGTGACTTATAAAGCCGGAAAGCTAAAGAAAAAGAAAACTTATTACTTCAAGATTCGTACTTATCGTAAAGCAGGAGGAACAACTTATTACGGTAATTACTCAAATGTAAAGAAAATGAAGGTGAAGTAATTGTAGGACAATTTCACCCGCTTAATTTCCTAAAATGAAGCAAATACACCCGTCTGGTTGGCATATTTTTTTAAAAGTCTATGTTATAATATGTACATGGCTTGCTTCTCAGGCTCACTTAGGGGACTCTCCTTATTTTCATTCTGAATTGCCAGCCATTTGATTTTAGAATGAAAACAAATATCTGGGCTGGAGAATGTAACAGTTTTATAAAAGTATTTGGCCTGTGCACATAATGCATGGGCCTTTCTTTTCTACGGAAAACTCTCAATTTCTCTTGGATATTTTGTAAAATGAGTGAAGGAGAGGGTAGAATGAACAAGATGTATCAAAGGTTAAAAAGAAAATGTATATCGCTTGTACTTTTTGCTCTGCTTGTGGCATTTATAGTTCCATACTATGCATATGCGGCAGATAATGGGGCAGAACCGGCTGCGGCCGCTTCTGCTGCAGAGAGTACAGGCGATTTTTCTATGTCAGAAAGTGAGACATCGGAAAGCGAGACATCAGAAAGGGAGGAGACGGAGTCTTCGGAAGAGGAGGAGCAGCAGACCAGGGAAGATGCAGATGCATCAGCAAGTACAGAGGCAGATGTACAGGAAAGTACACAAGAGCAGACATTAACAAAAAAAGAGAGAAAGATTGTCCGTAAGAATTTGCAGCTTGGAAGAAGTTATGGTTTTTATGCTTGGGGTGCAGAGGAAGATGCGGCACAGGGACAGTCTGATGAATCAGGAGTGGCAGTGCAGACGGAAGCAGAGGCGGAAGTCTTAAGCCCGGATATTGATACGGTTTTATCTAAGGTAAGAAGCTATATCTTAAGTAAAGATACGAAGCCGGATTACAGTAGCATATGGAATGTTATTGGTTTAAAAAGGAGTGGGCTGTATGTGCCGGAATCTTATATAAATCTTTTTTACAGTAATGTGATCGCATACTGTGAGAGTAAGGACTGGCAGATTACAAGAGCAAAGTATTCGGATTATTCAAAGCTTATTCTTGCATTAACAGCGATTGGTGTTGATGCAAGAGATGTGATGGGACATAACCTGTTAGCGTATCTGTCAGATTATGAGAATGTAAGCCGTCAGGGGAATAACGGCACGATTTGGGCGTTGATCGCATTAAAGAGTAATCCGGCATATGAGATTCCAAAAGACCCTTCTGCAGTGCGGCAAAACTCAGAGGAGTTACTTGTTAAGAAGGTTGTAGGGATGCAGTGTCAGGATGGTGGCTGGACATTGATGGGAACAACCGGAGATTCCGATATGACAGGAATGGCGATGCAGGCGCTGGCTTCTTATTATAATAAAGATGGATATGAGGATGTTACAGCGGCAATTGACAAGGGTCTTGCGTGGATAGAAAAGAATCAGCTTTCCAGTGGTGGTTTTGGCACGATGAATACGGAAACTTCGGAAAGTGTGGCACAGATTATCACAGCTCTTTGTGGCGTGGGAATAGATTGTGGGGAAGATGCCCGTTTTATTAAGAATGGGAAATGGCCGATGACAGGATTATTCCAGTATTATATGCCAGAAGGGGGATTTATGCATGTAGCTGCTGATGCCGGGAATAATGGTGGCGGTGCCGGTGGCATTATCGATGGAATGGCAACGGAACAGGGATTGTATGCAACAGTTGCTTACCGTAGATTTTTGGATGGAGAGACATTTCTTTATGATATGAGTGATGTGGCTATTTCGGCAGGAACGAAGCCGGTAGTCAGTCCGACGATTGATACGGGGAGTAATAGTGGAGGAAATTCTTCTTCAACGACAGCAAAAAAGACAGAAACAAAACCGGCAGCTTCTAAAGTAAAGGTAATAAAAGTGGGATTAAATTATAGTACGATTTATCTTACAAAAGGAAAGAGCAAGACGTTAAAAGCGACGGTTTCTCCGTCAAATGCCACGAAGAAGTCAGTGAAATGGTCTTCTTCTAATAAAAAGATTGCAACGGTAAATGCAAAGGGAAAGGTGACAGGAAAGAAAGCAGGGACTGTGACGATTACTGTAAAGGCAACGGATGGAAGCGGAAAGAAAGCAACCTGTAAGGTCGTGGTGACTGCACCGGCAACAGCGACAACCGCCAAAAAGACAACAACAACTACAGCAGCAAGAAGTCAGACAAAAAGAATTACAACACCGACATCGGGAACACCGAATCGTTCAGTAAGTACAGGAAGTGGAACACCAACTGCTTCGGGAACGACAAAGACACTTTCTTCCGGAAGCACTTCCGGTACAGGTACGGGAAGTACTGCGTCAAAGAGTGCAACAGGAACGACAGCGAAGAAGAAAGATACGGCAGCAGAGGCAACGACAGGAAGCTGGAACTTTAGCGGAGAGGATTACGTACCGGATACTTATGCGGCGAATGAGACAGATGCAGCGGAAGCGGACACCACAGCCGAAAAGGATAATGATACCTCAAAGATTGTGGCTGGTTTAGGGATATTTTATATAGTCAAAAGGATTTGCGCTATTGCAGTGGTAGTGATTATTGCTTTCATTTTATATAAAAAGCGTCATAGGATTGCAAGTGCATTACGCAATTTTCAAAAAGGCGGAGATAAAGAATAGATTAAAAAGATAATCTGTTTTTTAAAGAAAAATAAGGGGTATAGTGAGCAGAGTTAAAGCTAAGGATATACAAAGAAAGGGAAAAAGTATTTATGAAGAAAAAGGGATTTATGCGTGTCGTTCTGGCACTGCTTATGAGTATGTTATTGATTGTTTCAACCGGTTGTGGAAAGTCCGGTAATGGAGGAAGTTCTTCCGGTAAAAAGTCCGGCAAGACAGCAACACTTGCGGATATGAATGAGATTCCGGAGGATGGAATTATTACGAAGGAACAGTTTAAGACCGTTGCAGGAGACAATAAAAAGGTACAGTTTAAAGGAACAACAGAAGATGGAATTACATATATCTGGACATACGACTGTTCTAAGATTCAGAACCCTGCAGAACAGAATTTAAAGATTGATTTTTCAGAGAAAGGTCTTGATGATTTAAAGAAGCAGGCAAACAATGCAAATGATGCATTGAAGATGACAATGTACGGGAAAGGGCTGATCTGTGTACCGGATCTTGAGGTACAGCTTCCGGAAGCGTGGCAGTCCAATTCTGCATATCTTGTAAAAGAGCAGTCTGGAAAGCTTGCAAGGATGAGCGATGTTGTGGTAACAGCACAGGTGAAGGAAGAGAATGCAAAGAAACAGGATAAAAAGACGCAGGATACAAAGACAGAAGAGGAAGATTCTTCGGACAAAACCGCAGAAAGTACAACACAGGCAAAGAAAGATACGAAGCCAAAAGAAGGAACGACATCTTTAAAAATGAGTGTTACTTCACTGGATGGAGATTGTTATATTATTGGAGGAATTACGGAGCAGCAGAATAAAGGTGCGGCATCGGCGAATAAGGCGGAAAACGGAACAACGAACAGTGAATCGGAAGGAAGTGATGAATCGGGAAATTCAGGAGAGAATTCTTATAACGAAGAAGGTAGTTCAGGAAGTGGAGATGTTTCTGATGGAGGCGCTTCTTCCTCTGGTTCTTCCGGCAAGCAGGATGTTGCAAATGATGAAGAAGTTTCAGGTTCTTCCCATACGTGTACGATTTCGATCAGCTGCGCGACGATTCTTAATAACATGAGTGATTTAAAAAGTGGCAAGGAAGAATTTGTTCCTTCTGATGGATGGATTCTGGCAGCTTCCGAGGTAGAATTTACGGAAGGAGAGTCTGTACATGACGTATTACAGCGTGTATGTAAGGATGCAGGAATCCAGATGGAGTCTTCTTTTACGCCGGCTTATAATTCAGCTTATGTGGAAGGAATTAATAATCTGTATGAATTCGACTGCGGACAGCTTTCCGGATGGATGTATAACGTAAATGGCTGGTTTCCTAACTACGGATGCAGTAAGTATACGGTACAGGACGGTGATGTGATCAACTGGGTTTATACATGTAATCTTGGTAAGGATGTTGGAGATAATTCGATGTATTAAGGATGTATGAAATAGAGATTTGATATAATAAAGACTTGATATAATAAAGATTTAATGTAATAGAAATTTGATGTAATGGAGATTTAATTTAGATGAAAGATACATTTTCGACATATCATCCTGTTTTAAATATGCTGTATTTTTGCGGGACAATCGGGGTGACGATGTTTGTTGTTCATCCTGTGATTCTGGCAATTTCATTTATATGCGCTGTTGCGTATTCCGTTGTTTTAAAAGGATGGAAAAAGACAGTAAAGTTTAATCTGCTCTTCTCATTACCGATGATGATTATTGTTGCCCTGATCAATCCGATGTTTAATCATTATGGAGTAACGATTATAGGATATCTTCATAATGGAAATCCGTTTACATTAGAAAGTTGTGTGTACGGTCTTGTGATGGCAGTGATGCTGGTATGTACTCTTGTATGGTTTTCCTGCTACACAGTTGTTATGACATCAGATAAGTTTATTTATCTTTTTGGAAGGATCATCCCGGCACTTTCTTTAGTACTTTCCATGTGCCTTCGCTTTGTACCGAAGTTTATCAAAGAAGCATCTGTTATTTCTGATGGGCAAAAGTGTGTCGGGCGAAGTGTAGAGAATGGGAGCCTTATTAAGAGAGCAAAGCATGGAATTACAATTTTTTCGATTCTGGTTACCTGGTCTTTGGAGAATGCGATTGAAACATCGGATTCAATGAAGTGCCGGGGATACGCAAACACTTCTTTTCCTTTAAACAGCCTGTCGAAAAAGCCCATAGTTATTTGTTTTTAAAAAATAAGTCATTGTC
>ERZ856578.4448-NODE-4448-length-18838-cov-42.464847_pt1 | contig 18838 bp, 16 predicted proteins | sample MGYA00514384_ERZ856578 | MGnify/ENA primary metagenome ERZ856578 (study PRJEB29103, sample SAMN06111958) | human gut metagenome | biome: human gut; feature: ankylosing spondylitis patient; material: healthy_person | host: Homo sapiens | place: China:Hangzhou... | reverse complement strand
GAAAGAAAGCCGGACTGGCGGCCCGGCTTCCCTGTCCAATTTTATTGTAATAGATGGGGGAGAAAGAAAAAGCCTTAACCCACAGACGCGCAGGAAAAGAACACGTCGAATCAAGGGAACCCTATCAAACAGAGATAGCGCTCGCGCCAAGGGCGCTATAGTGCGCAACAGCGCCTATCTGCCGGGACGCGTGTCCTTTTCCCGCGCTACGGGCGCGCTGACGCGCGTAGTATACCTGGGTACGTACCCAAATTGTACAATTCAGTATGGTCTCACCGCCTTACGACGCTGAGCCCTATCCATCAAGAAAGTGCGCTATTCTCCGTCCTCTCCTAAAACCAGCGGCGAGCCAAGCCTTCCCCTCGAGGGGAAGGTGGCGGCATTAGCCGACGGATGAGGTGGAAAACCACGACGCTCTCTCACCTGCTGCCCCCTCCTCCGGCTCCCGTATGGGCTCGGCGGCCTAAGCCGGCGAGACCGGCCGAGGCAGAGCGTCCCCCCTTGTCTCCCTGTTCTCCTCCCGCAGCGCAGCCCCAGGGGAGTTGGTCGCCCAACTTCCGCAACGTGTGGCTACGTAAAAACGAGGCGGGGCCGGTAATAAGCAGAACGCTGCATCCGCATGGGCATTAGCGGGCGTACCTGTGGCGACACGGGGTCTAAAAACTCCATATCTCTTCTATGGGCTCGAAGTCCGCAGCGACACAGGGCTCGCCGCGAGGCACAATGTCGGCCTCCCCCCGCCGGAAAGGTACCAGTAGGCTTTTTCTTTCTTCCCCGTCTTTCTTTTTCACGCACGAAAAAGAAAGACGGGGTGCGGGCGCGGCTTAGGCGCGAAAGGAGCGCGGGGTAATACCCCGCATACCAACGCTGTACTCGATAGGACATAGCAAGGGAGGGGTGCCTCCATTTTTTTCGGTCCGGAAAGATTGACAAATTTGCTACAATCCTTCATAATAGAGAAGATAACAACCTTTAGGAGTGGATGACCATGGGAGACACCATTGCGCAAAAGCTGATTCGTTCGCATCTGGTCAGCGGCGACATGTCCGTTCCCGGCAGCGAAATCGGTTTGAAGATCGACCAGACCTTGACACAGGACGCCACCGGTACCATGGCTTACCTGGAATTTGAAGCCATGGGCGTGCCTCGCGTAAAGACCGAGCGATCGGTCGCGTATATCGATCACAATACCCTGCAAACCGGCTTTGAAAACGCCGACGACCATCGCTATATCCAGTCGGTATGCAAAAAGCACGGCCTGTATTTTTCCCGCCCCGGCAACGGCATCTGCCATCAGGTGCATCTGGAGCGGTTCGGCATTCCCGGTAAAACCCTCATCGGGTCGGACAGCCATACCCCCACCGGTGGCGGTATCGGCATGCTGGCCTTCGGCGCGGGCGGCCTGGACGTGGCCGTGGCCATGGGCGGCGGCACCTACTACATCTCCATGCCCAAGATGGTGCGGGTCAACCTGACCGGCCGTCTGCGGCCCTGGGTGGCGGCGAAGGACGTCATTCTCGAGGTGCTCCGTCTCCTGTCCGTCAAGGGTGGCGTGGGCAAAATCATCGAATACGGCGGGGAAGGGGTCAAGACCCTTTCCGTGCCGGAACGGGCCACCATCACCAACATGGGGGCCGAGCTGGGCGCCTCCACCTCGGTTTTCCCCTCCGACGACGTGACCCGGGCGTTCATGAAGGCCCAGGGCCGGGAGCAGGATTGGGTGGAGCTGAGCGCCGACGCCGACGCGGTGTACGACGAGGTGGTGGATATCGACCTGTCCTCCCTGCGTCCCCTGGCCGCCTGCCCCCATTCTCCCGACAACGTGAAGGCGGTGGAGGATCTCGGCCCCCTGCCGGTTAACCAGTGCTGCATCGGCTCCTGCACCAACTCCTCGCTGATGGATATGCTCAAGGTGGCGGCCATCCTCAAGGGCAAGACTGTTCACCCGGATGTCAGCCTCTCCATCGCCCCCGGCTCCAAGCAGGTGTACAACATGTTGGCCGAAAACGGCGCTTTGGCCGACCTCATCGCGGCGGGCGCCCGGATTCTGGAATGCGCCTGCGGCCCCTGCATTGGCATGGGCCAGTCGCCGAACTCCGGCGGCATCTCCCTGCGTACCTTCAACCGCAATTTTGAGGGCCGTTCCGGCACCGCCGACGCCCAAGTCTATCTGGTCAGCCCCGAGGTGGCGGCGGCCTCCGCCCTCACCGGCGTGCTGACCGATCCCCGCACCCTGGGCGAGGCCCCCGTCGTCACCCTGCCCGAGCGCTTCCTCATCAACGACAATATGATCGTGCCTCCTGCCGATGAGGCCGATATGGACGCGGTGGAAATCGTCCGCGGTCCCAACATTAAGCCCTTCCCCAAAACCGCGCCCCTGCCCGAGACGGTGGAAGCGCCGGTGCTGCTCAAGGTGGGGGACAATATCACCACCGACCATATCATGCCCGCAGGGGCCAAAATCCTGCCCCTGCGGTCCAATATCCCCGCCATTTCGGAGCATTGCTTCGTGCGCTGCGACGAGGAATTCCCCGCCCGCTGCAAGAAGCAGGGGAAGGGGATCATCATCGGCGGATCCAACTACGGGCAGGGCAGCTCCCGGGAGCACGCGGCCCTGGCGCCTCTGTATCTGGGCATCAAGGCCGTCATTGTCAAGTCCTTCGCCCGCATCCATGTGGCGAACCTCATCAACGCCGGCATCCTGCCTCTGACCTTTAAGAATGAGGCGGATTACGACCGGATTTCCCTCATGGACGACATCGTCCTGCCCGACGTGCGCGCTTGCCTGGAGCAGGGCAAGGACGTGACGCTCGAAAACCGCACGACGGGGGAGAGCTTCCCCCTGAACGCCGCCTTCTCCCGCCGCCAGGTGGAGATGCTGCTGGCCGGCGGCCTGCTGGACTATACCCGCAATCAAAACGGATGAGACGCCCAGCTGTTTTAGAGAAGGGGTGGTAGTATGGCAAAAAGCGAATACATTTCCATGTCGGTGGTGCGCCGCCTGCCCCGGTATTACCGGTTCCTGTATGACTTGAAGGAAAACGGCGTCACCCGGATTTCCTCCCGGGAGCTGTCCCAGAGGATGGGGCTGACCGCCTCCCAGATCCGGCAGGATCTCAACTGCTTCGGCGGCTTCGGCCAGCAGGGCTATGGGTACATGGTCGAGCAGCTGTACACGGAAATCGGTCATATTCTCGGCATGGACTCCCTGTCGGACACCGTCCTGCTAGGGGCCGGCAATATGGGGAAAGCCATCGCCAATCACATGGATTTTGAAAACCGGGGCATTCGGCTGGTGGGGATTTTTGACGATTCCCCCGCGGTCATCGGCAAAAAGGTGCGGGGCATGACAGTGCGCCCCACCGCCGAGCTGGAGGAGGTCTGCGCCGGGTGCAGCCCGCAGGTGGCCATTCTCTGCATCCCCAAGGAGGCCGCACCCGCCCTGGTGGAACGGCTGATCGCCCAAGGCGTCCGCGGCTTCTGGAATTTTTCCCATTACGATATCACCTATCATCATCCCGGCCTGGTGGTGGAGAACGTCCATCTGGGCGATAGCCTGATGACCCTGTCCTACCAGTTGAAAAAGGAATAACAGCGAAAACGGCCAGGGAACGCGCGGTCATGACCGCGCCCTTCCCTGGCTGTTGCGTATCAAAGGAGGAAAACCGTCTTTGTTGTCAAAAAAGCGCGCGGCCGCCATTGCCGCCCGGTTTGGCAAGCCGCCGGACAATCGGTACGAGGATGAGGATTTCCGATGTATTCGTTCCTATTACGATTACCGCCGGGAAAAAGAGCCGGAAACCTTTGCCCTGGATGAAACCACCTGGTACGATTTGTATCTGGATACCCTGTTTGAACGGGTCAGCAGCACCGGCAGCGCTTCCGGCGAGCAGCTGTTGTATTATCAGCTGCGCTGTCCGGCGATGGAGCGGGATGAATATGAACGGCGGCATGGACTCATCCGCCTGATGGAGGAACAGCCGGAGCTGCGCCAAAAGCTGCAGGTTCTTCTGTCCCGTCTGGGGAAAACCGGCGGGGCGCGGACCATCGAGGCGTTTTCCCCCTCCGCTCACGGGAAATGCGGCCTAGTTGTCGCCCTGCTGCTGCTCGTTGGGCTGATCGGCAGCGGGATCGGCCTGATCGTCTCGCCGGCCGCCCTCCCGTTTCTCCTCCTTTTTCTATTCGGGAATCCGATTTATCATATCGCCATGCTTCGTCGGCTGGAAACTCACCTGCCCGCCGCCAGCTATTCGGTATCCCTGATCGCCGTTTTTCAGAAAATCTGCCGGTTGTACGGCAAGGAACTGGCCGCGTACCTGCGCCCCTACGAAGCCGCTGAAAAGCGGACCCGCGCGTTGTCCCGGATGGGCTTTAGCGCCTTTGCCTACGACAATGAGTTCGCGCAGATCCTCAATAGCCTGTGCTTGTTTGATCTCATTTTGTATGAGTGGACGAAGGTCGGCCTCAGCCGCCTGCGGGAGGATATTTTTGCCGTTCATGAGTGCGTGGGCCGCCTGGACGCCGCCATTGCGGTGGCCTCCTATCGCAAAAGCGCCGCCGTGTACTGCGACCCGGCTATTGACTTTGACAAAGAGGGACCCTCCCATTTCACCGCCGCCGGTTTGGTTCACCCGCTGCTCAAAAACCCGGTGGCCAACACGGTGGAGCTGACTGGATCCCTGCTGCTGACCGGCTCCAACGCGTCGGGAAAATCCACGCTGATCAAGGCGGCGGCCCTAAGCGCGATTATGGCGCATAGCCTTTGCACAGCGCCCTGCACCGCCTATTCCGCCTCCGCCTTTCATGTCTATACATCCATGGCCCTGTCGGACGACGTTCTGGCGGGGGAGAGCTATTTTATCACAGAGCTGAAAGCGTTCCGCCGGATCCTGACGGCGGTCGAGCGCGGGGAACGGGTGCTGTGTGCCATCGATGAAATTCTGCGGGGCACCAATACGGTGGAACGGATCGCCGCCTCCAGCACTCTGCTGCGGTATCTCGCCGGAGAAACCGCCGTCTGCATCGCCGCCACCCACGATATTGAATTGTGCGCGCTGCTGTCCGACGCGTACGACATGGCGCATTTCGAGGAGGCGATTGCCGGCGATACCATCGCGTTCGACTATCGCCTGCGTCCCGGCCCTGCCTGCACGCGCAACGCCATCCGTTTGCTGACCCTGATGGGGTTTGATAAAGCCTTGACCCAGGAAGCGGAGAACCGGGCGGAGAGGTATCTGCAAGAGGGCATGTGGTAACGGCCACAAACCGTCGAAAAAGCGGTCTTTTTCGTTCGCATATGTTCGAAAAAAGCGCTCCGCCGTGCGAAAAAAAGCACGGCGGAGCGCTTTTGTGCGAAAAAATCAACCCTTTTTGAAGCTGTCCTTGAGGGAAACCGAGCGGTTAAACACCAGATGTCCCGGCCGGCTGTCCACATTGTCCACGCAGAAATAGCCCAGCCGCAGGAACTGAAAAGCCTGCGGAGCGGCCGCACAGGCCAAATCCGCCTCCACCTTGCACCCCGTCAGGGTTTCAAGAGAGTCGCGGTTGAGGCCCGCGAGGAAGTCCTCCTCGCCCCCCTCCGGATCGGCCTCGGTGAACAGCGAAGCATACAGCCGCACCTCCGCCTCCGCCGCCGTCCCCGCGTCTACCCAGTGGATGGTGCCCTTGACTTTACGGCCGTCGGGGGTGTTGCCGCCGCGGGTTTCGGGGTCGTATTCAGCTAGAACCTCCACCACGTTACCGGCCTCGTCCTTGACGCAGCCGGTGCATTTGACGACGTAGGCCGACTTCAGGCGTACCTCATTGCCGGGGAACAGGCGGAAATAGCCCTTGACCGGCTCCTCCATGAAATCGTCCCGCTCCACCCACAGGGTGCGGGAAAAGGAGACGGGGTGGGTGCCGCTGTCCGGACGGGCAGGGTTGTTCTCTATGGAGAAGGTCTCGGTGGTATCCGCCGGATAGTTGTCGATGGTCAGCTTCAGGGGGCGGAGCACGGCCATGGCCCGGGGGGCGTTTAGGTTCAAATCCTCCCGCAGGCAGTGCTCGAGCAGGGCCACATCCACCACGCTGAACACCTTGGACACCCCCACACGCTCAATGAAATTGCGGATGGATGCGGGGGTATAGCCCCGACGGCGCAGGCCGGACAGGGTGGGCATTCGGGGGTCGTTCCAGCCGGTAAGATAGCCGTCCTCCACCAGCTGGCGCAGCTTGCGCTTGGACATGACGGTGTAGTTGATGTTCAGGCGGGCGAACTCAATCTGCCGGGGATCCGCCTCGAGATCCACATGCTCCACCACCCAGTTGTACAGCGGGCGGTGATCCTCAAACTCCAGGGAGCAGAGGGAGTGGGTAATCCCTTCGAGCATGTCCTCGATGGGGTGGGCGAAATCGTACATGGGATAGACGCACCATTTGTCCCCCTGACGATGATGGTGGGCGTGATTGATGCGGTAGATGACCGGATCGCGCATGTTGAAATTGCCGCTGGCCAGGTCGATTTTGGCCCGCAGGGTCATGGAGCTGTCCGGGAATTCCCCGGCCCGCATCCGGGCGAAAAGGTCGAGGCTTTCCTCCACCGGGCGATCCCGGTAGGGGCTGACCGCCGGGCGGGACAGGTCGCCCCGGTTTTCCCGCATTTGCTCGGGGGTCAGCTGGCAGACGTAGGCGAGCCCCTTACGAATGAGGCCGACCGCCAGCTCATACATCTTCTCAAAATAATCGGAGGCGTAGTAGAAATGCTTGCCCCAGTCGTAGCCCAGCCAGTGAATGTCCTCCTGGATGGCGTCCACGTATTCTACGTCTTCCTTGGTGGGGTTGGTGTCATCCATGCGCAGATGGCATTCGCCGCCAAACTTTTCCGCCATGCCGAAGTCGATGCACAGCGCCTTGGCGTGACCGATATGCAGGTAGCCGTTGGGCTCGGGGGGAAAACGGGTCTGGATGGCGCGGCCATGGCAGCGGCCGCCCTCCGCGAGCTCCTCGCGGATGATGTCTTCGATGAAATTGCTGGATTCCGGCGTTTTGACTGTTTCTTCCGACATGGTTATGGAACTCCTGTCCTTGAGGCCGCGGGCGGCCTTTATTTTCTGTAGGCGTCGGCGGCTTCCTGGAGGCGGGCGATAACCCGCTCCTTGCCGAGATGCCGCATGATGGCGCAGAGGTCGGGGGTGTTGCGGCGGCCCGTCACCGCGATGCGCAGGACGGTGCTGACGTCCCCGGCGTGCCCCTTATAGCCCTCCGGATTCTTTTTGTACTCCTTGACCTCTGGGCAGAACCCGAGGGAGGGACACATGGCCTTGACCGCGTCGAACCAGGCCTGTTTGTCGAGGGTGGGATCGTAAACCGCCGCATACGCCTCCAGGATAGCGGCGGCGTCCGCCGGGGCGATATTTTCCGGCAGGTCGAAGGCGCGCTGATACAGGCTGTCGTAAAAATAGGCGGCGTATTCCTTGGCGTCGCTCCATTTGGTGATGTCCTTGCGGGGCTTGCTGCCGCCGCGATCGATGGCGAAGATGCCTTCGGCATAGACCGGATCGCTTTCCAGCAAAGCGGAAAACTCCGGATCATATTGTGCCGCCCAGCGGCGGATATATCCGGCGACGGTGGGCGCGTCCATAAAGGCGATGACGTTTTTGCTCACATCGTCCAGCTTGTCCATATCGAACAGGGCGCCGGACACGCTCATTTTTTTCAGGTTGAAGGGGAAGCGGCTGCGGGGCTCGCCGGGATTGCGCCGCCGCCAATCCTCAAAATCGCTGTTGGCGATGGTCAGCAGGTATTCCAGCACGCTGTCGGCCGGATAGCCCTGCTCGGCGTAGAAGTGCATGGCTGCCTCCGGATCCTTGCGCTTGGACAGCTTGCGCTTGCCGCCGTTCTCCTCCTTCATAATGGGACTGACGTGGGCGTATTTCGGCGGCTTGAAGCCCAGCAGACGGAACAGCTGAAGGTGCTTGGGCACGGAGGAGATCCACTCGTCGCCCCGGATGACGTGGGTGGTGCGCATGAGATGATCGTCCACGGCGTGGGCAAAGTGATAGGTAGGCACGCCGTCCGATTTAAGCAGCACCAAATCCTCGTCGTTCTCCGGCATCTCGATGGTGCCCTTGATCATATCGTCGAATTTGACGCGGTTTTCCTCGCTGCCGGGGGAGCGCAGCCGCACCACGTAGGACGCGCCCGCCCGCACCCGTTCGAGCGCCTCCTCGGGCGAAAGGGAGCGGCAGGGGGCGTAGGCCCCATAGTAGCCGGTGCGCTGCTTGGCCTCCTCCTGTTGTTCGCGGACCGCCTGCCGCTGCTCCTCGGTGCAGAAGCAGGGGTAGGCTAGCCCCTTTTCCACCAGGGACTTGACGTAGCATTGGTAGATGGCCACCCGTTCGCTCTGCTGATACGGGCCGTAAGCGCCCCGCACCTCGCCGGGCGCGACAAAGCCCTCGTCGATGGTCAGGCCGTAGGCATTCAGGCCGGTGAGAATATCCTCCGCGCCGCCTGCCACCTCCCGCTTTTTGTCGGTGTCCTCCAGGCGGAAATAGAACACCCCGTCGGAGGCGCTGGCGGTCAGCCGGTTGACCATGGCGGTGAAAAACACGCCGAGATGCAGATACCCGGTGGGGCTGGGAGCAATGCGGGTGACCCGGGCACCCTCCTTCAGCGCGCGGGGCGGATACATGGCCTCGTAATCCTCCGGCGTGTGGGTGATGGCGGGAAACATGGCCGCGGCCAGACTTTCCAATGTCGTCATGTCGATGGTCCTTTCACTGGGATGTATTCCTTTCTACTTTACAATTTTTAGTTGAAAATGTCAATCGATGATGGTAAGATAAAAGGGTTACCACACAGAAAGCTTTGTCGGCAGCGGCTGGAAAAACGCTTGCCGCTGAAAAATGGAGGAATCGGTATGAACTATGCCTTTGCCGAACGGGTGCAGAACCTGAAGCCTTCGGCGATTCGAGAAATCCTGAAATATTCGTCGGATCCGGCGGTCATCCCCTTTTCGGCGGGGAACCCCGCGCCGGAAGCGTTTCCCGTGGAGGCGGTGCAGGAAATCACGGCGAGGATTCTCAGCGAGCATCCCATCGACGCGCTGCAATACAGCCTGACCGAGGGCTATCCGGCCCTGCGGGAGCGGCTGAGCGCGTATATGAAGGAAAAGCACAACGTCGGCCGGGACGGCGACGTTCTGCTGGTGACCTCTGGCGCCCAGCAGGTGATGGGGCTGGCGGTCAAGGCCCTGTGCAACAAGGGGGACGTGGTGCTCTGCGAGGCCCCTAGCTTTATCGGTTCTCTCAACGCCTTCCGCTCCATGAACGCCCGGCTGGTCGGCGTGCCGATGGAGAGCGACGGCATGGATATGAACGCCCTGGAGGACGCGCTGAAAACCAACGAGAACGTTAAGTTCATTTATACCATCCCCAATTTTCAGAACCCTTCCGGCATCACCATGAGCCTGGAGAAGCGCCAGGCCATGCTGGCGCTGGCCAAAAAGTATCAGGTGCTGATTCTGGAGGATAACCCTTACGGGGATCTCCGCTTCGAGGGCGCGTATATCCCGTCCATTAAGTCGATGGACGAGGACGGGCTGGTGCTGTACGCGGGCAGCTTCTCCAAGGTGCTGTCGCCCGGGCTGCGGGTGGGCTACGCCATCGGGCCGGCCCCGGTGGTGCAGAAAATGATCGTCTGCAAGCAGGGGGAGGACGTGCACACTGGCATCCTGTCCCAGATGATCTGCGAGCGGTTCATGGCGGCGTACGACTACGAGGCGCATTTGAAGGCCCTGCAGGATCTCTATCGGGAACGGGCGCGGGCCATGTGCCGCTACATCGACGAATATCTGGCGCCGGCCGGCGTTACCTATCAGCCGGTGACCGGCGGCTTGTTTGTTTGGTGCACCCTGCCTGAGCGGATTTCGATGCCGGAATTCTGCACCCGCGCCGTCAAAGAGCGCAAGGTCGCCGTGGTGCCGGGCTCCGCCTTCCTGGTGGATGAAGGTCTGCCCTGCTCCTCCTTCCGCGTCAACTTCTCCACCCCCACGGTGGAGGCGATGGAGCGCGGCTGTGTCCAGCTGGGCGAGCTTGCCAGGGAATACCGGAATTGACACCACAGATATAAAGGGGTTTTGGAAGTATGGAACATACCATGGAAACGACCGCGCCGCGCAAAAAACGGGCGCTGAGCTGCATCCAGCCCACCGGCGTGCCCACCCTGGGCAACTATCTCGGGGCGCTGCGCAACTGGGTGACGATGCAGGAGGAATTCGACTGCGCTTACGCGGTGGCGGATCTGCACGCCATCACGGTCCGTCAGGAGCCGGCCAAGCTGCGCGCCCAGACGACTGAGATGTTCGCGCTGCTGCTGGCCATCGGCCTGGATCCGGATAAGAGCTTGATTTTCGTGCAGTCCCAGGTGCCGGCCCATGCCGAGTTGACCTGGCTGCTGTCCTGCAACGCCCAGTACGGCGAGATGGCCCGGATGACCCAGTTCAAGGACAAATCGGCCAAGCATGCGGATAATGTGACGCTGGGGCTGTTCGCTTACCCCGCGCTGATGGCGGCGGACATCCTGCTATATCAGCCGGATTACGTGCCGGTGGGGGCGGATCAGAAGCAGCATGTGGAGCTGACCCGGGACATTGCCGCGCGCTTCAACGGCCATTACGGCGGGGTGTTCACGGTGCCGGAGCCCTACATCATGAAGACGGGCGCGCGGGTGCGCTCCTTGCAGGATCCTACCAAAAAGATGTCCAAGTCGGACGAAAACCAGAACGCTTTTATTTCGCTTAAGGACGACGCCGCTACTATCCTGCGGAAGTTCAAGCGGGCCGTTACCGACAGCGAGGCCCGGGTGCACTACGCCGAGGGCAAGGATGGCATCAACAACCTGATGGAAATTTACAGCGCGGTGACCGGCAAGGACATGGCGGCCATCGAGGCGGAGTTCGAGGGACGGGGCTACGGCGATTTCAAAGTCGCCGTGGGCGAGGCCGTGGCGGAAGAGCTCCGGCCCATTCAGGAGCGGTTCGCCGAGCTGATGAAGGACAAGGCGCAGCTGGAGGTTCTGATGAAGCAGGGAGCGGAGCGGGCCGCGCAGATAGCCACCCGCACGCTGGATAAGGCCAAAAAGAAGATGGGATTCGTCCTGCTGAAATAAGGAAAAACCGGAGGGCCGCAGCCCTCCGGTTTTTAATATTGGGGGTCAAATGACCTTCCGTGCGCAGGCCGGGGAAGCCCCACTGGCGCAGTGCCTCATACACGCCCACGGCCACAGAATTGGACAGGTTGAGGGAGCGGGCGGCATCGTTGTCGATCATGGGCAGACGTACGCAGCTGTTCGGATTGTCGTGCAGCAGGCTTTCCGGCAGGCCCTTGGTCTCCTTGCCGAAGACCAGGTACGCGCCGTCGGGATAGGCAACGTCGCTGTAGATATGGCTGGCTTTGGTGGAAAAATAGAAGAAGGGGCCGGCGTTTCTGGCAAAAAAGTCGTCCAGGTTCTTGTAATAGGTAACGTCCAGAAGGGGCCAGTAGTCCAGGCCCGCCCGTTTCAGCTTTTTGTCATCAATGGTAAAGCCCATGGGCTCCACCAGATGGAGACGGGCGCCGGTGGCGGCGCAGGTACGGCTGATGTTGCCGGTGTTCTGCGGGATTTCGGGCTCGACCAGCACGATATTCAGCTGCGGCATACGGTTGCTTCCTTCCTTTCCTACACCCGGCTGCACAGCAGCTGGGCGCGTCCGGTCAGCTTGGCGGTCATTCCGGCGGGCAGGAACACGCTGGCGCCCTTTTTCAAAGGCAGCGCCGTGCCATCCGCGGCGGTCAGCTCGCAGCCGCCCTCCAGGCAGAGCAGGGAGGTAAAGCTTTCCATACTGCCCACGCGCACCGCCTCCTCCACGCAGAGAAGCTGAGAGGTGAACAGGTCGCAGGAGGCCAGGGGCCGGTATGTACCGCCGGGGATGGCGGTGATTTCCCCCACGGCGCCGTAGGGCCGGGTGGGCGGCGCGGTATTGGTGACGTCTACGGCCTTATCCACATGCAGGGGACGGGGCTTGCCGTCCGCGCCCAGGCGGCCGTAATCGGAGACCCGGTAGGTGGTGTTGGAGTTCTGCTGCACCTCGGCGATAAGGATACCGGCGCCAATGGCGTGCAGGGTGCCCGCCTCGATAAAGAACACGTCCCCTTTTTTCACCGGCACCCGATTGCAGACCTCTTCGAGGGTGTCCGTCTCGATGCGGCGGCGGAATTCCTCCTGGGTGAGACCGCGGCTGAAGCCGTATAACAAGGCGGCGCCGGGTTCGCAGTCCACCACGTACCACATTTCCGTTTTACCGAACTCGCCTTCCACCCGCATGGCATAGGCGTCGTCCGGGTGCACCTGGACGCTCAGCCGATCGCGGGCGTCGATGAGCTTGATAAGAATGGGAAAGTAAGGAAAGGCGGCGGCCTTGTCGCCCACGGCGGCATCGCCCCACTGGTCGAGCGCCTCGGGGAGCGTATGGCCGGCCAGCTCGCCGTTGGCGATAAGCGACGCCCCGTCCTTATGGCAGGACAGCACCCAGGCTTCCGCCGCCTTGGCGCTTGTTGTTTCAAATCCAAAATCCGTAATCAAACGAGTACCGCCCCACAGGTAATCTTTAATCGGCGGTTTGAGCAGCAGCGGGTAGGGTTTCATAGACAATCCCTCGATTCTTAAAAATACGCTACCTATCTTATCGTATTTTTCCGATTTTGACAAGGGTGGATTCCGCGGCGGGATTCCCTGCCAGAGGTGGAAATAAACGAGGGGACTGCCAGCATTCCCCTTGCTTGAGAACACAGAGGGCGGAAATCCTAAGAAAGCGAAAGCAAAATATGATAAGGAAAAGGAGGCAATTCAAATGAACAGAGGCGTATCCGGTTTTATGAAAGGAATCGGCATGGGCATTGCTGTGGGCTGTGTCGCCGGGGCTATGGGCAACAGCTACATGAAGTCCAACAAGAAGGGCCTGAAAAAGAACGTGGGAAGAGCCCTGCGCAACGTGGGCGATCTGGTGGACAACGTGACGGGCATGTTCTAAGAGGCAGTTCGCTGGAGGCGGGAGGGGAGACCCTCCCGCCTCCTTTTGTCGAATGCCGGCCCATGGTATCGTGAATTTTCGGTGAAATCGCTTTACTTTACCGCGGCTTTCGTGTATGATAAAAGGGTTACAGCGAAAGCTGGCTATATATGGAATCGGGATCCAAGGAGGAAAAACCATGGACGACAAACGGGATGAGCAGGAACGCGACGAGAACCTGGAAACCTTCGGAGAAAACGGGGTACTGGGCCGTTCCATCAGTTCGGCGGAACTTCGGGAACAGGAGAAGCGCAGAAAAGAGCAGGAAAAGGCCGAGCGTAAGATGAGAAGGCGGAGCAGGAAGGAATATCGCCATGGCATGCCCCGCGAGAAAAACACCACCCTGTGGGTGATGGTGGGAATCCTGGGGGCTGTGGTGATAGCGGTAGGGGTTATGATGGCGATCGAATTTGCGACGAGCGGTAAGGACAAGGCGGCGAATTCCAATGAATTCATCGCGGAGGAAACCGCGTTGCCGGAGATGTCGGCGGAAGGCATCAAAGGGATTATCACGCGGGCCTATTACACCAACGACAAGCATTTTGCCGTGGTGCTCAAGCTTTCCAACGCCTACAATACCAAGCATTATCTGACGTCTTTGGAAGTCAAGGTCAGCAATGGGGACGGCGAGCTGATCGCGAGCGGCTATACGGATTCCATTGAGGATTTCGCACTCGATCCGGAGAGCTACGGCACTTTCACGTTTTATATTTCCCCGAAGTATGTCAAGATTCCGGACGATTCCCTGGAAAATCTGACGTATGAGATCACCACGGGCGGCCGGCTTGAGGACGAAAACGCGACGGCGAAGACAGACGCCACCACCGGCACGGAAGCGACCGCCACCACGAGCGCTGAGTGATCGATATCGAATAATTAGCAGCCGGAAGGGGCCAATGCCTCTTCCGGCTGCTTTTTCACAGCGTACAAAAACGGCCGCCCGTTGAAAAGGGCGGCCGCGATTTATAAGAGGGAACGAAACAACCGATAGGAATCGTCAAAAATCTCATGAGAAATAAAGAAGCCGGAGAAAGCCAGAACCAGCATCAGGACAAACAGCGCCAGGCCGATGCTGCTCAGAACAATGCCCGCCACCGCCATGCGGCCGCTGCCCTTGGATTTGGCGAGGATGCCGAGGATCAGCCCCGCGATCCCCATAAAAACGGAGGAATCACCCACGAGAAGAATCGGAATGGACAGAATCCCGAGAACCAGGGAAGCTATCGCCAGGCCGTCGTTTTTCCGGTGGGGAACAGCCGGGTACGCATAAGGGACCGGCGTGTAGCCCGGCTGCTGGGGCGAATAATAGGAATAGGGCGGCGTGTTGACGGGCGGCGGGCTGTACGGCTGCGCGTAAGGCTGCTGCGTATAGGGGGTGTTGACCGGCGGCTGGGGCGCGGCGGGATAAACCGGCGGCGCATAGCTGGCCGGCGGATAGGATACCGGCGGCTGCAAGGGAGCGGCCGGCATGTCCGGCAGGGCGGGCGCCGCGTGAATGTCCGGAATGGGCGGTATGGGGGAGGAGAAAGGGGCGGGCGGCGTACGGCTGGGTTCCTGTCCGCCTGCGGAGGGACGGAAATCAAAATCGTCTGGCATGGAAAAGCCTCCTCCTGATTTCAATGAAAAGGGCGGGAATATCCCTGTTCAGTATAGCATGAAAGACGTATCGGCACAAGACTGGCCGGCTTTCCTTCATCAAAACGTAATAATCCGTCCGCCAGGCGGGAACGCTATAGAGAGACTTTATGAAAAGAGGGCTGCATCTATGCCGGATCTGCCGTTTTCCAGCCGCGCCGATCACGTGGAATCCCTGCTGCGCGTGAAGGAAAGTTTTGATGTGATCGCCAGAAAGATACTCGTCGGCGGGCGGGACGCCGTGTTGTTTTTCATCGACGGTTTCGTCAAGGACGAAGTGATGGAAAAAATCCTCGAATATATTATGTCCCTGAAGGCGGAGGAAGTAAAGGATATTTCCGGCGCCGAGGTGTTTGCCGGCCGGTTTATCACCTATGTGGAGGTGGATACCGAGCAGGATCCGCAGGCGGTGCTGGTTCCGGTGCTGTCCGGTCAGCTGGCCCTGCTGGTGGACGGGGTAGACGGTTTCATCCTGATCGACGCCCGCACCTATCCGGCCAGAGGGGTGGAAGAACCGGACAGTGACCGGGTTCTGCGGGGATCGCACGACGGGTTCGTCGAGACGCTGGTGTTTAACACCGCCCTTATCCGCCGGCGCATCCGCGATCCACGGCTGACGATGGACATCCATCAGGTGGGAACGGTGTCCCAGACCGACATCGTGCTGTGCTATATGGAAAATCGGGTGGATAAAAAACTGCTGGACAAGCTGAAAAAGAAGCTGGACAGCATTGATATCCCGACCCTGACCATGGCACAGGAAAGCCTGGCCGAGTGCCTAATCGGCCGGCAGTGGTTCAACCCCTTTCCCAAGGTGCGGTACACCGAGCGGCCGGACTGTGCGGCGGCCAGCATCACGGAGGGGCGGATTCTGCTGCTGGTGGACAATTCCGCCGCCGCCATGATTTTGCCCACCAGCATTTTCGATTTTGTTCAGGATACCAACGACTTCTATTTTCCGCCGCTGGTGGGGTCGTACCTGCGGTTTGTGCGGGCGCTGGTGTCGCTGTTCACCATGTTCATGACGCCGGTCTGGTATCTGCTGATCAAAAACCCCGACATCGTCCCGAAATGGTTGGAGTTCATACAGGTACACGAGCCGAATTCCATCCCCATTCTGCTCCAGCTACTGATCATCGAGCTGATCATCGATGGGGTCAAGCTGGCCTCGCTGAACACGCCGACGGTGCTCAGCAACGCGTTTTCGGTCGTGGGGGCGCTGATACTGGGCGAGTTTGCTATCAAGGCCGGGCTGTTTGTGCCGGAGGTGCTGCTGTATATGGCCTTTGTGGCCATCGCCAACTTCACCCAGCCGAGCTTTGAACTGGGGTATGCGCTTAAGCTGTTCCGTATGCTGCTACTGGTACTGACGGCGCTGTTCAACTGGTGGGGGTTCGCCGCGGGGGTCGGGCTCTTCCTGCTGACTATCGCCATCACCCCCACTGTGTGCAACAGCGGCTATCTTTATCCGCTTATTCCGTTCAACTGGAGGGCGTTCCGCCGGCTGCTGTGGAGACGGCCCATCAGTAAAGACAATACCTGAAAATTTTGCAGGCCCCGGATACTTATCCGGGGCCTGCGGGACGTTTTACTTGCCAGGTGCGGGGGAGATGGAGTATAATAAGGCGTACCTCACCAAGGCTGGAAGGATAGGGGCTGCTGAAATGAAAGTGTTGATGATTCCCTCCTGGTACCCTACGGCTGAAGCGCCGCTGCTGGGCACCTTTTATAAAGAGCAGGCGGAGGCGCTGGCCGCCCGAGGGGTGGATATGGCTGTGCTGTATGTGAATGTTAGCGGCGATTTCCATCCCGCGCATAACGGCATTCACCGGGACGACGCCGGCGGCGTGCTGACCTATACCTATGTGCATCCCAACCTGACGCCCCGCTGGGAAAAGGGGCGGTGCATCCAGCGGACTCGGATGCTGGAAAAACTGTACCGCCGCCTGGAGAAGGAGTGGGGGAGGCCCGATGTGGTGAATCTGCGTTCCTCCCTCCAGGGGTACGAGGCAGCGGCGCTCTGCAGGCGGCACGGGCTGCCCCTGTTTTTCATGGAGCATTCCTCCTATGTGGTGACGGAAGGGCCGGACAGCGAGGCGGTCCGCCGGCTGCACGCCGTTATGGATGCGGCGACGGTAAACGCCTGCGTCAGCTCGGTACTGTACAAGGTGATGGCGCCCTACAGGGAAACGCGGATCATTCCGGATTTCGTGGACGACAGCCGGTTTATTATCCAAGAAACGGCGCCGAGAGAGACGTTCACCTTCCGCGCCATGGGCCAGCTGCGGCCCATCAAGGGGCACGACACCCTAATCCGCGCGTTCGCGCTGCTCAAGAAAATGACGGACCGGCCGGTTTGCCTCGAGATAGCCGGAAAGGGCGTGCTGCACGACAATCTCCAGAAACTGATTGACCAGTTGGGCATAGCGGACAACTGTCGCCTGGTCGGGGCGATCCCACGGGATGAGGTGGTCGGCTTCATGAACGGATGCGACTGCTTTGTGTGTTCCTCCCGCACGGAGATGCTGTCCTGCGTACTCCACGAATGCGCCGCGTGCGGCCGGCCGGCCATTGCCACCCGCTGCGGCGGCCCGCAGGATATTATCACCGAGGAAACCGGGGTGCTGGTGCCGGTGGATGATCCCCAGGCCATGGCGCAGGCGATGCTGGAGATGCTCGACCGGGCGGCCGGCTACGACCAGGAGCGGATCCGGGCTAGCATCCTGGAGCGGTTCGGCATCGAGCCGGTATGCGGGCAGCTGATAAAGGCCTGCCAAGACAGCGCGAAAGGGGGCAAGTGATATGACTTTACCCCAGACGGAATCGCTGCGATTTCGGGAAAGGGACGGCGTGCCGGTGGTGGTTTTCCCGGCACTGGAGGCGGTGCCTTTTGTTCGGCACGGATTTTCCACCCGGCTGGGTGGGGTGAGTCAGGGGATATACGCGAGCATGAACCTGAGTTTTACCCGTGGGGACGATCCATGCGCCGTTCGGGAGAATTTCGACCGTTTCTGCAGCGCTGTCGGGGTTTTAGCCGATCGGGTGGTGGTTTCCGCGCAGGAGCATCATACCACGATATACAACGCCACGGCGGCCGACTGCGGGCGCGGGATTACGCGGGATCGGGGCTACGAGGATGTGGACGGGCTGCTGACCGACGAGCCGGGGGTGGTGCTCTGCACCCAATACGCCGACTGTGTGCCGCTGTTTTTCGTCGATCCCGTCCGGCGGGTGGTGGGAACTTCCCATTCCGGCTGGAAAGGAACGGTCGCGCAGATCGGCGCGGTGACGGTGGAGCGGATGTGCGCGGATTACGGTTGCCGCCGTCAGGATATTCTGGCGGGGATCGGCCCGTCCATCGGGCCCTGCTGCTTTGAGGTGGACGCGCCGGTATACGAGGCCTTTGCCGGTATGGATCTCTGGGAGGAGCGGTTTGTCCGCCGCCGGACGGAGGAGAAGTTTGACATCGATTTATGGGCGGTGAACCGGCGGATTCTGGAAAAGGCCGGACTGCGGCCGGAGCACATTACGGCGACCGATTTGTGTACCAAATGCCATGCCGACGTCTTCTGGTCCCACCGGGTGACCGGCGGGCAGCGCGGCAGTCTGGCGGGGTTTATCGCCATGGAATTTTAAAGGAGGAGAAGGTGAGCCGTCATGCCCTATTCACTCACGGACACCCTGCTGTATTTCTTCATTTACAGTTTCTGCGGCTGGCTGATGGAAACGATTCTCTGCTCGGTACAGGAGCGCCGCTTCATTAACCGCGGGTTTTTGAACGGCCCGCTTTGTCCCATTTACGGTTGCGGGGTCACGCTGATTATGATTTTCCTGCTGCCGGTGAGGGACGGTCTGCCCAATCTGGCCATTGCGCTGCCGGTCGTGTTCATTGCCGGGGCGGGGTTGGCGTCCGCTGTGGAGTTTATTACCTCCTGGCTGATGGAAAAGCTGTTTCACGCACGCTGGTGGGATTATTCCCATTATAAATACAATCTGGGCGGACGGATTTGCCTGTCCATTTCCCTGGCCTGGGGAGGACTTGCCACCTTCTATTACAATAAAATTGGACAGGGAAGCCGGGCCGCCAGTCCGGCTTTCTTTCCATCTCGTGCCTAAGCT
>ERZ856578.4440-NODE-4440-length-18875-cov-5.531759_pt1 | contig 18875 bp, 19 predicted proteins | sample MGYA00514384_ERZ856578 | MGnify/ENA primary metagenome ERZ856578 (study PRJEB29103, sample SAMN06111958) | human gut metagenome | biome: human gut; feature: ankylosing spondylitis patient; material: healthy_person | host: Homo sapiens | place: China:Hangzhou... | reverse complement strand
TCCTCCGCCAGCGAACTGGTGGCGGAGCTGGTGCAGTATATTCTGGACAACGGCGACCTCAAGCGCCAGGAGGCCGAGGCCCTGCTGGCCGGCATCGTGCTGGACACCAAGAACTTCACCATGCGCACCGGTGGCCGCACCTTCGAGGCGGCAGCCTTCCTCCGCCGCTCCGGCGCGGACACTGCCGAGGTGAAAAAGCTCTATCAGAACGACCTGGCCGACACGGTGGCCAAATATGCCCTCATCCAGAACGCCCAACTCTATCGGGACCACATCGCCCTGGCCGTCAGCCGCCAGCCAGTGGGCCGGATCATCGCCGCCCAGGCCGCCGACGAGCTGCTGAACATCATGGGCATCGACACCTCCTTCGTCATCGCCCCCGAGGGGGACAAGGTCAACCTGTCCGCCCGCTCCATGGGGGACACCAACGTCCAGGTCATTCTGGAAAAACTGGGCGGCGGCGGCAACGCCGCGGCGGCAGGGGGCCAGGTGTCCGGCAAAAGCGTGGACGAGGTGGCCCAGGAGCTGAAAGAAGCCATCGATCAATACTTCGAGAAATAAATTCGTGTTTCCCGCCCCTGCGGGGCGGAAAGCACAAGACATCTACTGGAGGTTTTAACTATGAAAGTCATTCTCACACAGGACGTAAAGAGCCAGGGCAAGAAGGGCCAGCTGGTGGAGGTGTCCGACGGCTATGCCCGCAACTTCCTGCTGCCCAAAAAGCTGGCCGTCATCGCCACCGCCGAAAACCTGAACACCATGAAGCTCCAGGAGAAGGCCCGCAAGGCCCAGGAGGCCGCCGAGAAGGCCGAGGCCGAGGCCACCGCCAAAAAGCTGAAGGACCTGACCGTGAAGATCGCCGCCAAGGCCGGCGAGGGTGGCCGTCTGTTCGGCGCCGTCACCGCCAAGGAGGTCAGCGAGGCCCTCTCCCAGCAGCACGGCGTGAACATCGCCAAGACCAAGCTGGTCCTGGACGAGCCCATCAAGGCCTGCGGCGGCTATCAGATCAAGGCCAAGCTGGGCTATGAAGTGGTGGGCACCGTCAGCGTCATGGTCACCGAAGCCTGAATCTCTCCCGCTCCTAAAGCGGACAAAAACGCGGCCACCTGAACCCTGGCCGCGTTTCTTCACTTTTCCTGTTTTTATTTTTCCTGATCCAGCTTGATCCAGATATGGAGGCGATCCCTATGGCAACGGAAGAGGAGGAGCTGCTGCTGCGCCAGCTGCCCCACAGCGTAGAGGCCGAGCAGGCCGTTTTGGGCTCCATGCTCATCGACCCCCGCTGTGTGCCCGAGGTCATCGACAAGCTCCGTCCCGACGACTTCTATCTCCAGCAGAACCGGGACATCTACGAGACCATCTACTCCATGTTCAACTACTCCATGACCATCGACCCCGTCACAGTCCTGGAGAACATGAAGCAAAACGGCGTCTATGACGAGAACCAGTCCCGGGGCTATCTCCTCCAGCTCATGGACACCACCCCCACCGCCGCCAACGTCAAAGAGTATATCGACATCCTCAAGGACAACACCCTTCAGCGCCGGGTGGCGGAGACGGCGGGGGACCTGCTGAATATGGTCCGCCAGGGCTCTGATACCGGGCAGGACATTCTGGAGGCGGCGGAGCAGCGCATTTACGCCATCCGCCAGGGCCGCTCGGCCCGGGGCCTGACCCCCATCTCCGACGTCATCATCGACGTGTATGACCGCCTGGCCGAGCTGGCCGCCAGCGACAGCGCCATCCCCGGCCTGTCCACCGGTCTGAGAGACTTAGACCGGGCCATCTCGGGCCTGAATAAGTCCGACCTCATCCTCCTGGCCGCCCGTCCCGGCATGGGCAAGACGTCCATGGCCCTGAACATCCTGCTGGACGCGGGCAAAAAATCGGGCAAGCAGGTGGCCTTCTTCTCCCTGGAGATGAGCCGGGAACAGCTGGCCCTGCGCCTTATCTCCAGCGAGTGCTTTGTGGACAACAAAAAGCTGGTCACCGGCAAGCTCACCGACGACGACTGGGACAAGATCGCCGTGGCCGCCGACTCCCTGAACCACTCCCGCATCCTCATCGACGACGACTCCTCCGTCACCGTGGCCGACATCAACGCCAAGTGCCGCCGGGTAGAGGACCTGGGGCTGGTGGTCATCGACTACCTCCAGCTGATGCAGTCCGCCGGGGGCAAGACCCGCCAGGGGGACAACCGCCAGCAGATCGTCTCTGACATCTCCCGCTCCCTGAAGATCATGGCCAAGGAGCTGAACGTCCCCGTCCTGTGCTTAAGCCAGCTGTCCCGTGCCAACGAGTCCCGCACGGACAAGCGGCCCATGCTGTCTGACCTGCGTGAGTCGGGCGCCATCGAGCAGGACGCCGACATCGTCATGTTCCTCTATCGGGAGGGCTATTACAACAAGGACACAGAGAACCCCAACCTGGCCGAGTGCATCATCGCCAAAAACCGCCACGGCGAGACCCGCACCATCGAGCTGCAATGGCTGCCCGACTTCACCTCCTTCAGCGACATCGAGTGGCAGCACAGCGAATCCTAAGGAGGCCCGGCCATGCTGGAGCAAATGCGACAACTCATCTCCTCCGCCGCCCTCCTGCCCCCGGGCAGCCATGTCCTGTGCGCCGTGTCCGGCGGGGCCGACTCCGTCTGCCTGCTCCATGCCCTGTATCATCTGCGGCCCATCCTGAACTTCTCTCTCTCCGCCGCCCACTATGACCACGGCCTGCGGGGAGAAGATTCCACACGGGACGCCAAATTTGTGGAACAATTCGTCTCTCTCTGCTGCGGAGCGCAGCGTCTGCCCGACGGGCGGGTGCTGCCGCCGGTACAGTTGTACCAAGCAAAGGGCGACGTGGGGAAAGAGGCCGCCCGCACCGGGCACGGCGTGGAGGAGACCGCCCGCGTCCTGCGCTACGCCTTTCTCCGTCAGGCGGCCCAGCAGGCAGAGGCCAACTTGATCGCCACCGCCCACACCGCCGACGACAACGCCGAGACCATCCTCTTTCACCTCTCCCGGGGTTCCGGGCTGCGAGGGCTGACGGGCATCGCCCCCCGCCGGGACGATCTGATCCGCCCCCTGCTCACCACCACCCGGCGGGAGATCGAGGACTATCTCCGCTATTACGCCCTCCCCCACCGGGAGGACCGCACCAATTTCGACGATACCTATGCCCGGAACCGCATCCGCCACCAGGTGGTCCCCGTGTTAGAGGGCCTGTTTCCCGGCTTCGCCCCCCGCGTTTCCGATCTGGCCGCCCGCCTCCGGGCGGACGAGGACTATCTGTCCGATCAGGCCAGGGCCATCTCTCACCGGGCTGTCAAACAGGGAGAGGGCCTGTCTATCCCCGCCGCCGCTCTGGCCCAGGCCCCCGGCCCCCTGGCCGTCCGCGCCCTGCGCCAGCTGCTGGACGCCCTGTGCAGCGGGGACTGGACCGGCTCCGCCGTCCATCTGGAGTCCGTCCTGGCCCTGTGCCGCACCGGTGGACCCTCGGCCCAGATCTCCCTGCCCCACGGTCTCATCGCCCGACGGGAGTATGACGCCCTGGTCCTCTCCCCCGCCGCTCAGGAAACGCTGCCTGTCTGCTCCCTCCCCCTGCCCGGTGTGATCCAAGCTGGACCCTGGACGGTGGAGGTAAGTGCGGCCCCCTATCAGGGGGAGACGCAGACGCCCTTCGACCTCTGGCTGGCCCAGGACGAGACGCTCGACACCCTCACCCTCCGCCCCCGTCAGACGGGGGACCGGCTGCGCCTGCCCGGCAGGCCGGAGAAGACGGTGAAAAAGTGGCTCATCGACGAGAAGATCCCCCGGTCCCGCCGGGACCTGCTGCCCGTGCTGGCCGCCCCCTGCGGCATCGCCGCCGTGGCGGGCCTGGGGCCTGCGGCAGAGCATATTCCAAAACCTGGCCAGCCCGCCTGGCACATCCGATTCATCCAAAAGCCCCACGGGGCAGAAGATAACGAAAACACGTGAAAGGAAGATACTGTTATGTCCATTTTTGACAACGACATTCAAGAGGTGCTCTTCAGCGAGGAGCAGCTGAAAAACCGGGTGCGGGAAATCGCCCAGCAGATCACCGCCGACTATCAGGGCAAGGAGATCATGCTCATCAGCGTCCTGCGCGGCTCCTTCGTCTTCATGGCCGACCTGTGCCGGGCCATCGACCTGCCCTGCACGGTGGACTTTATGGCCGTCTCCTCCTATGGCAAGGGCACCAAGTCCAGCGGCCAGGTGCAGATCACCAAGGACCTGTCCGAGGACATCTCTGACCGGCACATCATCGTGGTGGAGGACATCCTGGACAGCGGCAACACCCTGAGCTATCTGCTGAAGATCCTGGAGAACCGCCACCCCGCCTCCATCCGCCTGTGCACCCTGCTGGACAAGCCTGACCGCCGGGTGAAGCCCGTGGAGGTCCACTACTCCGGCTTCACCATCCCCGACGCCTTTGTGGTGGGCTATGGTCTGGACTACGCCGAGAAATACCGCAACCTGCCCTACATCGGCATCCTCAAGCCCCGGGTCTACGGCGGCTGAGCCTGCCCCATCTTCACGCAGGAAAGGATCGTTCATCCATGAGACGTATCACGCCCCGGGACATCGCCCTGTATCTCATCCTCTTCGCCGTGGTCTTCTACTCCGTCTCCTATCTCCAGCGGGCGGACTGGGAGGACGGCCCGGACTACAGCCAGATCCGTACCTATTTCACCCAGGAGCGGGTGGAGTATTTCACCCTGAAGGACAACGTGCTCACCCTCACCCTGCGGGACGAGGGTGGCTCGGACAAGACCTCCACCTTCACCTACGAGCTGGCCCGCACCGACTTCTTCTATAACGACATGCACCAGCTCATCGACCAGCAGCTGGCCGACGGCATTTTAAAGGGCTATGACTATCCCCCTGGCATCGAAAACGCCTGGTGGTACTCCCTCATCGGCCCCGTGCTCATGGTGGCCGCCGCCGGTGTGTTCCTGTTTGTCATCTTCCGCCAGCGGGCCGCTGCCAGCGGAGGCCCTCCCGGGGCCAACCGCTTCGGCCACGCCCGCACCCGCACCCTGTCCGACCAGAGCAAGCCCGTCACCTTCAATGACGTGGCCGGGGCCGAGGAGGAGAAGGGGGAGCTTCAGGAGATCGTGGAGTTCCTCCGGGACCCGGAGCGCTTTACCGCCCTGGGGGCCCGCATCCCCAAGGGCGTGCTGCTGGTGGGCCCTCCCGGCACGGGCAAGACCCTCATCGCCAAGGCGGTGGCCGGGGAGGCCGGGGTCCACTTTTTGTCCATCTCCGGCTCTGACTTTGTGGAGCTGTATGTGGGCGTGGGCGCGTCCCGCGTCCGGGACCTGTTCGAGCAGGCCAAGAAGGAAGCCCCCGCCATCGTCTTCATCGACGAGATCGACGCCGTGGGCCGCCGCCGGGGCGCCGGCCTGGGGGGCGGACACGACGAACGGGAGCAGACCCTGAACCAGCTGCTGGTGGAGATGGACGGCTTCGGCTCTAACGAGGGGGTCATCGTCCTGGCCGCCACCAACCGCCAGGACATCCTGGACACCGCCCTGCTGCGCCCGGGCCGCTTTGACCGGCAGATCTATGTGGGTCTGCCCGACATCCGGGGCCGTGAGGCCATCCTGAAGGTCCACGCCAAACGTAAGCCCCTGGCCGAGGACGTGTCCCTCGCCCAGATTGCCCAGGCCACCGCGGGCTTTACCGGGGCGGACCTGGCCAACCTGCTCAACGAGGCCGCCCTGCTGGCCGCCCGGCAGCACAGCCAGTTCATCACCGCCGCCCACCTGCACGAGGCTATGCTAAAGGTCATCGCCGGGCCGGAGAAGAAGAGCCGGGTGGTCACCGACCACGCCCGCCGTCTCACCGCCTATCACGAGGCGGGCCACGCCGTGGTCATCCACCAGCTGCCCACCCAGGACCCGGTGCATCAGATCACCATCGTCCCCCGTGGCCCCGCCGGGGGCATGACCATCTCCCTGCCCACCGAGGACAAGGCCTACCTGTCCAAGAAGGAGCTGGAGGAGCGCATCGCCGTCTGCCTGGGCGGCCGGGTGGCCGAGGAGCTGGTCCTCCAGGACGTGTCCACCGGGGCCTCCAGCGACATTCAAAAGGCCTCGGAGATCGCCCGTGCCATGGTCACCAAATACGGCATGAGCGAAAAGCTGGGTGCCATCGCCTATGGCAGCGAGAGCGATGAAATTTTCCTGGGCCGCTCCATGGCCCAGGCCCGCACCTATTCCGAGGAGGTGGCCGCCCAGATCGACCAGGAGGTCAAGGACATCGTGGACCGGGCCCACGCCCGCTGCCGGGACATCCTCACCCAGCACCGCCATCAGCTGGACATCACCGCCCGTTACCTCCTGGACCACGAGACCATGGACGCCCAGACCTTCGACCACGTCTTCACCCAGCCCGACGACCCGGAATTGGCGGGGTATCAGGAGTAATGTTGATGACCCTCTCCGCCCCCTTCGGGGGCACCTTCCCTATCCCTTTTGTCCCTGCGGGACATTTCCCCTTGATAAGGGGAATCGGCCCCCTGGGTGGGGAAGGCTTATAAAAACCCACGCCCCGGAACCGAATTCACTTCGGCTCCGGGGCGTCTTTATGCTTCTCCCGTTGTATCGCCCCCCGGAAAAGCGGTTGACGATAGCGGGCGCAACTTTTATAATAGAGAAAAACAGTTCTGTTGAAACGGAGGAGAATATATGAGTCGGGAAAAAGTGCTGTCCCTGCTGCGGGAACACCCTGATCAGTCCCTGTCCGGCGAGGCCATGAGCCGCCAGCTGGGGGTCAGCCGCGCTGCGGTGTGGAAGGCCATCGAGGCCCTGCGGCAGGAGGGGTATGTGATCTCCTCCGCCCCCAACCGGGGCTATTGTCTCCAGTCCGCCCCCGACCGGGTGCGGGAGGGGGCGCTGGCCGGACCTCTGGCGGGCTGCCTGGTGGGCAGTCAGCTGGCCTGTCTGGACGTCATCGACTCCACCAACACCGAGTGCAAGCGCCGGGCTATGGCGGGGGCGCCGGAGGGCCTGGTGGTGCTGGCGGAGGAGCAGACCGGGGGCCGTGGCCGCTTGGGCCGTTCCTTCCAGTCCCCCCGGGGCTGCGGACTCTATCTGTCCGCCCTGCTGCGCCCCCATCTGGAGCCCGCCGCTGTCACTGACTTCACCGCCTGGGTGGCGGTGGCCGTGTGCGACGGCATCGAAGCCGCCTGCGGCGTCCGCCCCCGGATCAAGTGGACCAACGACATCGTCTTAAATGGCCGCAAGCTGGTTGGCATCCTCACCGAGCTGGGGCTGGAGAGCGAGACCAATAGTCTGCAATATATGGTCACGGGCATCGGCATGAACGTGAACCACACCCCGGAGGACTTCTCCCCGGACATCCGGGACATGGCCGGTTCCCTGGCCATGGAGCTGGGCCACCCCGTCCGCCGGGTGGAACTGGCGGCAGAGGTCATCCACGCCCTGGACCGGATGTACCGCAGCTTCCCCCAGGACAAGCAGAAGTATCTGGACCAATATCGGGCCGACTGCCTCACCCCCGGCAACCGGGTGCAGCTGGTCACCCCCGTCTCCCGGCAGGAGGCCTATGCCGTGGAGATCGACGACCAGTTCCGCCTGGTGGTGGAGCTGGAGGACGGCACCCGCAAGGCCCTGTCCGCCGGGGAGGTCTCGGTGCGTGGCATGTACGGCTACGTCTGATTTTTAAAACAAGTGCAAAAACGGGGGACCGTCTTATGACGGTCCCCCGAAGTATTTGTTATGACTTACAGCTCGTCCTCGATGAGACCATAGTCCCCGTCATACCGGCGATAGACCAGGGCAAAGGCCCCGTCGGCGTCCTCGTCCCGGAAGGCGAAGAAGCTGTGGCCCAGCAGGTTCATCTGCAAAATGGCCTCGTCCCGGGTCATGGGCTTGATGGGGAAGGTCTTGCTGCGGACGATGTGATACTCGCCCTCCTCCGGCTCGTCGGGGGCGAAGGAGGAGAAGTCCTCCACGTCCAGCGCACGCTCAAAGGCGCCCTGGCGCAGCCGCTTCTCCAGGCGGGTCTTGTTCTTGCGGATCTGACGCTCCAGCGTGGTCACTGCCGCGTCGATGGAGGCGTGCATATCAGAGGTGCTTTCAGACACGCGGAAGATGGTCCCGCTGGAGCGGATGGTGACCTCCACCCGGTTCAGCCGCTCCTTCTCCACGCTGAAGGTGATGGTGGCGGTGGCGTCCTCCTTGAAGAAGCGGTCCAGTTTTCCGACCTTCTTCTCCGCATAGGCGTGGATGGAATTGGGCAGAGTGACCTTTTTGTCTGTAAACACGAACTTCATATCTTTCGCTCCTTTCACCCCGAAGGGCTGGTTTCCCAAAGGGAGGATGGCTCCTTCCTTGGTTGGTATTATACCACAAAGCGCACAGATATGCCACTGTTTTTTAGAAATTTTTCACAAGGTCACGCCGGTTTCTCTCAGCCCTTCACCAGCCGCCCGTCGATCCACACCTTGCGCACCTGGCACAGCATGTCCAGAGGGTCGCCGTGGGTGATGACGATGTCCGCGTCCTTCCCCGCCGTCAGGGAACCCACTCGGTCCGCGATGCCCGCGATGCGGGCGGCCCCGATGGTGATGGCGGCCAGGGCCTGCTCCCGGCTGAGTCCGCCCTTCACCGCCAGGGCGGCGCACATGGGCAGATACTGCACGGGGGTCTCCGGGTGGTCGGTGCAGATGGCGATGTCCACCCCCGCCCCGGCCAGCTTGGCCGGGTTCTCGATGGTCATGTTCCGCAGCTCGGGCTTAGACCGGTCCCCCAGGCTGGGGCCGGTGATGACGGGGATGCCCTCCGCCGCCAGCAGCTCGGGCAGCAGATGGCCCTCGGTGCCGTGGACGATGACGCACTTTAAGTGGAACTCTTTGGCGATGCGCACCCCGGTGGCGATGTCATCGGCCCGGTGGGCGTGGATGTGGACGGGCAGTTCCCCCCGGACCACGGGCAGCAGGGCCTCCAGCTTGGGGTCAAAGTCGGGGCGCTCCTCGTCCTCGTCCTCCTCCGCCCGGTCCAGCTTCCCCCCATACTCCAGAGCCTTGGACAGGTTCTCCCGGATGATGGCCGCCGTGGCCATGCGGGTGACGGGGGTCTCGTGCCGCTCGTTATACACGCACTTGGGGTTCTCCCCCAGGGCCATCTTCATGGCCACCGGGGCCTTGACGACCATCTCGTCCACCCACCGCCCGGCGGTCTTGATGGCGGCGAACTGGCCGCTCACCGGGTTGGCCGAGCCGGGGCCGGTGAGCACCGTGGTCACGCCCCCCTCCCGGGCCTCCTGAAAACAGCGGTCCTGGGGATAGATGGCGTCGATGGCCCGGAGATGGGGGGTGCAGGGGTCGGTGGCCTCGTTGCCGTCGTCCCCCTCAAAGCCCACCGCGTCCCCGAACATCCCCAGGTGGCTGTGGGCGTCGATAAAGCCGGGCAGCACGTGGTCCCCCCCGGCGTCCACCGTCTCCCCCTCCCAATTGGCGGGGCAGTCCTCCATGGCCCCCACCCGGGCGATCTTCCCCCCGGACACGGCCACAAAGCCCCGGGGAATGGTCTGTCCGTCCATGGTGTGGACGATACCGTTGATGATAAGCATGATCGGTCTCCTTCGTGTATTGTTGTAAATCATGTGGCTGCATGGCGGGCGGACACAGAGGTCCGCCCCTACAGACGACCTACGTGACACGCCGTAGGGGCCGACCTCCGCGTCGGCCCGTCGATGTCCGCTGCACCCGCATATTGCGGCAAAAGGGCCGCCGCACCAAATTAAAGTGCGTCGGCCCTTTTATGTTGCGCTTCTCAGCGGCGGCCTCCGCCGCCGCTGCGGCGGTTGCCGCCCTTTTTCTCGATATACCGCAGCTCAGACAGCTTGCTGTCAGAGGCCTGCATGAACTGCTTCAGCCGGTCCTCAAAGTCGGTGGGCTCCTTAGGGGCCTGGCGGACAAAGCCCATGGGGCGGGAACCGCCGCCCTGGCGGGGGGGCCGTCCGCCTCCGCCGAACCGCTGCTGTCCTCCACCCTGGCGGGCGGGGCGAGGGGGCGGCGGCGCCACCTGCTTGATGGACAGGTTGATCCGTCCTGCCTGGTCAATGCCGATGACCTTGACCTTGACCTCCTGTCCCTCCTTCAGGTGATCCGAAACCTGGTTGACATAGGAATACGCGATCTCCGAGATATGGACCAGACCGGATTTCCCCTCCGGCAGAGCCACAAAGGCCCCGAATTTCGTGATCCCAGTTACCTTTCCGTCCAAAATGGACCCAACACCAAACTCCATAAGCGACCGAAATATCCTCCTTGTGTTTTTCCCTTTCGCTCCGGCGGCGGTTTTCCACCGGGCGAAAAGCTCTCTCTTAGTTGGCCACGTCGAAGAAGAGCACCTCATTTTGCTTCACATAGCCCTTTTCCCGGGCCACCCGCTCCAGCGTCTCGGGGTCATCCTTGTGCTGGATGGCGTCGCTCAGCTCTTGATTTTTTGCCTGCTGATCGGCCACCTGCTGGGCCAGCGCGTCCCGCTGGACCTGGGTGGTCTGGATCTGCCCCCGAAGCTCCAGCAGAGTGGTGGCCATATAGATCAGCAGGGCCAGGACCACGATCTTGGTCAAAAATCCGGCGCGTTTGAACCGCATCTAACAGCACTCCTCTCTCCCGGGCGGCGCGGCGGCAAGCCGTCTGCTCTGCCTCCTCCGTTTTCCGCTTTATTCTATACCATTTGCCCCAGGAAAGGAAGAGATTTTTTCTAAGTTTTCCGATTTTTTTGAAAACCTGCCAGCATCCCTTCACCGGCCAGGTGAAAATCCCCAAAATCGCCCCGATGAGATCGGCCAGGCGATAGCCCAGCCACAGCACCCCGGGGCTGAGCAGGCGGAAATAGACCCCGCCCCCCATCAGACAGAACACCGCCCCATAAAGGCGCACCTGGCCCCCCCAGGCGGGCAGCGACCAGCGGAACAGGGCCCACACCGCCGCCAGCCAGAAGATAAGGTCCGCCGCGCCCCCCAGCCAGCGCAGCTTGCCCCGCACCCGCACCACCCGCAGCAGGTCATACAGCACCCCAAACCCGCCCCCCAGCAGCAGCCCCTGGCACATGGCCCGGGCCTGCTGCATCACGTCCACCGTCATCCGCCCAGCAGACGGCTGAGCAGGCCGCCCCGGCTCTCCCGCTCCCCGTCATAGATGAGGGCCGTCACCGTCCCCTCCACCTGCAGATCTCCCCCGTCCAGAGACAGCTTTTCGATGTGCAGCCCCTCCCCCTGGATCTCCAGCCCGCCCTGGGCGGTGGACAGCACCACCGTGTTCTCGTCAAAGCGCTCCACCTCCTCCACGCCGGACACCGTCAGACGGCTCCGGTCCTCCAGCACCACCCGATGGGGCAGCTCCGGTCCCAGGCGCTCCTGGTCAAAGGCCATGTCCCTCTCCCCCTTTCCGTTGTCCCCATTTTATGGCGGGGCCGCCGGGGGTTATGCCTTTTTCCCCAGGGGCGCGCAGAATCGTGGAAAACGCATATGGAAATCTGCCGCCCGCTCGTGTACAATAGGAGGCAACGCACGAATTTTCTCCCCGAAAGGACGTAATTTTATGATAAAAGCCATGTTCTTCGACGTGGACGGCACCCTGGTCAGCTTCCGCACCCACCGGGCCACCGCCGCCATGGCGGACGCTTTGCAGCAGCTCCACCGCCGTGGCATCAAGCTGTTCATTTCCACCGGGCGGCACCCCCGGATGCTGCAATATCTCCGGGATCTGTTCCCCTTCGACGGCTGGGTGACCATGAGCGGCCAGTTCTGCTACTGCGGCGACCAGGTCATCCACCGCAACCCCATGGACCGCCAGGCGGTGGAGGAGCTGGTGTCCGCCGCGTCCAGCAACGCCTTCTCCTGCATCTTTCTGGAGGGGCAGGACATTTACATCAACTATTCCAACGACCAGACCCACGTGTTCATGAAGGACCTGAACCTCCCCCTGCCCCCGGTGCAGGACCCCCGTCGGGCCCTGGACGGCGAGCTGTATCAGGCCATCACCTTTTTGACGAAGGAGAACGAGCACCTGCTGCTGGACCGGGCGCCCCACCTGAAGACCACCCGGTGGCACCCCACCTTTCTGGATGTCATCCCCGCCACCGGGGGCAAGGACAAGGGCATGGACGCCATGCTCGCCCACTTCGGCCTTACCCCGGAGGAGGCCATGGCCTTTGGCGACGGGGAGAACGACCTGACCATGCTCCGCCACGCGGGGATCGGCGTGGCCATGGGCTCGGCCAGTGACTTTGTCAAGTCCCAGGCCGACTATACCACCGGCACGGTGGACGAGGACGGCGTCATCTCCGCCCTGCGGCACTTTGAACTGCTGTAACATCCCCTTTTTGCACATTTTACAATTTCCTGTGGAATTTCTCCCGGCACGGGTGTACAATAAGCCTAAGAAGCCCCGCATATTCTGATCCATGTACGGGAGGGACCACTATGAAACTTACATTCTTCGGCGCGGCCCACGCGGTCACCGGCAGCTGTCACTGTCTGGAGGTCAACGGCCGAAAGATCTTGATCGACTGCGGCCTTCAGCAGGGCCGGGACGAGCACGACGACAACGCCCTGGACTTTGCCCCCAGCTACATCGACTATGTGCTGGTGACCCACGCCCACATCGACCACACGGGCCGCCTGCCCCTGCTGGCCAAGCAGGGCTTTGATGGCCGCATTCTGACCACCCGCCTCACCGGACAGCTCATGTCCATCATGCTGCGGGACTCCGCCCACATCCAGGAGGGGGATGCCCAGTGGAAAAACCAGAAGGGCGAGCGCGCCGGTCTGCCCCCGGTGGAGCCTCTCTACACCCTGAACGACGCCGAGGCCGTGCTCCAGCAGGTGGACACCTGTGAATACGGCGAGATGGTCGACCTGTGCGAAGGGGTCCGGGTGCGCTTTAACGACGCGGGCCACCTGCTGGGCTCTGCGGAGATCGAGCTGTGGTGCACGGAAAACGGCGTGACCAAAAAGCTGGTCTTCTCCGGCGACCTGGGCAACGTGGACCAGCCCATCATCCGGGACCCCTCCTATCTGCGGGAGGCCGACTATGTCATCATGGAGTCCACCTATGGGGACCGGGACCACGAGCCGCCGGAGAGCTATACCGGCGCCCTGGCCCAGCTCATCGACGAGGTGTTCGCCAAGGGGGGCAACATCATCATCCCCTCCTTTGCCGTGGGCCGCACCCAGGAGCTTTTATACTTCCTGCGGGAGATCAAGGACAAGCACATGGTCAAGTCGGTGCCCAACTTCACCGTCTGCGTGGACAGCCCCCTGGCCGCCGAGGCCACCCGCATCTACGCTGGGAACCTCCACGGCTATCTGGACGAGGAGGCTATCGCCGTGCTGCAAAGCGGCAGCGACCTGTTCACCTTCCCCGGCCTGACCCTCACCCAGTCCACCGAAGAATCGAAAGCCCTGAACGCCGACAAGACCCCCAAGATCATCCTGTCCGCCTCCGGCATGTGCGACGCGGGCCGCATCCGCCACCACTTAAAGCACAACCTGTGGCGGCCGGAGTGCGCCGTGGTCTTTGTGGGCTATCAGGGGGATGGCACCCTGGGCCGCCGCCTGCTGGAGGGGGCCAAGACCGTCAAGCTCTTCGGCGAGGAGATCGCCGTCCGGGCCCGCATCGTCAACTTCAAGGGCCTGTCCTCCCACGCGGACCGGACCCACCTGCTGTCCTGGGTGAAGAACTTCTCCCCCAAGCCCCAGCAGGTCTTTGTGGTCCACGGGGACAGCCCCGTCACCGAGCTGTTCGCCAAGACCCTGAACGACGAGCTGGGCGTTCCCGCCCACGCCCCTCTGTATGAGGAGGTCTATGACCTGACGGAGAACCGTCTGCTGGCCCCCGGCGTGGTGCTGGAGAGCAAGCCCCGTCCCGCGGGTGCCTCTGCCGGCTCCCCCGCCTATGTGCGGCTGCAGGATGTGTCCAAGCAGCTGGAGCTGCTCATCAGCCGCAGCCGGGGCCGCCCCAACAAGGACCTGGCCAAACTGGCCGACCAGCTGCGCCAGGTCATGGAGAAGTGGGACAGCTAAACCCATCCAAACCAACAAACCCCGGGGCCGCCCGCACGGGCGGCCTCCATTCTGTCATCACACATTACATCGGAGGAACCCATGGAAATCGACCGCAAAGAACTCAAGCGCCGGGCCCGGGCGGATATGGGCGCGGCCAAGCCCCCCTTCTGGGCGGTGCTGCTGGCCTATCTTCTGCTGACCACCGGGGTCAGCGACCTGCTCTATCTGGTCCCCCTCCCCGGGGACGGTGCCATCCCCACCACGTCCATCTTCCTGTCCGTACTCATCACCCTCTATCTGTCGGTGATGAGCTTTGGCCTGGACCTGTGGTCCCTGTGGACCACCCGGCACCTGGACCCCGGCGTGAACGCCCTGTTCCAGGGCTTCTCTGTGGCAGGGCGGGTCATCTGGCTGAACATCTGTGTGGCCCTTCAGATCACCGTCCGCCTCTTCCCCGCCGTCATTGCCCTGGTGCTGTTCTATTTTCTCCTGTCCCCCCTGCTGCTCTCCGCCCCGGTGGCCCTCATCTGCTGCACCATCCCGGTGATGTTCGCCCTGTACTACAACATCGTCCTGCGCTATGCCCTGGCCCCCTATCTCCTGGCCGACCACCCGGACGACGGGGCGGGGATGGCCGTCCGCCGCAGCATGGAGCTGATGCGGGGCTGGAAGTGGGAGCTGTTCAAGCTGGACTTCTCCTTCCTCGGCTGGCTCATCCTGCTGGAGGCCCTGCGCCTGCTGGCTGCCTGCGCCGCCCTGGCGGGGAGCGGATTTTTCGCCCTGCTGACCCAGCTGCCCGCCGCCGACCTGCCCGGGCTCATCCCCGGCTATCTGGTCTGGCTCAACGACTTCTCCGGCACCCTGGCCACTTTCTCGGATACCCAGGTGCAGCTGTTCACCCTCTTCTCCCAGGTGGGCCAGGGGACGTTTGCCTCTCTCCTGGGCGACCTGTTCTCCCTGCCCCTGCTGCTGTGGCTGACCCCCTATCGCAGGGTGGCCCACGCCGCCTTCTACGACGCCCGCCAGGCCATGCCGGAAGCAGCTGCCCAAGACTTGCCGCCGCTCTGAAGTTAGGAGTTAGGAGGGATGAGTTAGGAGTTTTTACTCATCTCTTATCACTCCTAACTCATCACTCAACACGTCTATGCTCAGAAAGGGGGCTGCATATGGAATCTACTGCGCTTATCACCCAGGACGCCCTTGACGCCCTGTCCTATCGGTCCGCCTTTGGAAAAAGTCTGAAGCAGATCTCCCTGCAAAAGCTCCCTCTGGAGGCCATCCTGGAGGACGTCGCCCAATACCGGCAGCGCTATATCGACGCGCTGATCTCAGAAGGACTTGTGGGGTCCCGATTCAAAAGCGACGACTCCATCTGGCGAAAATACGAGAAGACGCTGCGCGCCGGCGGCGGGTTCCGGCAGTGCTGTAACGATATCCTGGGGTTCCGCCTGCATCTGGAGGCGTATCCAGACGAATTTCCTGACTATTTCCGAGTGGTAGACCTGCGAAAGGGAAAACAGACAGATGACGGATATCGGGCCATCCACCTGTACTATCAGCGGGACAACCGCTCCTATCCCATCGAGCTCCAGCTCTGGTGCGGGCAGGACTATCAGTTCAACATCTGGAGCCACCGGTATGTGTACAAATATCATCCCGCCCAGGTGGGCCGGGCGCTGCATCAGGCATACTGCGCCGGAATGCTCCCCACAGAACAGGCCTTTCTGGCCAGGCTGACCCAGGAGGTGGAAAACCGTGGGTGAGAAAACCATCTATGTGGTGGCCAAGGTCTTTGACCGGCAGGGCTGCCTTGCCTATCGCTGCAAAACCGCCCGCGAGGCCAGGTGCCTGCCCAGCACGCTGGAGTCCCTCCGGGCGGAGGGCGTGCAGATCGTCATTCTGGACAGCCCCGAGCTATACTCGGAGTACGCGCCCTATCAGTACATCGAAGACATGAAGGAATTCATCGACCAGGTCTGGGCGCTGAACCGCACTGTGTAAAAAATTTTTTGTCCAGGGAACAGCGGCTGCCTGCCGCTGTTCCCTGGGCGTTTTCGTCTCAAACGCCCGTTTGACATCCGTACATATGTATGATACACTGATTTTAACATCAACTCCCATGTGGAAAGGAGCGCTGCCTGATGGTCAAGCTCACCCCAAAGCAGCAGCAGATCTATGACTATATCCTCTCCTTCACCTCTCAGCACGGCTATCCCCCCTCGGTGCGGGAGATCGGCGCGGCGGTGGGGCTGAAGTCCCCCTCCACCGTCCACTTCCACATGAAGGGGCTGGAGGAGGCCGGGGTCATCGTCAAGGCCGAGGGCAAGACCCGGGCCATCACCATCCCCGCCATGCCCCTGGGGGCCGTGGCCGAGGAGACCGATCCCCGTGAGAACCAGATCCCCATCCTGGGCAACGTGGCCGCCGGAGCGCCCATCCTGGCCGAGGAGTGCATCGAGGACTATCTCACCTTCGACACCCAGGGCATGTCTGGGGAGCACTTTGCCCTGCGGGTGCGGGGGGAGTCTATGCTGGGCGCGGGCATCCTGCCCGGCGATCTAGTGGTGGTCCACCGCCAGCAGGACGCCTATAACGGCGAGATCGTGGTGGCCCTGTTCGAGGACGAGGCCACCGTGAAGACCCTCTCCCGCCGGGGCGGGCACACCTGGCTGCTGCCTGAAAACCCGGACTATGACCCCATCGACGGCGACCACGCCGACATCATCGGCAAGGTGGTGGCGGTGGTCCGGCGGTATTAAAGTTCCAGCGGAGACAGGCCCGGTCCCCCGTGCGCCGCAAAAGCGCCGCGGATAACAGCAGGTCCGCCCCCACCGCCGCGGCGGCCCAGCCCGTGACGATGGCGGGGATACCCCCTAAGATCGGCCCCATCACCGGCTCCACTCCATAGACAAGCCCCATGGCCAGCGCCCCCCAGGCCAGGGAGAAGGGCAGACACACCCGTCCCTTTATGTTTCCGGGCAGACCGGCATAGTCCCAGAACCGCACCCCCAGCCCCCGCTGACACAGGGCCGCCCAGGCGTACTCCACCCCCGTGGCTACTAAGCCTCCCAGCAGAAACAGCGCCCAGGGCCGCCCCTGCACCCCAACCGGCAGGGCCAGAATAGCCAGCGCCCCCGCCCCATACACCGGGCACAAGGGCAGCACCCGCAGGCACTTTCGGCTGCCCCGGGCACCGGTCAGCCGGGCATAGGCCGTCTCCAATAAAAAGCCGCAGAAGCTGTACCACACAAAATTCCAAAACCAAACCACGAATGAAACCCTCCGTTCTCCCTTCCTAGGGTCGCCGAACGAGCCGGGCTTCATTCGTCTTTTTTTTCTTCCTGTCTTGCAACCCATCGCCGTTTGTGGTAAGATAGCCCGATGGAACCAGCGGTTTCACAAAATGAAAATAAGGTTGGGAGTGGCGTTCAATGCGGCATTTAATTGATTTTGGCGATCTGCCCCGGGAAGAGTGGGACAGCCTTTACCGCCGGGCCAGCGAGATCATCGACGCGCCGGAGAAGTTCATCGACGTGTGCCGGGGCAAAGTCTCCGCCAACCTGTTCTATGAGCCCTCCACCCGCACCAACTTCTCCTTCCAGACGGCCATGCTCCGCCTGGGCGGCTCGGTGTTCGGCTTTGCCGACCCCAACTCCTCCTCTGTGTCCAAGGGCGAGACCCTGAAGGACACCATCAAGATCGTCTCCAACTACGCCGACGTCATCGTCATGCGCACCCCCTGGGAGGGCGCGGCCAAGGCCGCCTCTCTCTACGCCAACGTGCCCGTGGTCAACGCCGGCGACGGCGGCCACATGCACCCCACCCAGACCATGGCCGACCTGACCACCATCACCCGCCTGCGGGGCAAGGTGGACGACCTGTCCATCGGCCTGTGCGGCGACCTGAAAAACGGCCGCACCGTCCACTCCCTCATCAAGGCCCTGGCCAAGTTCCAGAACATCACCTTCTTCCTCATCTCCCCCCGGGAGCTGGCGGTGCCCGACTATGTCCGCACCTTCATGCGGGAGAACAACATGCGCTTTACCGAGGTCACCGGCCTGGAGGCCGTGATGCCCCAGCTGGACGTGCTCTATATGACCCGCATCCAGAAGGAGCGCTTTGTGGACCCGGTGGAGTACGAGCGGAACAAGGGCATCTACGTCCTCACCCGGCGGAAGCTGGACCGGGCCAAGCCCGACATGCTCATCCTCCACCCCCTGCCCCGGGTGGACGAGATCACCGTGGACGTGGACGACGACCCCCGGGCCGTCTATTTCCAGCAGGCCCGCTTCGGCATGTATGCCCGCATGGCCCTGCTGGAGCACCTGGCCACCCAGCCCCGCATCGAGGACCGGGACCTGCCCCCCGTGGAGATCGGCACCAAGCCCGTGTGTACCAACCCCCGCTGCATCACCCAGACCCAGCACTATCTGCCCCCCCTGGTCAAAAAGATCGGCGGCGTGGACTGCTGTGGCTTCTGCGACGCGGCCCTGCGGTAAAACCAGCCCTCCGGGGGACGGAAAAGTCCGCCGTCCCCCGGAATTCGCGAAAATTTGCTCTTTACAAGCGGGGAAAATCCTGCTATAATACCAAGGTGACAAGATCATATGCGTCCGTAGTTCAATGGATAGAGCGTCAGATTCCGGTTCTGAATGTTGGGGGTTCGAGTCCCTTCGGGCGTACCACAAGGGAGCAAGTTTAAGACTTGCTCCCTTGTTTTTTGGGGATATCCGTAATCATGGGGACGGTTCTTCTGATTAGGCACTAATCACAAGAACCGTCCCCGTGATTACCAGTAAACGGCAACCC
>ERZ856578.4439-NODE-4439-length-18879-cov-4.975854_pt1 | contig 18879 bp, 16 predicted proteins | sample MGYA00514384_ERZ856578 | MGnify/ENA primary metagenome ERZ856578 (study PRJEB29103, sample SAMN06111958) | human gut metagenome | biome: human gut; feature: ankylosing spondylitis patient; material: healthy_person | host: Homo sapiens | place: China:Hangzhou... | reverse complement strand
CAGGGCGTCGATGGGGTTCTTCTTAAAGACCTCCTGAAGGAACATCTGGCACAGGATGGTGGGCAGCTGATAGATCAAGCGGCCGATGCCCAGGTTCTCATAGTTGATGACGGTCTTCTCCGTCTCGAACACCTTGCCTACGTCGATGGCCACCCCGGCCTCTTTATAGGCCCGGGCCAGGTCCCGGATGTGGCTGACCACGGTGCTGATGCCGATGACCACCTTCACGCCCAGCTCCTTGGTCACGGCGGCGGAGATCTGCTTGGCGATCTTTTGCAGCTCCTTCACGTCCGCCCCCTCGGGCAGCTGTTTGATGAGGGCCACGTCGCTCTCGTTGATGGAGATGACGAAGTCGGTCTGCTTGTCGGGGAACAGATTCTGAATGACGTCGATGGTGCTCACGTCGGTGGGGCCCAGCTGGCGCACCAAAAAGGCGGCCCGGGGACACTCCGACACAAAGTGCAGCTCCTTGGCCTGGGTGTAGATGTCACCCAGAAGGATATTGTCAGAGATGATATTCTTTACGAAGGTGGCCTTGTCGTGCTTCTCCTCGTAATAGGTCTTGGCCTCGTTAAAGGCCACCACCGCCATGGCGCACAGGGATTCGGCGACCTCGTCCTCTCCCTTGACAAAGGCGGCATAGTCAAACTGGGCGCCCCATCCGGCCAGGGGCCGCAGGGTCTTGCCTTCAAAATAAGCCGTGCCGTTGTCGGCAGCATTCACCGCTTCCACCGCACCAGGCCAGTTCTCTCCAATACAAGTCAACTCGCTGCACGCCACAACGATGCCGTCGGCGTCGATCACGCCCACGGTACGACTGACGTTGTCCTTCATCTGGAGAACAACCCCCTGGAACATCCTGCTTGACACATCCATCCCTCCTAATATTTCTCTCACTGTCTCACTGTTTTTTTATTATAGCGAATTCCCCTCCCGTTTGGCAAGGGGTTTTTGCTAAATTTCCACGATTTTTTTGTGGAAAACGCCCAAAGGAATCAAAGTTCTCCCCGCAATGCGGCGATCTCGTTCTCTGTGAGCGTCCGCCACTGGCCGGGTTTTAGTTCCTCTTCCAGTTTCAGGGGGCCCATGGACAGGCGGTGCAGGGCGGTCACCGGCTTTCCACGGGCGGCCAGCATCCGCTTCACCTGGTGATACTTCCCCTCCCGCAGGGTGACCAGACAGGAGGAACCGTCCCCCAGGGGCTGTAATCCGGCGGGCAGGCAGTGCAGCCCGTCCCCCAGCACCATGCCCGCCGCCAGGGCGGCCACGTCGCTCTGGTCCACCCTGCCCTCCACCTGGGCCAGATAGACCTTGTCCACGTGCTTTTTGGGGGAGAGCAATTCGTGGCCCAGGGGGCCGTCGTCGGTGAGCAGCAGCAGGCCGGTGGTGTCCTTGTCCAGCCGCCCCACGGGGAACAGGCCCCGCCGCCGCAGATGCTCCGGCAGCAGGTCCAGCACCGTCTTCTGCTTGGGGTCCCGGGTGGCGGACAGCAGCCCGGCGGGCTTGTGCATCAGCACATAGACGAAGGGGGCGCAGTCCACCCTCTGGCCGTCCACCTGGATGTGGGCGGCGGCGGGGTCGAACTTGTCCTCCGGCTTGGCCACCGTCATGCCGTCGGCCCGCACCCGGCCATGGCGGACCATGTCTTTTATCTCCTTCCGGGACCACCGCCCGGTGGAGGAGAGTATCTTATCCAGGCGCTCCAGAGCCATGGCGTTCTCCCTTCTCTCGTCTACTTCTCTCGTCTGTCTGTTCTCCGGCATAAGCCCGCCCCCGGGGGCATACCCTATAGAGACATAGGGACAACGCCCGATCAGGAAGGAGCGATCTGCCGTGTTCATTTTTACCGCAAAGGTCCCCCGGCGCAAGCTGGCCCTGGGGGTGACGCTGGCGGCCCTGGCCTGCTGCTGTCTGTTCGCCCTGGACCTGGGGCCCTCCCCCGCCCAGGCCGCGGCGGCCTCCGCCCCCGGGGTGAAGGGGGTGCGCACCAACCAGGACCGGGTGGACTTTCTCCGCTCCTTCGGCTGGGAGGTGGCAGAGGAACCCCTGGCCACCCAGGAGATGGTCATCCCCCAGGAGTTTGACGACAGCTATGCCCAGTATATCGACTTGCAGCGCCAGCAGGGCTTTGACCTGGAGCGCTACGCGGGCAAGCGGGCCAAGCGCTATACCTATGAGATCCTCAACTACCCCTCCGGGGAGACGGGGGTGCAGGCCAATCTGCTGCTGTACAAGACCACCGTCATTGGCGGCGAGGTCCTCTCCCCCCGCTTAGACGGCTTTCTCCACGGCCTGGCCATTCCGGAGACCGGGGACGCCGGGGGATAACTCACTTCCGGTCCAGGATGTGGACGTTCAGGTGGTCATAGGTCATCTCCACCCCGTGGCGGTCAAAGGCCTCCCGGACCCCCTCCTGGATGGCGTAGTACACCGTCCAATAGTCGGCGGCGGTGGTCCAGGCCCGCACCACATACTGGATGCTGCTGGCCTGATAGTCGGACAGATGGATCTCTGGCGCGGGTTCGGCGATGATCTGGGGGATATCCTCCAGCACCTCGCCGATGGCCTGCTTTACTGTGGTGGTGGGTGCGTCGTAAGAGGCGGCGAAGTTCAAATCCACCCGGCGGCGGCCCAGGATCGTATAGTTGATGATCTTGGTCCCGGACAACTGGCTGTTGGGCACAAAAATCTCTTTTCCGTCGATGGTGAGGATGGCGGTGTAGGACAGGTCGATGGCGTGGACGGTACCGGAGATGCCGTCGGCCTCCACATAGTCCCCCACCTGGAAGGGGGTGGTCACCAGCAGCATGATCCCCCCGGCCACATTGGACAGGGTGTTCTGCAAGGCCAGGGACACGGCCAGTCCGGCCACGCTGAGCATGGCCACCAGAGAGGTGGTGTGGATGCCCACATCCTCGGCCACCATCAGCACCAGGATAAAGGTCATGGCGATCTTGGCCACGCTGTGGATATAGCGGCTCAAGGGCTTCAAAGACTTGGACCGGGCCAGCATCCCGTCCAGCAGCTTTAAGATCACCCGGATGACTACCACGCCGATCAGGGCCAGCAGGATGACGTGCATCACCTTCTCCAGGGTCAGCGCCCCCAGGTTCACCTTGACCCCCAGGTCGCTCAATGTCTCGTCTACGTTCATATTCTCTCTCCATTCTCCCGATCCCGGCACTTTTGCCGGGATATTTGTATGCAAAAAGTATAACAGCTTCTAACCTGCTGTGCAAGTGGGAAAACAAAATGGAGCAAGAACATAAGTCAGGGGACGGTTCCCGTGATCATCGCCTGACCATAGGACCCGCCCCCCTAATTATATTGTGTGTTAATGTCTCAGATCCAGTAACGCCCTTTCAGCTGATTTACTCTTCCGGTATGACAGCTTCAGCAAAAAGAGCATCGTTAAATGCAGCGCGAAGTTTCTCTACAGTACAATTGACCGGATAGTAGTCTTCAGGATTTATAGACTTGAATGAAAAACCATTGCATGAAAATGAACCCTCGCGCCACTGGGGATTCAAACTTTTCACATAGGATTCAACCTGGAATCCCTGAAGCCTGCCAGGCCAGGTTACGACAGCACATATAACGTCGTCTTCATACATCAGTACATCTGCTCTCAACCTGGTCTCAAAAGAATAATCCTCCAACAAATAATTGGATAGTGCAAACCAACGGACAGTATACTGGGAATTCGTCTCCAACTGAATATGATTTCTCAATAATGCATCATGAAACGCCACATCATAAATCAATTTAATTCCCTGTGACGTGAACTGGCTTCCCAGCAGAGACTCTCCTGTCGGTTCATATGTATCTGTATTAGTACATTCTATAACATCCCACCCATACTCACTTAAATATTCTTTTGCTACCTGCTGTCTGTGCCATTCGATCAAATTATTAAAGGTGTCGTACCTTACATTGATGCCAATAATCAAAAGAACGATAATGCATAACGCAGGCAACAAGTATTTGAGCTTAAAAATCTTTGACATAACAAAAACACTTATATAATATTCGCAGATGCTTTCACTGTTTTACTTCCCAAAGGCAAGGTCTTATATACACCATGGGCCCCACCATTATCAGCCAAATATGCCATAGTTAGATTTGTAGTGGCTGTAAATGTAACAGACTTATCGCTCCCAGAGGTATATGTGAATGTTCCTTGCAATACTGCGGCATTACTGGTGTCTTTGGGTCCCTTATTGCCCCAAAAAATATTAGGAGCTTCGTATTGCGTACCTATGTATTCTCCCGTGAGTTTTGTGGAATTATCACTTCTATAAGTTTTTACTTCACTGAACACAAATTCAAACTCAGAAAAAGAGTAATTTCTAGGATCTACTAAATCAGCAAGACTAACTCCACCAGTATAAACAGGAATAGGAATCGTGACAGAGTGTTTTGAGCTATTGGGTGCCTCTGCAACAACCACACACTTATTACTAGTCGATGACGATTGGAGGGTAATCGTTGCCTTATTAAAACTGACGGCTAGAATATTATTATCTAATTTCTTAGCCATCTCTGTGAGCTTCACTGCATCCGCAGAGACTTTAGCATATACGAGAATATTATGACCTTTTTCCATTTCTAATGGAGTAAAAAGACTCAACGCTGCGGCATTTGAACTAAAGTACACCGTATCTCTATAATTTGCATCAATCGGACTAGTAGCAGTAACAGCAGTATTAGCGCGGTCATTTTCAATAATAGGTTCCGGGTCCGAAGCGGCTGTACCCTGAGCCGTTGCCAAATCATTTAACAGCTGGTGCCTGTCTGTAAATGTACCGAATTCGAGTTGAATCGGAACAGATTCATCAGTAAAAGTTCCTAATGTCGAAAACATGAAAACATCTTTGTTTTGGTAGTCAACATTGACCGCCGCAGAAAAATACTCATCACCAGCAACGCCACTTACCATGTACAAAGCTAGATCATTCTCTGTACTTTTAAAAAATTCCGGCCCTGAGGCATTGATGGGAAGCAGTTCGTCATTCAGAGTGATCGTACCGTGAATAGTACAATTTTTATTTTGGTCAAGAGATAACGTTCCCTCTAAACCTGAAAAGTTGATATCAATACTATTGTAAGTGCTATTGGTATCATGCGTATCAACAGCGGTCAACGGAAGTTCTACCGAGACCGGCGTATTTTGGCTGTGCTCACTGCTTGCAGATGTTGCACAAATCGAAGCAGAAAAGATGATAGATAATGCCAGGAGAGAACAACAGATACGTTTAACCATATATATTCTCTTTTATGTTGTTAAGAAATATAGGCAGCGACTTTCTGTTGAAAAACTATCCTGCATTGGAATCAGCCTCCTTTATTTTAATGTGTATTTAAGACAGCACTTTGTTTTCACTTTTTAACAAAATTTTTGCAGGAAGTATCTCTCTTTATGTTCATTATAACTGATTTTTGGCGGCTGTCAATCCCTAAATCGAGGATTTTTTTGCAAGATAGAAATAGGGCGAAAGCGTTTTTTCGCTTTCGCCCTGTGTGTCATTTGTCCAGATGCTCTTTCATACAGCGGAAGGTCTCGGGACTGATGTCGTGCTCGATCTTGCAGGCATCCTCTGCCGCCACCTCTGGCGTCACGCCCATGTGGATGAGCCACTGGGTGAGCCAACGGTGCCGCTCGTAGATCTCCTGGGCCACCTGCTCCCCGGAGGGGGTCAGTTCCAGCCGCCCGTCCTTCTCCATAACAATGTGGCCGCTGGCCTTTAAGATGGACATGGCCCGGCTGACGGAGGGCTTGGAATAGCCCAGGTGCTGGGCCACATCAATGGAGCGCACATAGCCCTTTTCTTTTTGCAGCATCAAGATGGCCTCTAAGTAGTCCTCGCCTGATTCATGCAATGCCACGGATGCGCCTCCTTTCTTCTCCTGCTTGGGAGTAGAAAGTTAGCCAGCGCCCCGCGCTGGCCAACTTGTCTTTTGACAAATGCCCGACTAACGCAAATCAGATCATCAGATCATCAGATCATCAGATCAATAGTTCATCTGTCTGCGGCGGGACAGGTTCATGGTGCCGTCCTGCATCTGGTCCAGGCTGTCCAGGCTCTTGCCGGTGCCAAAGGCCACGCAGGAGATGGCATCGTCGGCCACATGGGTCTCGATGCCGGTGTGAGATTCGATCAGCTTGTCAAAGCCCCACACCAGAGAGCCGCCGCCGGTCATCACGATGCCGTTGGTAGAGATATCGGCCACCAGCTCCGGGGGGGTGCGCTCCAGAACGGCGTGGACGGCCTCCAGAATGCGGCTGGAGACCTCCTCAAAGGCCTCGATCATCTCGCTGGAGGAGACGGAGAACACCCGGGGCAGGCCGGTCATCAGGCAGCGGCCCTTGATCTCCATGGTGACCTCCTCAGGACGGGGGAACACGCAGCCGATGGTCTTCTTCAGCTCCTCGGCGGTGCGGTCGCCGATGAGGACGTTGTGCTTGCGGCGGATATACTTCACCACAGCCTCGTCAAACTTGTCACCGGCGGTCTTGATGGAAGCGGACTCCACCACGCCGCCCAGGGAAATGACGGCGATGTCGGCGGTGCCGCCGCCGATGTCCACCACCATGTGGCCGTCGGGCTTGGTGATGTCGATGCCCGCGCCGATGGCGGCGGCCACGGGCTCCTCAATGAGATAGGCCCGGCGGGCGCCCGCCTGGATACCGGCGTCCACCACGGCGCGCTCCTCCACCTCGGTGATGCCAGAGGGGACGCAGATGAGCAGACGGGGCTTGAACAGGGAGAAGGTGGTCACCTTTTTGATGAACTCCTTCAGCATCCGCTCCGTCATGTCATAGTCGGAGATGACGCCGTCCCGCAGGGGACGCATGGCTACGATGTTGCCGGGGGTGCGGCCCAGCATGGCCTCGGCCTCGGTGCCCACCTTCAGCAGCTTGCCGGTGTTCTTGTCCATGGCCACCACCGAGGGCTCCCGCAGGACCACGCCCTTGCCCTTGATATATACCAAAACAGAAGCGGTACCCAGGTCGATACCAATGTCTTTCGTGAACAGGCTCATATTCTATGTTCCACCTTAAAATAAAATATATCTTTAGTATAGCCCGTTTGGGCGGTTTACTTCCAGTATGATTTATTATAGCGGTTCGGCCCTGGGTTTTCAACCGTTTTTTCCTTAATTTTTTATGACGGTCTGGCCTGGGCCAGGGTGACGCACCACACCTCTGCCGCCCCCGCCTCCAGCAGGGTCCGGGCGCACTCGGACAGGGTGGCCCCAGAGGTGACCACGTCGTCGGCCAGCAGCACATGCCGTCCCGCCACATCCGCCCCGGGCAGAAGGGCATAGGCCCCCAGGGCGTTGGCCCGGCGGGCCTCGGCGCTGTCCAGGCCGGACTGGGGCTGGGTGTGCCGGGCCTTGACCAGGGTGGGCACGGCGGGCAGCCCCAGCCGCTTTGCCATGGCCCGGGCCAGCAGCTCCCCCTGGTCATAGCCCCGCTCCCGGCGGCGCTTTCGGCTCAGCGGGGCCCAGGTGACGAGATCCGCTGCCATCTCCGGCCTGTCCTGGACGCACTGGGCCATCAGCAGGCCAAAGGGCCGGGCATAGGCCCGCACCCCGGAAAATTTATACCGGTGGATTGCCTCCCGCACTGCGCCCCGGTAGGCCAGGGGCGAGCAGCAGCCTTGGGTGAAGTCCACCTTCCGCTCCCCCGCCCGGCCAACCAGCCAGGGCAGGCTCTTCTGGCAGGCGGGACACACCGGGTCGGCGGGCGTCTCTAAAATGCTCTGGCAGAAGGGACACTTGGGCGGAAACAGCAGGTCCAGCAGGTCGTCCAGCAGCTTCATTCCGAATTCCTCCCCCTGTGGGAAACGCCGCCGGTCTGCGGCAGGGCAGACCGGCGGCGTCGGGCCTTTCTTACATGCTCTTGAGCTGCTCGGTGAGCTTGCTCACCAGCTCAGACAGCTTGACGGAGCGCTCCCGCTCCGCCTCCACCACGTGGGCGGGGGCCTTGTTCACAAAGCCGGGGTTGGCCAGCTTGGCGTTCAGCTTGTCCAGCTCGGCGGAGTTCTTCTTCAGCTCCTTCTCCACCCGGGCCTTCTCCTTCTCCAGGTCCACCAACTCACCCAGGGGGATGAACATCTGGGCCACGTGGGTGACCACGCAGACCATACCGGCGGCCTCGGGAGCCTGGTCGGCGGGGACGATGGTCACGTCGCTGGCATAGGCCATCTTCTTCAGGAAGGGCACGCCCAGGGCGAAGACGTGGCCCTCGTCGGTGGCCACGGTGAGGTGGGCCTTCTTGCTGGGGGGCACGTTCATCTCGCTGCGGCGGGTGCGGACGGCGCGGATGGCGTCCATGATCTGCTCCATGGCCTGCTCCTCGGCGGGGAAGTTCAGCTTCTCGCTGGCCTGGGGCCAGTGGTCCAGCATCAGGAACTGGGCCTGGCAGCCCTCCTCGTGGGGCAGAGCCTGCCAGATCTCCTCGGTGATGAAGGGCATGAAGGGGTGCAGCATCTTCAGCATCTGGGTCAGCACATAGCACAGCACCTGCTGGGCCCGGACCTTGCTGTCCTCGTCCTCGCCCTGGAGGCGGGTCTTGGTCAGCTCGATATACCAGTCGCAGTAGTCGTCCCAGATGAAGTCATAGATCTTCTGCGCCGCCACGCCCAGCTCATACTTGTCCATGTTCTCCGTGACCTCAGGGATGCAGCGGTTCAGCTTGGACAAGATCCACTTGTCCTCCAGCTCCAGCTTCTCGGGCAGGGCGCAGTGGTCGATGGTCAGGTTCATCTTCAGGAAGCGGCTGGCGTTCCAGATCTTGTTGGCGAAGTTGCGCATGGCCTCGCACCGCTCGGTGTAAAAGCGCATGTCGTTGCCGGGGCTGTTGCCCGTGACCAGGTTAAAGCGCAGGGCGTCGGCGCCGTACTTGTCGGCGATCTCCAGGGGGTCGATGCCGTTGCCCAGGCTCTTGGACATCTTGCGGCCCTTGTCGTCCCGGACCAGGCCGTGGATGAACACGGTGTGGAAGGGGGGCCGCTTGGTCTGCTCGCAGGCGGAGAAGATCATCCGGGCCACCCAGAAGAAGATGATGTCATAGCCGGTGACCAGCACGTCGGTGGGATAGAAATAGTCCAGATCAGGGGTCTTGTCCGGCCAGCCCAGGGTGGAGAAGGGCCACAGGGCGCTGGAGAACCAGGTGTCCAGCACGTCGGGGTCCCGGTGGATGTGCTTGGAGTGGCACTTCTCGCACTCGGTGGCGTCGGTGCGGGACACGGTCATGTGGCCGCAGTCGTCGCAGTACCACACGGGGATCTGGTGGCCCCACCACAGCTGACGGGAGATGCACCAGTCGTGGACGTTCTCCATCCAGTTGGTATAGGTCTTGGCAAAGCGGTCGGGGACGAAGCGGGTCTCCCCGTCATACACCACCCGCAGAGCCTCCTTGGCCAGGGGCTCCATCTTCACGAACCACTGGGCGGAGATGATGGGCTCCACGTCGTTGTGGCAGCGGTAGCAGGTGCCCACGTTGTGGGAGTAGTCCTCGATCTTCTCCATCAGGCCCAGGGCCTCCAGGTCGGCCACCACGGCCTTGCGGGCCTCGTACCGGTCCATGCCCTGATACTTGCCGCCGTTCTCGTTCACCTTGCCGTTGTCGTCCAGGACGCGGATGGTGTCCAGATTGTGGCGCAGGCCCACCTCAAAGTCGTTGGGGTCGTGGGCGGGGGTCATCTTCACGCAGCCGGTGCCGAAGTCCATCTCCACGTAGTCGTCGGCCACGATGGGGATCTCCCGGTCCATCAGGGGCAGGATGCACTTCTTGCCCACCAGATGCTTATAGCGGTCATCGTTGGGGTTCACGGCCACGCCGGTGTCGCCCATCATGGTCTCGGGCCGGGTGGTGGCCACCACCAGATAGCCGGAGCCGTCGGCCAGGGGATAGCGCATGTGCCACAGGTGGCCGGGCTTGTCCTGATACTCCACCTCGGCGTCGGACAGGGCGGTGACGCAGTGGGGGCACCAGTTGATGATGCGGCTGCCCTTATAGATCAGGCCCTTCTCGTAGAGGTTGCAGAAGGTCTCCCGCACGGCCTTGGAGCAGCCCTCGTCCATGGTGAACCGGGCCCGGTCCCAGTCGCAGGAGATGCCCATTTTCTTCTGCTGCTTTACGATGCGGTCACCGAAGCGGTTCTTCCAGTCCCACACCCGCTCCAGGAACTTCTCCCGGCCCAGGTCATAGCGGGTCAGGCCCTCCTTGGTGCGCAGCTCCTCCTCCACCTTGATCTGGGTGGCGATGCCGGCGTGGTCGATGCCGGGGACCCACAGGGCGGCATAGCCCTGCATCCGCTTGAAGCGGATCAGGATGTCCTGAAGGGCGCAGTCCATGGCGTGGCCCATGTGCAGCTGACCGGTGACGTTGGGCGGGGGCATGACGATGGTAAAGGGCTTCTTCTTGGGGTCCCGCTGGCCGCGGAAGCAGCCGGCCTTCTCCCACTTCTCATAGATACGGGCCTCGGCCTCCTGGGGCTCGTATACCTTGGGCAATTCCATGCTCATTTCGGATTCTCCTTCCAGATATGCGGCGCGTCTCGCCGCTTGCTTGTGTGTTTGTCGGGTTTTCAGGGCTTTTTGCCCACCCACAGGGCCTTGTGCCCCGTCTTCTCCTCCAGCAGGGCGCGCAGCTGGTCCGCCGTGCCCCCGTGGAGGTTGGCCTTGTCAAAGATCAGGCCCTGGCCGGTGACCAGCAGGTAATAGAAGTTCCCCGCCGTCTCATACAGCCAGCCGCAGTTTTCATAGGGATATTTGGCGCTCTCCTGCCCCTGGTTCACCACCACGGCGTCCCGCTCAAAGCGGAAATCCGCGCTGGAGCGGATCTTGGGCATGGACCGGCCCGCGCCCCAGGCGGAGATGGTGTAGAAAAACACGCTCCACCCGCAAAGGGCCACCCCAAAGCAGCACAGCAGCAGGCATATGACTACGCTGCCCTTCTGCACCCCCAGAGTCAGGCCGCAACCCAGGCTGAGCAGGCCCGCCACCAGGGAAAAGCCCCGCTTGAACAGGGTCTGCTTTTTGGCAAAGGTCTTTCCCGCCACCCGCTGGAGCTCCTCCAGATGGGGCTGGTCATAGTCGGTGTGGGTCTTCATGGTCACGCTCATGGCGTCTCCTCCTTGTCCGGTTTTGTCCACAACAGAAAAACGCCCCGAGCCGCAATGGGCTCAGGGCGAACTGAAAGCAAAGTCCGTGGTACCACCTGAGTTTGGACGAAACCGTCCACACTTGTGTCCCCGGTAACGGAGGGTGCCGCCGCCCCTTACTGCTTTTTCAGGGCCGGAGCGCGAAAGCCACCTTCTCCCCCGCCGGCGGGAACTTGCACCGTCCGTTCCCTCTCTGTACGGCTGCCTGACCCGGGGATACTCCTCTTTTGCATTGCTGTTTCCTGTTGCAGGGAATATTATATGAAATCTCCCCGCTTCTGTCAAGAAAATACTTTCACTTCATCTCAGCGAGTATTTTTCTTATACAGAATGTTCAGCCCCTTCAGCAGCAGATCCTTATCCAGGGTGATCTTCCGGCGGCACAGGGGCACTACAAACTGGGACATACCGCCCGTGGCCACCACGGTGGTGGGGTAGCCCAGCTCCTCCTCCACCCGGTCCAGCATCCCGTCGATCATAGCGGCGGCACCGAACATGATGCCGCTGCGCATACAGTCCACGGTGTTCTTGCCGATGACCTGCCGGGGCCGGTCCAGGCGGATACCGGGCAGCTGTGCAGTGCGTGAGGTGAGGGCCTCCATCGAGATGCGCACACCGGGGATAATGCAGCCGCCCAGATAGGTGTTGCCCTTGCCCACCACCTCGATGGTGGTGGCGGTGCCCATATCCAGCAGGGTCAGGGGCGGCTCATACTCGGCCAGGGCGGCCACCGCCACCACGATGCGGTCGCTGCCCACCTGAGAGGGGGTGTCCATCTGGATATTCAGCCCCGTCTTGATCCCCGGGCCCACCACCATGGGGGGCTTTCCGATGACCTTGCGCACCCCGGTCTGCACCGAGTTGAACACCGGGGGCACCACCGAGGAGATGATGCAGCCCTTGATGTCCCCCGGCTTGGTATCGAACAGGGACAGGACGTTCTTGATATCCACCCCGTATTGGTCCGAGGTCTTGATGTGGTCGGTGGCGATGCGGGCCTCAAAGGCGATCTTGTCGTCACGAATGCCGCCGATGACGATGTTGGTGTTTCCGATGTCAATGGCCAGGAGCATAGTTTGCTTCACCTCAGGAAAAAATCTCTTAACGAAAACTTCTCTGCTATCAGTTTTCCCCGTCCCCTGCCGGGGACGGGGAAAGGATCAAGTTACCCGCTTGTTTCAGTTCTCCGCCGCACTGCGGCCCATGGGCATGCGGGCCACCACATGGATGAGCACCTTACCGATGGCGGTGACCAGCACCAGAGCGGCCACGGCCTCGGCAATGCTGGAGCCGGTGATGACAGCCATCACCAGGCCGAACACCGCCTCGATGCCCACGCCCATGGCCTTGGCGTACTCAGGACGCAGCAGAAAATAGATGCTGCCCATGACGCACACGGTGTTGGTCCAGGCGCCGATGAAGCCCACGATGGGCAGGGCGATCAGGTCGGGGGCCTTCACCTTCTTCAGGCCGATCCACAGCCAGCCGGACACCAGGCCGATCATGGCCCGGCAGCCGACAGCCACCCAAAGGGCCTTCACCGCACCGATGAGAGAGGTGCTGAGGAAGGGGGAGAAGGCGAAGGACAGCAGCGCCGGGGCGATGGTGTTGTTGATCATGGAGCAGATGCCGAACACACAGCCCAGAATGGTCCCCGCCAGAGGCCCCAGCAGAATTGCACCCAAGATGACCGGGATGTGGGTGGTGGTAGCCTTGATGATGGGCAGCTGGATCATGCCCAGGGGCGTGTTGGCCAGCAGGATGACGATAGCAGCCATCATGGCCACGCCAACCATCCAGTGGGTGTCGTGCTTACGGGTTTTCATATTCAATTACCTCCTGCTGCCGCTCTTCCAATCCAGAAGATGCAGCGCATAATTTTAGAGAGGGACAGGGAGTTGGTCTCGCCTGTCCCTCTCTATCCGTAAGATTATACAGGAAGTTGTCCCCGTGCGCAAGGTCAAAATCAGAGGATATTACGGGTATTATCGTGGGATGTTGCCCAATTTTACCTTTAGCCCTCAGGACAGCAGAATGCGGTCGTTGTCCAGGTCCTTGCCCGCCCCGGCCTTGAACTGCTCCAGCAGGTCGGTGACGGTCATCTTCTCCCGCTTCTCTCCGCTGATGTCCAGCACGATATGGCCGCTGTCCATCATCAGGGTGCGGTTGCCCAGCTCCAGGGCGTTTTTCATGTTGTGGGTCACCATCAGGGTGGTGATCTTGTGCTGCTGCACCACCCGGCGGGTGATGTCCAGCACCTTTTCCGCCGTGGCCGGGTCCAGGGCGGCGGTGTGCTCGTCCAGCAGCAGCAGCTTAGGGGGCACCATCGTCGCCATCATCAGGGTCAGCGCCTGGCGCTGGCCGCCGGACAGCAGACCCACGGGCTGGCTCATCCGGTCCTCCAGGCCCATGTTCAGCACGGCCAGCTGCTCCCGGAAAAAGGCCCGGTCCTTCTTCCCCACCCGGGCGAAGAAGGCGTGCTGGTTCTTGGCCGTGCGGAGATAGGCCAGGGACAGATTCTCCTCAATGGTCATGTGGGGGGCGGTGCCCTTCATGGGGTCCTGGAACAGCCTCCCGATCTCCCGGCTGCGGCGGTACTCGGGCTTGAAGGTCACGTCTTCCCCGCCCAGAACGATGCTGCCCTCGTCGGCATAGAACACCCCGCAGATGGCGTTGAACAAGGTGGACTTGCCCGCGCCGTTAGAGCCCACCACCGTGGCAAAATCCCCGGGGGCCAGGTGGAGCGTCACCTTGTTCAGGGCCCGCTTCTCGTTCACCGTGCCGGGGTAAAAGGTCTTGGATACTCCCTCCAGCTTCAGCATACCTTGGCCCCTCCTCTCTTTTTCTTGGCCGCCAGCTTCTGCTTTTGCAGGGCGACCATCTTCCGGCCATAGGGGGTGGCGATGGCCACCGCCACGATCAGGGCGGACACCAGCTTAAAGCCCTCGGTGGGCACGATCTTGGTGCTGATGGCCACGGCGATGATCAGGCGATACAGCACCGCGCCCAGCACCACGCCGAACACCCGGCGGGCGATGGACCCCCGGCCCATCAGGCTCTCGCCGATGACCAGGCTGGCCAGGGCCACGGTGACCATGCCGGTGCCCAGGTTGATGTCGCAGCTCTTGTTCAGCTGGCCGATGAGGCATCCGGCCAAACCGGTGAGGGAGTTGGCCAGGCACAGGCCCACCGTGATGGTGAAGGCGGGGTTGATGGAGGAGGCCCGGACCATGTCCGCGTTGTCCCCCGTGGCCCGGATGGACAGACCCAGGCGGGTGCGGAAAAAGGCGGTGACCAGCACGCAGACGATCAGCAGGATCAGGGCCAGCACGATCAGCTCGTGCCACTTATTCCACCAGTCCGCCGCAATCAGCCCCTTGGCCAGGGAGAACAGGCTGTCGCTGCCATAGATGGACAGGTTAGAGGACCAGCCCATCACCGCCAGGTTCACCGTGTACAGGCCGGTGTTGACAATGATACCGGCCAGGATGCTCTCCACCCCCAGGCGGGTCTGGAGAAAGGCGGTGACAAAACCGGAGCAGGCCCCGGCGGCCATGGCGGCGGGCAGAGCCAGCAGCGGGTGTCCGGCCAGGGTGACCGTGGCCCCCACGGCAAAGCCCAGGGTATAGCAGCCGTCGGTGGACAGGTCGGCGATGTTCAAAATGGAAAAGCTGATGAACAGGGCCAGGGCCACCAGGGAGTAGATGGCTCCCACCTCCAGGGCGGTCTGGAGGGCGGTGAGGGATAGCAGCATAACGTACCTCCTGCGAGAAGCGGGCGCTGCGGAGTCCGCAGCGTCCGTTGCGCTCTCTTTGTTTTTTTGAAAGATCAGCTGAAGCTCTTGGCGGTGGTGATCTCCTCCACGCCGATGTTCAGGGTAGCCAGGGCGGCCTTCACGTCGTCCAGGTTCAGGCCGATGGCCTGGCAGGTCTCGGTGTTCACGGTGGCGGTCTCGTTGGCCAGGATGGCCACGGGGGTGGTGGCGGGGTCGGCGCCGTTCACCAGCAGGTCGGCCACCATGTCGGCGACCTTGGTGCCCAGCTGGGTGTAGTTCACGCCATAGCCGAAGAAGGCGCCGTTCAGGGCGAAGGAGTCAGCGCCGGTGTAGTGGGGGATCTTGGCGTCGTTGAGCTTTTCAAAGATAGCCAGCTCGGCGCTCATCACGGTGTTGTCGGTGGGGGTGAAGATGGCGTCCACCTTCTCGCCGATGAGGGAGTCCACAGCGGAGCTGACCTCGTCGGTGTTGGTGCCGGTCTTCTCCACATAGGCGATGTTGTGCGCGTCCAGATAGGCCTTGGCCTCCTCAATGGGGGTTCTGGAGGAGTCCTCAGACTTGGAATACAGCAGGCCCACCTTCTGGGTGTCGGGGTTCACGGCCAGCATCATGTCGAAGATCATGTTGGTGTTCAGGGCGTCGCTCACGCCGGTGATGGTGCCGCCGGGGGCGTCCATGCTGCTTACCAGCTTGGCAGTGACGGGGTCAGACGCGGCGGCGAAGACAATGGGGATGTCCTTCTCGGTGACCACCGACTGCATGACCTGGGCGGCGGGGGTGGCGATGGGGACCACCACGTCCACACCGTCGTCCACCAGCTGGGCGGCGATCTGGTTCAGGGTGGTGCTGTCGCCCTGGCCGTTGAAGGTGTAGTCGGCGTAGTTAAAGGTCACGCCCAGCTCGGCGCTCTTGGCGTCCAGCTCCTGCTGCACGCTGCTCTCGATCTGATCCAGAGAGGCGTGGTCCATAAACTTGACGATGCCCACCTTATACTCTTTTCCGCCTTCGGCCTGGCTGGCGCTCCCGGCAGAGCCGGAGGCAGAGGCAGAACCGGCGGCGTTGTTTCCGCCGGAGCAGGCGGCCAGAGACAGGGCCATAGAGGCGGCCAGAGCGGCAGAGAGCACTTTTTTGACAATGTTTTTCATGGGGATTTCCTCCAAAATTTTATTTGGCGGCAGATGATCGGGCCGTGCCACCGGCCCGGATTTCGGAATATGGACTGAGCTGTTTTTTGAGGAAATAAAAAAACGGCTCCTTATCCCACCATGGGACAAGAGCCATACTCCTGCGATACCACCCAAATTGACGTTTTGGAAACGTCCGCTCGCTTCACGCGCCATCACGCGTGCCCGATGGATAACGGGTGGGGACCCGTCGGCATCTACTTGGTCTCCCGTTCAAGCCGCCCTCGAAAGGCCATTCGTCCGGCTGCGCCCCGCCCCGCTCTCACCACCCGGGACTCTCTGAAGGTTTGCTGTGCCGACTACTAATCTTTCTCACAGGTTTGTGCTGTTCGATTGTGCTCATTATACCACCGCCCCGCCGTTTGTCAACCCCCTTTCGCAAGATTTTTCTGCAATACGAAACAGGGGCGGCCCAAGGGCCGCCCCATAACTCCTAACTTCTAACTCCTAACTCATCCCTCGCCCAAAAGCGCCACCGCTCGGTCGATCACCTGACCGGCGGCGTCCTCCTTGCCCATCAGGGGCAGCTCCTCCGCCCCCTGGCGGGTGATGACGGTGAGGATGTTGGTGTCCACGCCGAAGCCCGCGCCGGACACCTTCAGGTTGTTGGCGCAGATCATGTCCACCTTTTTCTTTTCCAGCTTGGCCTGGCTGTTGGCCACCATGTCCCGTGTCTCCATGGAAAAGCCGCAGATGACCTGTCCCGGGCGGCGGTGCTCCCCCAGCCAGGCCAGGATGTCGGTGGTGCGCTTCAGGGGGATGGACAGGTCCCCCTCCTTCTTCTTGATCTTATCCCCGCTGTAGTCGCAGGGGGTATAGTCGGCCACGGCGGCGGCCTTGAAGATAAGGTCACTCTCCTCCGCCCGGGCGGACACGGCCTCGAACATGTCCTGAGCGGACACCACGTCCACCGTCTCCACAAAAGGCACCCGGTCCAGGTCGGTGGGGCCGGAGATCAGGGTCACGTCGGCCCCCCGCTCCATGGCCCGGCGGGCGATGGCATAGCCCATCTTGCCCGTGGAGTGGTTGGTGAGATAGCGCACCGGGTCCAGGGACTCCTGGGTGGGCCCGGCGGTGACCAGCACCCGCTTGCCCTTCAGGTCGTGGGGGAAGGCGATCTCCCGCAGGATATACTGGAGCAGGTCCTGGGGCTCGGGCAGCTTGCCCGCCCCCACCGCGCCGCAGGCCAGACGGCCAGAGGCGGGGGCGATGACCTCCCACCCATAGCGGCGGAGAATGTCCAGGTTGTCCTGGGTCACGGGATTCTCATACATGTGGGTGTTCATGGCCGGGGCGATGAGCTTGGGGCAGGTGCAGGCCAAAACGGTGGTGGTGAGCATGTCGTCGGCCAGACCGTGGGCCAGCTTGGCGCACACGTTGGCGGTGGCCGGGGCGATCATCACTAAATCGGTGCGGTCTGCCAGGGCGATGTGCTCCACCTGGTGGACAAAGTTCCGGTCAAAGGTGTCCACCATCACCTTGTTGCCCGTGAGCTGTTCAAAGGTCAAAGGGGCGATGAACTCCGTGGCGTTCCGGGTCATCACCACCTCCACGCTGGCGTGGAGCTTCACCAGGGCGGAGGTCAGATAGGCGGCCTTATAGGCGGCGATGCCCCCGGTGACGCCCAGCAGGACGGTTTTTCCCTTTAACATAAGCAGGTTCCTCCCAAAAAACGGGCCGCGGTTCAAAACAGACCGGCCCGCAGCGTTTTTCCCCATTATACCCGGTATTTTTCCCGGTGTAAAGCGGGGTTTTTCCACCGGAGCGGGAAAAGTGTGGAAACTTTCGGGCAAAAGAACAGGCGGGTCTCCGAAGAGACCCGCCTGAAAGGCGACTTTTCAGTCAGAGGGGACGGGTAAAATTACTCGTCGACCTCGATAACCACGCCGGAACCCACGGTGCGGCCACCCTCACGGATAGCGAAACGCAGGCCCTTCTCGATGGCGATGGGGGTGATCAGCTCCACCTTCATGTCGACGTTATCGCCGGGCATGCACATCTCAGTGCCCTCGGGCAGGGAGATGATGCCGGTCACGTCGGTGGTACGGAAGTAGAACTGAGGACGATAGTTGTTGAAGAAGGGGGTGTGACGGCCGCCCTCTTCCTTGGACAGGACGTAGACCTGGCCAACGAACTTGGTGTGGGGGTGAATGCTGCCGGGCTTGCACAGCACCTGGCCGCGCTCCACGTCGGTCTTAGCAACACCACGCAGCAGGGCGCCGATGTTGTCGCCGGCCTCGGCGAAGTCCAGGGTCTTGCGGAACATCTCCAGACCGGTCACGACGGTGGACTTCTTCTCGTCGGACAGACCAACGATCTCCACGGTCTCGCCGGTCTTGACGATACCACGCTCCACACGGCCGGTAGCAACGGTACCACGGCCGGAGATGGTGAACACGTCCTCGACGGGCATCAGGAAGGGCTGGTCGTCGCTGCGGGCGGGGGTGGGGATATAGTCGTCAACGGCGTCCATCAGCTCCTTGATGCAGGCATACTCGGGAGCGTTGGGGTCGTCGGACTCGCAGGTCAGAGCGTTCAGAGCGGAACCCTTGATGATGGGCACGTCGTCGCCGGGGAACTCGTAGTTGGACAGGGTCTCGCGGACCTCCATCTCCACCAGCTCCAGCAGCTCCTCGTCGTCGACCTGATCGCACTTGTTCAGGAAGACAACGATGGCGGGCACGCCGACCTGACGGGCCAGCAGGATGTGCTCCTTGGTCTGAGCCATGGGGCCGTCGGTGGCGGC
>ERZ856578.4429-NODE-4429-length-18914-cov-3.908531_pt1 | contig 18914 bp, 19 predicted proteins | sample MGYA00514384_ERZ856578 | MGnify/ENA primary metagenome ERZ856578 (study PRJEB29103, sample SAMN06111958) | human gut metagenome | biome: human gut; feature: ankylosing spondylitis patient; material: healthy_person | host: Homo sapiens | place: China:Hangzhou... | reverse complement strand
ATCGGCAGGGTTCAGGATGGTCATGCCGGGGATGGTCCGCATCAGGGCGATATCCTCACAGCACTGATGGGTCGCGCCGTCCTCGCCGACCGAGATGCCCGCATGGGTCGCGCCGATCTTGACATTCAGGTGCGGATAGCCGATGGAGTTGCGCACCTGTTCAAACGCGCGCCCGGCCGCAAACATCGCAAACGAGGAGGCAAACACCTTTTTCCCCGCGGCGGCGAGTCCAGCCGCGATGCCCATCATATTGCTCTCCGCAATGCCGCAGTCGAAAAACCGGTCGGGATACGCCTTTTTAAAGCCGCCGGTTTTGGTGGCCGCCGCGAGGTCCGCGTCGAGCACCACCAGATCCGGGTATTCCTCCGCCAGCTCGATCAGGGCCGCGCCATAGGAATCCCGGGTCGCTTTTTTCATGACGTCCGCCATTGTTACGCCTCCTCCGCCTTCGCAAGCGCGGCTTTCAGTTCCGCCATCGCCTTGTGGTATTGTTCCTCGTTGGGTGCCGAGCCGTGCCAGCTCACCTGGTCCTCCATAAACGAGACGCCGCGGCCCTTGTGGGTCTTCTGGATGATGGCGGTGGGCCGGCCTTTACAGGCCTTTGCGGCCTCGAACGCCCGCTCGATTTGGTCAAAATCGTGGCCGTCGATTTCCTCCACATGGAATCCGAACGCCTCGAATTTTTCCGGAATGGGATAGGGCGAATTGACCTCTTCCACCGTTCCGTCGATCTGCAGGTTGTTGTTATCCACCACGACGCATAGGTTATCGAGCTTTTTATGGGCGGCGAACATAGCGGCCTCCCATACCTGCCCCTCCTCGATCTCACCATCGCCTAAAACCGCGTAGGTGCGCCAGGGGGCGCCGTCCAGCTTGGCGGCGAGCGCCATACCCACCGCGGCCGATATCCCCTGCCCGAGCGAGCCGGTGGACATGTCCACGCCCGGCGTGCCCTTCATATCGGGATGCCCCTGGAGCATCCCGCCGACCTTCCGGAGCTTCTTTACCTCTTCCTCTGGGAAAAAGCCCCGGAGCGCCAGCGCACCGTAAAGCGCGGGCGCGCAGTGCCCCTTCGAGAGGACAAACCGGTCCCGTCCCTCCCACCGGGGACGGGCTGGATCCACGTTCAGCTCCGAAAAATAGAGATACGCCAGCGTATCCGCCACCGACAGGGAACCGCCGGGATGCCCGCTTTTCGCATGAAACGTCCCTTCGATGACCTTCATGCGGATCCGGGCTGCGGCTGCGGCCAGCCGCCTCTTCTTGGAAACATCCATCCGTTACCCTTCCTTTCCCGGCCGCGCGGCTTCCCGGCCGCAGCGGCCATACAGCATACGGATGTAGTATACCACAACCGTCCGGAAAACACCAGCGGACGGCAGGAAAAAGTTGGGTTCCCAAGATCGGAAGATTCGGTGAATTTGCCGAGTCTCGCTTTCCATGCCCCGCCTTGTCCCCGGCCACAAATTTCCGATAAATTTTCGACGGGAAAAGCAGTGGACAAATTCGTAACCGTCCTGTATAATATAAGAATCGTGCGGCACAACGAATGGAGGTACAACATATGAGGACATTCAAACGCATAGCCTGCGCTGCCGTGGCGGCGTGTTTCGCGTTTTCCCTGACGCTGACCGGCTGTTCCACCCCGGAATACGCCATGACGGTGGACGGCAGGCAATATACCACCGGCGAATACCTTGCCTACCTGTACAATGTCTATTATTCCATGGCGCAAAACATGGCTATGTACCAGGCGTACGGCATGGACCCATGGGCGCAGACCGTCCCCTACGGCGAGGGGGACGCCGCCGAAAATATTTCCACCGCCGAGTTCATCAAACGGACGGCTCAGGATTCCATCATCCGGCAGAAGGCCATCGAGAACCTCCTCGAACAGAAAAACATCCCGCTCGACGCGGAAAAGCTCGCCGAGGTGGAGGAGACGCTGGCCGAGCTCGGATCCAATGCCTATATCGCCTACGGTTTCAATAACGAGAGCTTTGCCAAAATGTACAAGGCCACCCAGCTCAACGAGTGGTCCCTCTTCTACGGCACCTATGACAAAGGCGGTGTCAACCCGATGTCCGAAGAGGAGATCCGGAAGTATTTCGACGACAATTTCCTCAGCTACAAGATCATCGAATTCAAGCTCGTCGACACCTCCAACCAGCCGCTCGACGACGATGTCATCCAGGATTACCGCGACCGCCTGGCCAAATATTTGGCTGAATTTGAAAAGCTGGGCGTGACCAGCGACAATTTCGACACCGTGATCAAGATGAAGGAAGAGGACGACATGCCCGACGACTCCGAAGATAGCGGCTCTTCCGGCGAGTCCTCTTCCACTACGACCGCTTCGTCCGGCACGACCTCCACTTCCGCCACCGATGGAACCACCGCCACAACAGGCACCGGCGATGCAGGGGACAGCGGCGATACGGAGGACACCGATTCCACCACCGATCCCAACCGGCAGGATATCGACGCGAATATCTATGGGGATGAGGATTTCACCAACGCGGTCAAAAAGGTGGAGATCGGTACGGCCTCCATCCAGGAATATAAAAAGAACGGCACCACCGACACCATCGCCCTGATTTACCGCATGGATCCGCAGCAGGACCGCAAAGACGGCAAGGATTTCTTCACCGAAAAGCGCAGCGACATCATCTACGGCGCCAAGTATGAGGAATACGACAAGGAAGTCACCGACTATATCAAAACGCTGGAGGTTTCCTACGTCGACCGTGCCATCAAGGCCTGTAAGCCCGAAAACTTCGAAGCTGTCGCTCGAAACAACGCCTGACCGCCGAGGGACACTCCGCATGATAAAACGGGACCGGTTTTCACCGGTCCCGTTTTGATTTTTGCCTATATCCGGAAAGAAAAGGGCCCTTTTCCCATCAGACGACATGCCAAAACAACTGCACACCCTGCCGCCGCGCCCATCCAGATCCCGCTTCTTTGGATGAGATTCAGGCGGGTTCGTCGGGCGCCTGCATATCCGTATGGAGCGGGCTTCCCTCCTCCCGGAAAAAATCCCGGAGATTCTCCATAGCCCGGGTCAGCGCGTCGAGCTCCTGTTCGGGCAGGCCGTCCACGACCGCCCGTGCCATCCGGCGATGGAAACGCTTATGGGCATACGCCAGCGCCCGTCCCCGTTCAGTCAGGCGCACCCGCACCACACGGCGGTCGGCCGTTTCCCGCACCCGCTCGAGATACTGTTTCGCCTCCAGACGTTTGACGCCGGTCGTCATGGTACTGACCGTCACCCGGGTGGCCGCGGCCAGGGATGAAATGGTAGCCTGTTCATCCTGGGCAACGGCATCCAGCAAATGGAGCTCCGTCACCGTCACGGTCTCCCTGGTGGCGCGGCGGAGAGACTGCTCCTCCACCTTGAGAATCGCATTGAAGGTCTCGACCAGCAGGGTATTGAGAGACTCCAGACGCGGATCCATGGCAACACCTCCCTACTTAACATCTCAGGCGGCGCGGATAAGACGGCGGCGGACAAACGGCAGCCGTTTCCAGGCAGCGGGCCTTGCCGGCCTGTTCAGGCACAGGCGCAGGATAGCACAGGCCGTCTGTGTCCCGGCCGCCGCGGCATAATCGAGATCCCCAGCCGGGGAATAGCTGTCCGTCTCCCGTTCCCGGAGCATCCTTTGCAGCTGCCGGAACACCGCATCGCCAGTTTCCGCTCCATAAAAATCACAGGACTCTTTCCAAACCGGACGGGGACTCAGATGCCCCTGCTCCGCCTCGTACAATCGATGCTCGCGCAGGCTTCCTTTAAACGACGCGGTATGGACAAAGCAGGTGAAATCGCATATGTAATGGGAAATGATGCCCAGGCGAAGGGAGCGCCAGCGGGACAGGACCTTCCGGCCGTCAAGCCCGCGGCGGCAATACCGGCGGATCATCCGTTCCACCATCCGGCCGGCGGAATCCAGCTCATGCAGATGCAGCAGGCGCTGGTGGCTGCAGTCGGGAAATACATTCCCCCAGGAGAACCAGCGGGGGTTGATCTGTACATTCAGGCATCCTTCGCAGCCCTCCCGGATCAGCTCCGAGAGGCCGCGGTGTATCCGGGTTTTCAATGGGTGCAGGCTCCTTTTCAGACAGGATGGATACGCAGCGCGTATGGCTTCATTATACGCGGATATCTCCCGAAAAACCAGAGGCAAATTCGGGGGAACAGAACCCGCCTTCGTACTGCACCCGATAGAGCCGGGCGTAGGCACCGTCCCGCGCCATCAGCTCCTCATGGGTGCCGATCTCCTGAATGCCGCTGCTGTCGATATAGGCGATCTCATCCGCGCCCCGGATAGTGGAGAGGCGGTGGGCGATCACCAGGGTGGTCCGTCCCTGCGACAATTTATCAAAGGCGGCCTGAATATGCGCTTCGGTCACCGTGTCAAGCGCCGATGTCGCTTCATCCAGGATCAGGATGGACGGATTCTTGAGAAAGATGCGGGCAATACTTACCCGCTGCTTCTGTCCGCCCGACAGCATGATGCCCCGTTCTCCCACGTACGTCTGATACCCGTCCGGCATAGCGAGGATATCCTCATGGATCTCGGCCTTTTTCGCCGCTTCGACCACCTCGTCATCGGTCGCGCCGATGCGGCCGTATCGGATATTCTCGAGAATGGTGCCCGCAAAGAGCAGCACCTCCTGCTGCACGATCCCGACCTGCTCCCGCAGGGAGGCGAGGGTGATGTCCCGGATATTCCGGCCGTCGATCCGGATCTCACCCGCGTCGATCTCGTAGAAGCGCGGGATCAGGTGGCAGAGCGTGCTTTTCCCTCCTCCGGAGGGGCCCACCAGCGCCAGCGTCTCCCCGGCACGGATATGCAGGTTGATCCCGGTCAGGACACTGACCCCTTCGTCATAGGAAAAGGCCACGTCCCGGAACTCCACCTCCCCCCGCACGCAGGCAAGCGGGGAAGCGCCGGGCGCGTCGGTGATATCCGGCTCCACCGCCATCAGCTCCCGGAACCGCGAAAAGCCCGCCATGCCGACGGTATACTGTTCGACGAAACTGGACAAGCGCCGGATGGGCTGCAAGAATGTGCCGACATACAGTGAAAAGGTGATCAGATCGATGTAGTCGAGATCCCCCCGCATGATGAGGAAACCGCCAAAGGCGATGACCGCGACGTTCATGATAGAACTCAGGAAGTCGAGCCCGGAGATGAAAATTCCCATCTCCCGGTAGTAATCCCGTTTCGCGGTACGGTATCGGGCGTTGCCCTTCTCGAACTTCTCGATTTCATACGCCTCGTTGTGAAAGGCCCTGGCCACCCGCACCCCCGAAATACTCGATTCGATGTCCGCGTTGATGCCGGCGGTGCGTTCCTTGACCTGACGGGAGGCCGCCATCATCCGTCCCCGGCGCCAGATGGTGAAGAGCAGGATCAGGGGGATCAGGACCAGGATGAGCACCGCCAGCTGCCACCGGATGGTGAACATGATCCCGACCGCGCCCGCCAGGGTCAGCACCGAGATGAACAGATCCTCGGGGCCATGGTGCGCGAGCTCAACCACTTCAAACAGGTCGTTGACCACCCGGGACATCAGATGCCCGGTCCGATGCTGATCATAGAAACGGAACGGTAGGGTTTGCAGGTGGCGGAAAAGTTCACTCCGCATGTCCGCCTCCATCTGCACGCCGAGCATATGGCCCCAGGTATTGACAAAATATTGAAAGCACGCCCGGAGAAGATAGGCGGCGACCAGCGCCCCCATCACACAGAAAAACGCCGCGTAAGCGTTTTGAGGCAGCAGGTTCTGCATCGCGTAACGGGAGGTGATCGGGAAAAGCAGGTCCACCGCCGCGATCATGAGCGCACAGAACATGTCCGCCGCGAATAATTTGATATGAGGGCGGTAGTACCGCGCAAACTGCCGTATCGCCGTATCATGGAATCGTCTGGCCTCCCTATGTAATGTGAATTGGACGGTAAACCATTCCTCTTTAACCGGCCAGCGGCAATACAGAGGGGCCCGTTCCCTGCGGGAGCGGGCCCCGTTGACCACCATCTTTTTAAGAATCCTCGTCCTCCGGCTGACCGGCCGGGCGGGTGGGATTTCGCAGCACCTGGCGCGCCTGACGGAGCTCCCCAAGATGCTTAGCCATGGTCTCTTCGGTCCGTTTGAGCACATCCTCCGCAAAATCGTTGGCGCCGCGCCTCATTTCTCTCGCCTTCTGCTGCGCCTGGCCGAGGATTTCTCCAGCTTTCTGCTGCGCCTGGCGCACCACCTCTTCATGGGCGATCAGGCTGCGGGCGCGTTCCTCGGCGTTGCGCACAATCCCTTCCGCTTCCCGCTTGGCCGTCGCGATGATATCGGCCCGGTCGGAGACGATAGCCCTGGCCTGGCGCACCTCGCTGGGGATGTTCCCGCGGATGTCGTCGATGATGTCCCGCAGATGATTGGCGTCCACCACACATCTGCCGCCGGACAAAGGAAAGCTCCACGCTTTGTCGATCATGTCGTCGATCTGGTCGAGCAGTTCTTCTACCGTCATTGTAAGACCATTCCTTTCCTTCGAACGTCACCGGGACAAACCGCGGAAGATGTCAGTCCTTCCGGGTCCCCCCAATTTTCTGCAGGATATCCGGCAGGATACAGGCCGGTACAAAGCCCGTGATATCCCCGCCGAGGCTCGCCACCTGTTTGACGAGGCTGGACGAGAGGTACATATGCTCCGCCGTCGTGGTCAGGAAGACCGTTTCGACAAGAGGGTTGAGCTTGCGGTTGGTCAGCGCCATCTGAAACTCGTATTCGAAATCCGACATGGCGCGCAGGCCTTTGACGATCACGTTGGCCCCCTTGAGGCGGGCGTATTCCGCCAACAGGCCGCCGTAGGCGTCCACCTCGACATTGGGCAGGTCGGCGGTGGCCCGCCGCAGGAAATCCACCCGCTCCTCCCGCGTGAAGGCCGGAACCTTCTGGGAATTCGTCATCACCACCACCGTCACCTGGTCGAACATAGCGGCCGCACGGCGAATGATATCCAAATGGCCGTGGGTCACAGGGTCAAAACTGCCCGGACATATCGCGCTCCTCATATCGGATCGCCGCCTTCCGGACCGTCCGTCCCGTTTTCCTTGCGATACAGCCAGATATAGACGCGGCCATATCGGTAGATCCTCTGAAGTTTGAGCCCGCCGACCTCCTCGGGCGCCTGATCCCGGTCGCTCTCACAGACCACGGTGCCGCCCGGATCGATCTGCGGGGCCAGCCGCGCAAGCGCCTCTGGCAGCAGCCCGGACGCATAGGGCGGGTCGAGAAAGGCGAGGTCAAAACGTTCCCGGCCCCGTTCCAGGAACAGCATGGCGTCGGTAGTGAGCACATGCGCGCTGGCGTATAGGCCCGCAGCCTTCAAATTACGGCGGATCACCTCCGCCGCTTCGGCGTTCCGGTCGATAAAGATGCACCCGGCCGCGCCCCGGCTCAGGGCCTCGATCCCCAGTTGGCCCGAGCCCGCGAAAAGATCGACGGCCCGGCGTCCCTCGATATCGAACTGTATGGCAGAAAACAGGCCTTCCTTCACCCGTTCCGCCGTCGGCCTGGTCTCCTCACCCGGCAGGGTTTCCAGCCGGCGTCCCCGGGCCGTTCCCGTAATCACTCTCATTGTCTCTCGTTTCACTCCGCCTATTCATGGAATGGCTGGCATCGCCGGTTTTCGCCAATATCCGGCTTCTCAACATCTATTATCCCATCAACCGGCCGTGGTGTCAACCTGCAATTTCCGGTCTTTGTCGGCGCTTGCTTCCACCGCGTCCTGCACCGCCGCCTCAAATCCGCCCCGCACCAGCGCCCGTACCCCTTCGATGGTGGTACCGCCCGGCGAACAGACAGCGTCCATGAGCGCCCGGGGATGATCCCCCGACTCCTTGAGCAGCCGCGCGCTGCCCAGAACCGCCTGTTCCGCGATTTTGAGCGCGGCATCTTTGGGGATCCCATACCGGACTGCGGCGCCGGCCAGGGCATCCACATACAGGAAGGTGAAGGCCGGCGAACATCCCGCAATGGCCGAATAGGCGGAAAAATATCGCTCGTCGAGCTCCATGACCTCGCCGACCGTCTCAAAAATTAAGCGCACAGTCCCCCTGTGCTCCTCCGTCACCTGCGCGTTCCCGCAAAAGGCCGACATGGCCTCTCCTACCCGGGCGTTGAGATTGGGCATCACCCGCACGATGGGCAGACCGGGCCCCGTGAACGCCTCGATGGACGCCAGCGTCTTGCCCGCCGCGATGGAGATCACGAGGGGGCACTCCTGGCGGAGGATCGGCGCCAATTCCGGCAGCACGTCGGGAAACACCTGCGGCTTGACGGCCAGGAGCAGGACATCCGCCCCTTCCGCCACCTCCGTGCCGGAATCGCAGATGCGGACACCACATTCCTCGAACAACGCCGCGAGCTTGGCGGCGTCGGTGTCGTATACCAGCAGGTCATTGCCGGAAAATCCCCCCGCCGTCATGCCGCGGAGAATCGCGCCTGCCATGTTGCCGGCACCTATAAATCCAACTTTCATTCCGACTCCCCCATTGTGAGCCCTGTCCGGCGACGGACAGGCCGTTTTCTTCCATCTTACCACAATCCCTCGCCCTGTCAAGAAAACGGCGGATAAAGTCTTCCTTCCCCGCACGGATAGCCGCATCGGTTGCACTTGTATGCATTGCCATGGGTCCATCCGGATGGTATACTGTACACAGCCGGACGGCCCGGCTTCCAGGTAAGCCATGATTTCATCGGCCCGGCATCTTTTCGGGACGCCCTGCGCACCCGGATTCAACCGTCACTTGCCCAGGGGGAATGGCATATGCAACTGGAACTCAGGGAACTCAGAAAACAGGACTATAAAAAAGCCATACGCTTCGCCATCACCGGCATGCACTTCGACTGGTATATGGACAGCCGGGTATTGCTGAACCTATACGGCCGCTATTTCTGGTATTTGGAGCTGACACGTGCCACACAGGTGATTGCCGCCTATGCGGAAGGGGACTTCGCAGGCGTGCTGCTCGCCGCAGTCAAGGGTGAGGAGAAACGGCATCGTTCCTTTTGGAAATCCCTGTATGTGACGATTTTTGATCGGTTGCAGAGGGGCTTTTCTAAAGACGGGGCCGGCGCTTATGAAGCCGCGAACAAGGTCTTGTTCGCGCGGTACTGTAAAAACAACACGCCCGATGGGGAAATCCTTTTCCTGGCAGCAAACCCTGAACTGAAAATCAAGGGGATCGGAACCGCTTTGCTCGCGGAATTTGAACGCAGAGAGCAAGGGAAAACCGTCTATGTGTATACCGACAACGCCTGCACCTATTCGTTTTATGAACACAGAGGCTTTGAACGCGCCGGCGAGACGGACATCGTATTGCGTTTGGGGAGCAAAGAGGTCCCCCTGAAATGCCTCTTGTACAGCAAAACCATCCCATAGGCCGGGCGTACCCGGGAGAACACCGTATCTCCGTGTCCCGGAGAGGTTAAATCCCTTCCCGGACGCTTCGGCATAGGATTTGGTATAGTACGGACACCGCCGCCAAGAAAGAGTGGGTGCCCTATGACGAAACCAAATCCGTACCGGGCGGAACGGCTCCTGCTCATCGTGTGATGCCTGACCGCGCTCACGGCCTGCAGAAAGGGGAAACCGGACAGCGCCTCCGCCGCCGGCACGGTTCCCACAACGGCGGCCGGCTCCATCCCCGTCGGTATCCGCCGCAGCGGACACGACGGAGGCACCGGGGACGACAGGGACATCCGGCCCAGATGCCTCGGACGGCACTGGGACGGCTGCGCCGGTTTTCGCGTCCTGCCGGAACCGGCTCGGCACGGAGGACTGGCTGGTCCTATCCGGCTATTTTTCCGTTCGGCAGGAGGGCGCGGCTTTTCAGTGGATCCCGTTTGGTTCCACACAGCCGCAACGCGTCGTCCAGGACGGCTTTTATTCCGACGCCGCGTTCGTGAACGAACAGGGAACGCAACCGATCCGTTTCCTCACCCTCTGCGACTTGGACCAGGACGGGGGGAAAGAACGGATCCTCCGTTTTTCGGCCGAAGGCGGGCCCTATCTGCTTCTTTTCCGGAAAGGGGAGGCCTTTTACGGTACCGAACGGACCCGGGCCTTCCAGGATCTGCAAACAGACGGCGTGTACGCCGCCTCGAACGGGGCCATGGACAGCGAATACGCCCGGCTGCGGCTCCGCGGCGGCCGGTTTTATGAGGAAACGCTGGCACACAGGCAAAGCGGCGGCAGCAAAGAAAGCGAGACCTTCTCCACCGACGGCCGGCCGGCGACCGAGGCGGCGGTTCTGGCGTGGGAAAAGGCCGCCCTGGTGGGAGGGGGCGCTGGACCCCTCTTTCGGCAGAATAAGCGCCTTTTCGGAATTTTGTTCGATTTTTATACGGATTGTTTATTTTTTCGGGCGCAAAACGCCCGACCGATAAGCCTCGAGCAGCGCCTTGAGGGCGGCAATCCGGTCGAGTGTCTCCCGTCCCTCGTCGGTATCCCGGTTGAGGATCCGGGCCTTGGACGTCTCAAAGATATTCTTCGTCGTCAGAATATCGGAATTGTCCTGGATGACCGCCCGGATACCAGGAAAGCCCTTATGGGAAATCAGGCGCAGGCCCCAGGAATTGTAAATGAGGGTGTATCCGGCAATGCCGGTGGTTTGATGGTAGGCCTTGCAGAAGCCGCCGTCGATGACCGGCAGGAGCACGTCGGCCTTAATGGGGATTTCCCTTTTCAGGGTCCGGACCGGCAAATGGCCGTTGATGATGTGGGAGAAGGCCGGATCCAGCCCAAACTCGGACAGGATCCGGTCGCAGACCGCCCGGTCCCCGAGCAAACGGTAGTAGGGATTCTTTTTCTCTTCCCAGACCGAACGGTCGGAGACAAAATACCGTTCGAACGTGGTGATCTTCTCCCGCCCGAACAAGGGCGAGCGCCGGCCGCACCAAAGATACCACAGAAAATCCACGCACCGCTGCTTGTCGGGGTGCCCTTTCGGCAGGAAGTAGGCGCGGCGGGCCATATCGTCGCAGGCGTCCATATAGGCCCGTCCCCTGAGCTCCCGCCCCTCGGGGGCGAACGCCAGGAACTGCCCCTCCTCATCCAGTGGGATACAGCCGTGATAGAGCAGATTCCGGTTGTAGATGGTATACATGCCGCCCTTATTGTACAAAAACGCCACCTGCTGCTGCAAACGGGCACTGTGGCGGAAGGCGTGGCGCAGGGAGGCCATCAGCTCCCGCTCGGCGAGGGTCAGTTCAAAGGGATTTTCCGGATCGACGGTGGGAAAATGCGCGTCGTTGAGCGCGTAGTCCACGCCGTCGATGGTGACGGTCTTCCGGACGGTGTCGATTTTGTCGAGCAGCAGGCGGTCTTCCATCCCGTATTCGGGATGACGGAGGATGAGCTGCCCCTCCAGCTTGAATTGCATGATGGCGACGGCTTTATGGACTTTGGAAAGGGTATCCATGCTGGTTTTGAGATACTCCTTGTCATCAGGCGTGCGCGGCATGAACCAGGTGCAGTCACGGTACGTTTCCTGCGCGAAGGCGATCATATCCCGCAGGCTGATGCCGTATCCGTTTTCCACGATGTCCAGGGTGTTGTACTGGAGAGCGAGGTTGAGCACGCAGGCAATACACGCCTCATTGCCTGCGGCCGCGCCCATCCACAGGATGTCGTGGTTGCCCCACTGGACATCCACGCAGTGGTGCCGCATGAGCAGGTCGAGGATCCGGTCGGCACGCGGCCCCCGGTCGAACACGTCCCCCACGATGTGCAGCCGGTCCACGGCCAGACGCTTGATCAGGGCGCAGAGTGCCCCGATCACCTCGTCCGCGCAGTCGGTTTCGACGATGGTGGTCACGATGTTCTGCACATAGGCGGCCTTGTCCTTTTCCTCGAGACTCGTGTACAGAAGCTCATCAAGTACATCGGCATAGCCTTCGGGAAGGGCGGCACGCACCCTGGAGCGGGTGTATTTGGACGCGACTAAGCGGGCTGTCTCGGTCAGGCGATAGAGGGTGATGCTGTACCAATCGGTCATGTCCGCGCCGGATTTTTTGACCTCCTCGATTTTTTCCTCGGGATAATAGATCATGGCGGCGAACCAGGCACGCTCCCGTTCCGGCACCGTGTGCCCGAATGCGGCGTCCACCTTTTCCCGGACGACTCCCGAGCAGTTGTTGAGGATATGCCGGAAGGCCTCATCCTCACCATGCAGGTCGCTCATAAAATGCTCGGTGCCCTTTGGCAGGCTCAGGGTCGCGCCCAACTGGATGATCTCGCTGCACACCGCTTCCACGGTGGGATACTGGCGGGAGAGCAGCTCCAGGTAAGCATGCTCGGAACGATTCGTGGACATAAAGGAACTCCTTTCGGCGCATTGGGATTTTGAAATGCCGCCGGACGGCGGCTATGCGGGGCTGCCGCATGGTTTACGATGACTATAGTATATCACAAAGCCCGCCGTTCTACCATCTCGCCTTTCCGCCTGTGCATCCGGCGCCACCTGGGGCGGTGCCGGATGCTACGAATCGCACGGCGGATGACTGTAATATAAATCTATGATTTTATAGCCACCCAAGCCCCGGGCCGCAGCCCTTTTTTGTATATAGGCGGGTTTGGGCGTCTGCCCTCCCGCCGGCTTTCCTAAAGAGAAAGCCGGCAAGCTGCCTGGGGATCCCAAGGGGGGAACCCCCCTTGGCACGTCTTTGCCTTCTTTCTTCGTGTGAAGAAAGAAGGTGGCCGGCAGGCCAGACCTGAAAAAGACGGGTATGGCGGGTTGTCCGCGCATAAAGAACGCAGTCCTTCTAAAAAGAACATCGAATGCGCGGCCACCTCCTTTTGTCCGAGCTTCAGCTCGTAGCGACAAAAGGATGCAAAAACGCCACCGGGGTACCCCCGGACCCCAAGGGATCCTGTCGGTTCTCTTTTTAGGAGAACCTCCCCGGCAGAATTAAAAAACCGACGATATACATTAGGGGGCCCGAGGCCCCCGGGAGTCTGGGTGCTCATAATTTCATGGGTTTATGACCGTCCGAGCCCCGTGGCTTGTGTAATTTTAGAAAAAACCGGCAGGAGCTTGGCCGCCTCAATCAACAATATGGCATAAGGCCGGGGTCCCTAAGGCTTTAGCTGGTCACAGCCCGATGCGGTCGCGTCTCCTCGCCATCGGATGCTGCGGACCCGGAAAGACCTGGATGTACCCAAAAGGGAACCCTGCGGTATTCCGCATCCTCTGTCAGCAATAGAAAGGAGCCTTTTCCATGAATCATCTTCTCAAGCTGCTGGATCTCTCGAAAGAGGAGATCCTGGGAATCCTCAATTTGGCCGATCAGCTCAAATATGAGCTGGGGCATGGGATCCGCCATCCCCTGCTGGCGGGCAAGACGCTGGGCATGATTTTCCAGAAAGCCTCTACCCGCACGCGGGTCTCTTTTGAAACCGGCATCTATCAACTGGGAGGGTATGGCCTGTTCCTCTCCTCCCACGACCTGCAGATCGGGCGGGGGGAACCGGTGGAGGACACCGCCCGGGTGCTGTCCCGGTATCTGGACGGGATCATGATCCGTACCTTCGACCAGGAGGAAGTGGAAACCCTCGCCCGGGTGGGGAGCATCCCGGTCATCAACGGACTGACGGATTTCTGCCATCCCTGCCAGGTCCTGGCCGACCTGATGACGGTGCGGGAGCACAAAGGGATCCTGGAAGGGCTCAAGATGGCCTATATCGGGGACGGCAACAACATGGCGAATTCTTTGATCGTCGGCGGGCTCAAGACCGGCATGCGGGTGGCGGTCGCCTGTCCCGACGGATACCGTCCCGCCAAAGAGGTGCTGGATTTTGCCGCCGATTTCGGCGACGCCTTCACCCTGACCGGCGATTGCCTGGAGGCCGCCGCGGGCGCGGACGTGATCTTCACCGACGTGTGGGCCTCCATGGGCCAGGAAGGGGAGGCGGAGAAGCGCCGCGCCGCTTTCAAGGGCTATCAGGTCAACGGTGCGCTGTTAGCTGCCGCGAATCCGGGCTGTATGGTACAGCACTGTCTGCCTGCCCACCGGGGAGAGGAGATCACCGCCGAGGTGTTCGAGGCGCACGCACAGGAGATTTTCGATGAGGCGGAAAACCGTCTCCACGCGCAGAAGGCGGTCATGGTCACGCTGATGAAATAAGAGAGCGGGCCTCCCGTCACGGTGCCCGCCAGGCCGTATATCTGTCGGTTATGCTCTGCCGCGTCCCGGACGGGAAGTTGCGGAGAAAATGGAAAGGCCGCTGCAAGCACGATACTTGCGGCGGTTTTTCCAGTATTTGCAGAAAACGAACCGTCAAGTTTGCTTCTCCTTTTCCAACGCCGCGCCCCATTCTTGGGGAGACGCACAGCCGCGCTCCGGATGAGATTGAGGGAATTGCGTGCCGGAGTGTCCACCACCCCGGAAGAATGGGCGGGAGCCCATTCTTGGGGAGACGCACAGCCGCGTTCCGGATGAGATTGAGGGAATTGCGTGCCGGAGTGTCCACCACCCCGGAAGAATGGGCGGGAGCCCATTCTTGGGGAGACGCACAGCCGCGTTCCGGATGAGATTGAGGGAATTGCGTCTCCGGTTCTTGTATTTTGCATAGGGGGATAGTATAATGGGAAACGTATCCATAGGCATGCCTGAGAGGCTGCCTATGGGTGCGGAAAGGCAGGATGAGGATGAGCGAAACCACATTTGTCCCGGTGCTGCTGGGCAGCGATGTCAACGTTTACGGTATGGCCCGCTCCTTTCATGAGGCCTACGGCCTCCGGTCGGTCGCCGTGGCTAAAGGCCGTCTCGGTGCGACCTCTAACAGCCGCATCGTCACTGTGGCCGTCACCGAACCCCGACTGGAGGAAGACGAGGTGTTCGTCGACACCCTGATCCGCTTTGCCGGCCGGTATGATCGGGCAGTCCCCCTGTTGCTGGTCCCCTGCGGGGATAATTACATCAAGCTGCTCGCCCGCAACCAAGACCAGCTGCGCCCCTATTACCGCTTCGCGGTGAGCGGCGCCGATCTTCTCGAGCGCCTGAGTACTAAGGAGACCTTTTACGAGGTCTGTACCGAACACGGTTTCCTTTTCCCGAAAACCGATACCTGTACCCCTGAAACCTACAAAGGCTACCGCCCCCCCTTCGACTTTCCGGTGGTAATCAAGCCTTCCAACAGTGTGGCCTACTGGAATTGCCGTTTTCCCCATAAGAAAAAGGTGTTCGTCGCTTACAGTGAAGGGGAATTCGATGCCATCCTCACCGCGATCTATGGGTCGGATTATCAGGACCACCTGGTCATCCAGGAGTTCATTCCCGGAGATGACAGCCACATGCGGGTGATGAACCTCTACCGCGGCACCGACGGCAAGGTACGCCTGGCCGCCCTCGGACAAGCCCTTCTGGAGGAGCACTCCCCCGAGGGGATCGGCAGCTACGCTGCCATCCTCCCGATTACCGATGAGGACTTGACCCGGCGGATGATTGGGTTTCTCGACGCCATCGGTTACGTCGGCTTTGCCAATTTCGACATGAAATACGACGACCGGGACGGGCAGTACAAGCTGTTTGAGATGAATCCCCGCCAGGGCCGGAGCAGTTACTTTTCCACCGCCGCCGGGGGGAATCTGGCCCGTGTGCTGGCGGAGGATGTGATCTTCGGCCGGGATGCCGGCCTAACCGTCGCCGACCGCGAAGTGCTCTGGACCATCCTGCCCAACCGGATCATCTTCCGATACGTGGCGGATGAAACCCTCCGCGGTACCGCCCGCCGCCTCATCCGGGAAAAGAAAGTCTGCCGTTCCCTGGATTATCCTCCCGACCGGAGCTTCAAACGGCGATGGTATTTTTGTAAAAATCAAATGAGTTATTACAAAAAGTATAAAAAATACTTTGGAAATAAAGGACTGACCGGATGAAGAGCTTGGGTGTCATTGGCGGGTTAGGCCCCATGGCCTCCGCCTACTTTCTGGAACGGCTCATCGATATGACCGATGCCAAGACCGATCAGGATCACCTCGACGTGATCCTGTTCGACCGGCCCGCCGTGCCTGACCGGACGGCGTATCTTCTGGGAAAAGGGGAAAGCCCCCTGCCCCGGATGCAGGAAACCGCCCGTACCCTGGAATCCCTCGGTGCCTCTTGCGTCGCGATTCCCTGCGTCACCTCCCACGCACTGTATGGAGAGCTGGCCGCGGCCGTAGCGGTTCCGATCCTTCATATGGTGGAGGAAACCGCCGCCTATCTAAAAAGGGCCGGCATACACAAGGCGGGTATCCTCGCCACCGACGGTACCGTCCGTACCCGTCTGTTCCAGGACGCCCTCGCCCGTCACGGCATCACCTGGGCGGTGCCGGATGAAGCGGGCCAGCGCCGGGTCATGGAGCTGATCTACGGGCAGGTCAAGGCGGGATTGCCCGCCGATCCCGCCCTGTTCGAGGCGGCGGCGCAGCCGCTGCGGGAAGAGGGCTGCGGCTGTGTTATCCTCGGCTGTACCGAGCTGTCCCTGCTCAAGCGGGATCACGCCCTGGGGGACGGCGTTCTCGACACTCTCGAGGTCCTGGCTGCGGCCGCACTGCGGGACTGCGGCGCGCCCCGCAAGGCGGCTTTTGCCGATCTGCTCGCGCCGCGGCCGCCCCGGCGGGGCTAACCGCCGGTTGATTTTGCCTGAAAGGGGAGCTGCCCGATGTGCGGCTTTGCTGGTTTTTTAATGGAGGGGGAGCCGCCGGCCTATGACCCTCAGCGGATCATCCGGAAAATGGCGGACCGGATCCGCCACCGGGGGCCGGACCAGGACGATTATTACGTGGACGGCCGGGCGGCGCTCGGCTTCCGCCGCCTGTCCATCATCGATCTGGAGGGGGGCTCCCAGCCCATCCTCAACGAGGACGGCACCAAGGTGTTGGTCTTTAACGGGGAAATCTACAACTTCCAGGCCATACGGGACGAGTTGGTGGAAAAGGGCCATGTCTTCCGCACCAGAACCGACTCCGAAGTGCTGCTGCACGGATATGAGGAATACGGTCCTGCCCTGCTCGACCGCCTGCGGGGGATGTACGCCTTCGTCATTTGGGACAGCGCGGCCGGGCGTCTTTTCGGGGCTCGGGATATCTTCGGCATCAAGCCCTTTTATTATTACCACCGGGACGGGGCCTTCCTCTTCGGCTCCGAGATCAAATCCTTTCTCGAGCATCCGGACTTTAAAAAAGAGCTCAATGAGGAGCGGCTGCCCGACTACCTCTGCTACGAGTATATCCCCGACCGGGAAACCATGTTCCGGGATGTGTTCAAGCTGCAGAACGGGGAGTATTTTCTCTATGAGAACGGCCGCCTCTCCATTCACAAATATTTTGATGCGGTGGATGCCTTCCATGTGGACGAGGAACCGGTCCTGACGGAATGGGAGGACAAAATCGCTTCCGCCTTTACCGAATCGGTGGAGATGCACAAGATCAGCGACGTGGAGGTAGGCTGCTTCCTCTCAAGCGGCGTGGATTCCAGCTACGTCGTCCGTGAGGTCTCCAAGGTGACAAAGGATGTCAAGACCTTCTCGGTCGGATATGAGGAGGAACGGTACAGCGAGCTGCCCTATGCCCAGGACTTTTCTCGGGTGATAGGGGTGGAGAATATCTCCAACAAGGTATCGGCGGACGAGTTTTTCGGCATGGCAGGGAAAATCCAGTATTATATGGACGAGCCCCTGCCCAATCCCTCGGAGATCCCGCTCTTTTTCCTAGCGCAAAACGCCGCGAAATACGTCAAGGTCGTGCTCTCAGGCGAGGGCGCGGACGAGCTCTTCGGCGGGTACCCGATGTATCTCGAGGGCGGGCATTTCGCCCGCTACGCCCGTATCCCCCGGACGCTGCGCCGCGCGGCTGCAACCTTGGCGAAACGGCTGCCGGATTTCAAGGGAAAACGCTTTGTCATCCGGGGCGCTCTGGAGCCGTACCAGCGGTTCATGCGGGCGAATTACGTCTTTACCCGGGACGAGCGGAACCGATACCTGAAAAAACCGATCCCTGCGAAAGATCCGGTGGCGTTTGCCAAACCTCATTTCGACCGGGCGGCCCACCTCGACGAGCCCACCCGGCTGCAATATGTGGATATGCAGACCTGGATGCTCTATGATATCCTGCAAAAGGCTGACCGGATGAGCATGGCCAATTCCCTGGAGCTGCGGGTGCCTTTCCTGGACCGGAAGATGCTTGAGCTCGCCGCTACACTTCCCACCCGCTACCGGGTGGATGGGAACGTGACCAAGGTGGCCTTGCGGGGGGCGGCCCTGCGCCAGCTCCCCGAGCGAACGGCCAACAAAAAGAAGCTGGGGTTCCCGGTCCCCCTCAACGACTGGCTCCGGCAGGACACCTATTACAATATGGTGAGGACCGCGTTTACCGGCGACATCGCCGCCCGTTTCTTCGACCGGAGGGCGATTCTGAAGCTCCTGGACGACCACCGGGAGGGCGCTGCCCACAATATGAAAAAAATTTGGAGTATATACACCTTTATCCTGTGGTATGAGCAGTTCTTCGTGCTCAACTGAGGATCGTCGCCCCAGCCTGGCTCAGCCCCCGGAGATTCCGGTAAGGAATCTCCGGGGGTGTTTTTTTGAGCACCTCTCAGCCGGATACAGGCGGCGGGCGCCCGCTGCGGCCCCTTCAAACACCTGACAGATCGTATGGGCGGAAAAAGGCCCGGGACGACATGCATCCCGGGCCTTAATTTCCCCGAAACAGTACCCACAGAAATTGTGAAAAATACACCCGCCATATATTCAAACAAATATAGATATATGTCTGACAAATATTGCGGGGAGAATGACCAGCAAACAGCTGCTTTTGTGGGATTTGGACGGTACTCTTACCGATCCCATGGTGGGGATTACCAGC
>ERZ856578.4424-NODE-4424-length-18930-cov-27.711717_pt1 | contig 18930 bp, 17 predicted proteins | sample MGYA00514384_ERZ856578 | MGnify/ENA primary metagenome ERZ856578 (study PRJEB29103, sample SAMN06111958) | human gut metagenome | biome: human gut; feature: ankylosing spondylitis patient; material: healthy_person | host: Homo sapiens | place: China:Hangzhou... | reverse complement strand
CCTTTGGCTCCGTGCTACGTGGAACTATCTGATGGATGTGGGGCAGGAGGGTCGTTATTGGGATGAGCCAACTGTGCAGCCGCTGCGTATTTCCAAAACGCAGAAGCTGGAAGAGGAACTCTCCAAGATCAAGATCGGGGTCAAGTCGGCTCATAGCGGCGGAAACTGGATGCTTGTCGATGTGGATTGGACGATTCCGGGGACCTATGATCCGAATTCCTCGCGGGAGCAGACCTTCACGGTCAACGGAACGGTGATCCTAGCGGGCACAAAAGACAACGAAAAGAACCTTTCGGAACTGGATGTTGTCCCGCGTCCGGGAGAGGAGTGGATGAAGAACATCTCGGTGCAGGTGACCGTGGAGGGCGACCCGCAGTACAAGGTGACGATTGCAGACTGCGCAAACGGTACGGTCACGACGAACGCTGCCCAGACGGATGCGGACGGCACGCCTCTGTTCTACGCGGGCGATCTGGTCATGCTTTCGGTGGTCCCGGACGAAGGGTACCGTCTGAAGAGCCTGCTGGTCGAAGAAACGGACAGCGGCCTGGCAGTCGACCATGACGACGCGGATTCCTTTATCCAGCCGGCAGCAGACGTCAGAATTATTGCCGAGTTTGAGGAGATCAGGGCGGTCAAGCCGACAGCCATCCGCGTCACCGGCGAATACGTCTACAACGGCGGGGAGCAGCTTGCCAACGTAGAGGGCTATGACGCCGAAACGATGAACATCGACGGAAACATTGCCACGGACGCGGGCACGTATACCGTCAGCGTTACCTCCAAAACCGGAAGGTGGACGGACGGCACGACGGACGCGGCAACAGCCCAGTGGCGCATCGAACGGGCTGAACAGGAGGCCCCCGACGGCCTGCAGGGCGTCGGCCCGACCACCGAGGGCGGCAGCGACGGCAAAATCACCGGCACGACGGACGACATGGAGTACCGCGCAGCGGATGAAAGCGCCTACACCCCCTGCACCGGCAGCGAGATTGAAAATCTGACTGCGGGCAGCTACTTCGTGCGCTATGCGGAGGATCGGAACCACTTCGCCAGCCCCGATACAGAGGTCGTCGTGGGAGAGGGCGAAGCCCGCTCGTTTACGATCACCTTCAATGCCAACGGCGGCACGGGCAGCATGGAACCGGTCACCGTTGAAGAAGGCAGCCGGTACGTCCTTCCCGCCTGCGGCTTTACCGCGCCTGCTGGTCAGGAATTCAAGGCGTGGGAGATCGGCGGCGTTGAATACAATGCGGGCGACGGCTACGTCGTGCTCGGAAACACCGAGATCAAGGCTCTGTGGAAGGATTCCGCAGTGATTCCGACCACGTTCACGATCACCTTCAACGCCAACGGCGGCACGGGCAGCATGGAGCCGGTCACCGTTGAAGAAGGCAGCCGCTATCCCCTTCCCGCCTGCGGCTTTACCGCGCCTGCTGGTCAGGAATTCAAGGCTTGGGAGATCGGCGGCATTGAATACAATGCGGGCGACGACTACGTCGTGCTCGGAAACACCGAGATCAAGGCTCTGTGGAAGGATTCCGCAGTGATTCCGACCACGTTCACGATCACTTTCAACGCCAACGGCGGCACGGGCAGCATGGAACCGGTCACCGTTGAAGAAGGCAGCCGGTATCCCCTTCCCGCCTGCGGCTTTATCCCGCCCGTGAATATGCAGTTCAGCGGCTGGGCGCTCAGCGCCGACGGCAGCGTGATCGCCGACGGAGCTATCATGGTGACATCGAATATCACGCTCTATGCCATCTGGGAGCCGGTTCCCGTCAACGAATTTGTCGTTTTCTTTGACGGCAACGGCGGCACGCCCGCCGTCAGCAGCATGACGACCATCGGTCACAGGCTGGCGTTCCTGCCCGGTGCGTTCCGAAGCGGCAGCTACCGCTTCGACGGCTGGTACACGGAGCGAAACGGCGGTGAGCTGATCACGACCAGTACCGTTTTCGCGGCAAATACCATCGTGTACGCCCATTGGACCTATACCGGCGGCAGCGGAGGCAGCGGCGGATATGTTCCCGGCTATTACATCATCCGGGCGACTGCCGGTGCAGGCGGCTCCATCACGCCGAGCGGCGACGTCAGCGTCCGGGCGGGTGCGAACCAGACCTTCACCATCACGCCGAACAGGGGCTATGCCGTCTCCGACGTGAAAATTGATGGCCGGATCATCGGCGCGGTGCGGTCCTACACCTTCGAGAACATCAGCGCGTCCCACACCATCGAGGTGCAGTTCCGGGTACGCAGCAGCTTTGTCGACGTACCGTCCGGCAGCTATTATGAGGACGCCGTGGATTGGGCTGTTGCAAACGGCATTACCACCGGCACGGACGCCGCGCACTTCTCCCCGGACGGCATCTGCACCCGCGCGCAGGCCGTGACCTTCCTGTGGCGTGCCGCCGGAAGACCCGCGCCAGAATCCCGCACCATGCCCTTTACCGACGTTCCCGCAGACAGCTACTACTATGACGCGGTTCTGTGGGCCGTCGAGAACGGCATCACGAAGGGCACGAGCAGCACGACGTTCAGCCCGGACAATACCTGCACCCGCGCCCAGATCGTGACCTTCCTCTGGCGCTCTGAGCAGTCCCCGGCAGCAGGCAGCAGCAACCCGTTCACGGATGTTTCCGCCGACGCGTACTACGCCGACGCGGTCCTGTGGGCAGTAAAGGAAGCGATCACCACGGGCACCACCCGCACCACCTTCAGCCCCGACGCAGAATGCACCCGCGCCCAGATCGTCACCTTCCTCTGGCGCTGCAAAAAGTGACCGGCTGAGCTGCGGAAAGCCAGCAGAACGAAAATAAACGACCCGCACCGCCAATTTAAGGCGGTGCGGGTTTATATCTGCAAGCGGGAGAAGAACTGCTCGCGCGCAGTGCTGCGGTAGGTGCGGCTGATGGGAACGCGCAGGCCGCCCGGCAGCAGCACGCGAAGCTGAACGCGGAAGCCCTGCCGCTCCAGCTCCTGTGAGCGGGAAAACAGATACGCGTCAACGATCGGATTCTCGCAGATCCCCAGATGCGCCTGCACCTGCGCCTGCGCGGAAACCTCGTTTGAATACGCCGCGGCAGCCTGATACTGTCCGGACTGCAGCAGCGCCTGCATGGTGTCAAGATGCTTGGCAATATCGTGCCGCATACGTCGGATGTTCGCGTATTGCGCGGTGAGCGCGGCATAATGCTCCTTCTGCCGGTCGATCTGCGCGGAGAGAAGGTCGTTTTTCGCCTTGAGCGCACTGCGCTGCGCCATGCCGCGCACGGCAAGATACAAAAACGCGTCCGCCGCGATGCAGACCAGCATTGCGGCAATGACCTATGTCATCCTCGGCCTGTGCGTGGCCGTTGCGGGCTTTATCAAGGTCAGCCGTTTCTCCACCATCAACTATTCCGTCGTCGCCAAGGACATTGAAATGGATGCGATCCTGGCTGTTGCGCTCGGCGGCAACGCGCTTTCGTGCGGCATGAGCCTCGTCATGATCACGGGCGGCATTGACATTTCTGTCGGCACGCTCACCGCGCTCGTCTGCATGAGCTGCGCGGTCAATCTCGACTATCAGGGCGGCACCGTCCTGACGGCCATTCTGCTGGCCCTCGGCATCGGCACGGCGTTCGGCCTCGTGCAGGGCTTCCTGATCGCGTATCTTGAAATCCAGCCGTTCATCGTCACGCTTGCGGGGATGTTCTTTGCCAAGGGCATGACGACCATTGTAAACGCCACGCAGTTCAACGTCGAAAACGCGGCGTTCAAGGCGCTGAAAGAAACGCGCATCTATGTGCCCGGCATGGGCTCCGTCAATAAGCTGGGCGCGTATGTTCCTGCCTATGTGGAGATCGGCGTTGTTGTAGCGCTCGTGGTCGTGGCAGTTCTGTTCGTGGTGCTCCGCTGGACGAAGTTCGGCAGAAGCGTCTACGCGGTCGGCGGCAACAGCTACAGCGCCAATATGCTGGCCATCAACGTCAAGCGCACAAAATTCCTCGCGCACCTCATCTGCGGCATTCTCGCAGGCATCGGCGGCTTCGTGTATTTCCTGCACGTCGGCTCCGGCTCCCCGTCGCACGCAAGCGGCGCGGAAATGAACGCCATCGCGTCCTCCATCATCGGCGGCACAATGCTGACCGGCGGCGTCGGCAATATCATCGGCACGCTCTTTGGTGTTTTGTCCCTGAGCACGATCAAGAATATCGTCTCCTCGCTGGGACTTGACGAGGCATGGTGGACAAATATCACGGTTTCTGCTATGATATGTCTGTTCCTTGTGGTCCAGAGTCTGGTGCTCTCGCGCAAAAACAAGGACGAATAAGCACCGCAATCTGTAATTTTGATAGGAGAGATACTATGAAACACTATGAATTCTGGTTCATCGTCGGCTCGCAGACGCTCTATGGCGAGGACGTTCTGACCACCGTCGCCAATCGCGCGGAGGAAATGGCGCAGAAGCTGTCCGCCGTGCTGCCGTATCCGCTCAAATACAAGGTCACAGCTAAATCCAGCGCCGAGATCACGCAGGTCGTGAAAGAGGCCAATTATGATGATTCCTGCGCCGGTATCGTCACGTGGTGCCACACGTTCAGCCCGTCGAAGATGTGGATCAACGGTCTGGATCTGCTCCAGAAGCCGTGGCTGCATTTCGCCACGCAGTATAACCGCGAAATTCCCAATGAAGAGATCGACATGGACTTCATGAACCTCAATCAGGCAGCACACGGCGACCGCGAGCACGGCTTCATCGGCGCGAGACTTCGCAAGCCGCGCAAGATCATCGCCGGGTACTGGCAGGATGAGGACGTGCAGGCGCGCATCGGCAGCTGGATGAAGGCGGCCATCGGCGTAGCCGTCTCGAAGGACATGAAGGTCATGCGTTTCGGCGACAATATGCGCAACGTCGCCGTCACCGAGGGCGATAAGGTAGAGGTACAGAAGAAGCTCGGCTGGGAGGTCAACACCTGGGCCGTCGGCGATCTCGTGAAGGAGATGAATGCCGTTTCTGAGGCTGAAATTGACGAACTCATGGCCGTTTACCGCGAAAAGTATGACTTTGCGACCGACGATATCAATGCCATCCGCTATCAGGCACGTGAAGAAATTGCCATGAAGAAGATGATGGACGCGGAGGGCTGCAAGGCGTTCTCGAATACGTTCCAGGACCTTTACGGCATGGAGCAGCTGCCCGGCCTCGCTTCTCAGCATCTGATGGCGCAGGGCTACGGCTACGGCGGCGAGGGCGACTGGAAGGTTGCGGCCATGACCGCCATTCTGAAGGCCATGGGCGAAAACGGCAACGGCGCATCCGCGTTCATGGAGGACTACACCTATCACCTCGTCAAGGGGCAGGAATATTCCCTCGGCGCGCATATGCTCGAGGTCTGCCCGTCCGTTGCATCGGGCCGTCCGCGCATCGAGACGCACTTCCTCGGCATCGGCATGAACGAAAAGAATCCCGCCCGTCTCGTCTTTGAAGGCAAGGCTGGCAAGGGCGTTGTCACGAGCCTCATCGACATGGGCGGCAGACTGCGCCTGATCGTGCAGGATATTGAGGCCGTCAAGCCTATCATGCCCATGCCGAACCTGCCGGTCGCCCGCGTTATGTGGCGCGCGATGCCCGATCTCACCACGGGCGTCGAATGCTGGATCACCGCTGGCGGCGCACACCACACCGTCCTTTCCTACGACGTGACTGCCGAGCAGCTGCGCGACTGGGCGAGAATGATGGAAATCGAATTTGTCCACATCACGAAGGACACCACGGTCGAGGGCTTGGAGCAGGAGCTGTTCCTGAACGACCTTGCGTGGAAGCTGAAAAACTGAATCAGGGCATAAAAACGCCGGAGGCCTCCAAAGGAGCGCCCTCCGGCGTTTTGCATATCGTTACTGAAAGTGCTCCGCGAAAGCGTCCCATTGCTCGCGCAGGTGTTCGCGGCTGCGTTTGAGCACGTCGACGCACAGGCCGAGCGACTGGTAATACTCGTCGGAGAAGCGGCGGCGGGCGGAATGGCCGCCGGAGCGGTACTGCTCGATCACGATCTCATAGCGCTGCTGCGCGCGGTGGACAGCGTCGTCCCAGGAAATATAAATCTCTTCCTGCGCCTGCCTGCCCACGCGCTTCAGGACCTCCGGTTCATGGCAGAGCTTTGCGAGCAGCGCTGCCATGGAGTCTGCGTTTTCCTCGATCAGGAAGCCGTTTCTGCCGTCCGTGATATCCTCTGCGGCACAGCTGCCGCGCACCAGCACGCTTGCCAGCTCACAGGCCGCCGCTTCGCGCACAACAAGGCCGTTCGTATCGAACGTCGACGGGAACAGGAACAGATCGCCCCTGCAGTACCACGCGCGGATGACGCTGCGGTCATATTGGGGCGAGGTAAAGAACACGCAGTCCGAAAGCCCAAGCTCGTTTGCGTAGGCGACGACCTCGTCCTTATCCCCGCCGCTGCCGACGAAGACCATGCGGAACGGGTGCCCCGCGTCCTTGAGCTTTTTGAGCGCGTCCAGCGTGATGCGCAGGCCCTTGTACCACATCATGCGGCCCACGAACAGGAAAACCGGCACGCCCTCCGGCAGATCAAAGTCCCGGCAGACCGCGCGCACGTCCTCCTCCGGTACGCGGCCGCGTGCGAAGTCGACACCGTTCGGCATCACGCGCCAGTCGCCCTGATAGCCGAGCGAGCGCAGGTTCTCCCCTGCCCCATGGCTGACCGTCCAGACCTCGTCGAAGGCGCTGATGTTGTCGACGAGCAGCTTTTTTGCGCCCTCCTGCAAAAGCTTTGCGTGGATGGCGTTGGCAATGTCAATGTCAAACTTGGTGTGGTACGTAAAGACCGCCGGGACGTGGATGCGGGCGCGCAGCTCGCGCGCGAGGACGGCGGAGGTGATCGGGCAGTGGCAGTGGATAAGATCGAACGGGTGTTCCATAAGCGTCTGCATGGTCTTCTCCGAGAACGGGAAGCCCGCGTGATAGCCGACGAGCTTCGTCATGTCGATGCTGGGATAGCGCACGACCGGGAATGAGAAGCCGCTGTCATCCGCACCGGGATAGGCCGGCGTTGCGACGACGGCCCTGCTCCCGCTCTCGGTGATCGCGCGGCCATAATTGACGACCGCGTTCGCAACACCGTCTGTTACGGGCGGGAAGGAATCGTTGATGAGGCAGATGGTTCTGTTGGACATGAGGTGTCTCCTTTATGTAATGAGCGTGAGTGGTTTTCTACTGCGTTTTTTAACGCACCCTGTAGGGGCCGACGACTCTGTCGGCCCGAAAATGTCGCAAACTCGCCGCAGATTTCCGCGAAAACGCAGTATTTTGCGGGCGGACAGAGTCGTCTGCCCCTACGCTAAAATGGGCAAGAGTCTTCGCATTCGCCGGAAATTCCCCAAAAATCACTGCAGCCCGTCAGGCGGAGCAGCGTCCCGCTCCCGCCAGAATTTGAGAGGAATCGAATTATAACCTGATTATACCCGATTTTCCGCCCAAAGGGAAGTCTAACCACCGAAAATCACGAGGATCACGCCGTAAAGAACGCTGGCGACTGTGCCGTAGACAATGACGGGGCCGGCGATGATGAACATTTTGGCCGCCATGCCTGTGACGAAGCCCTCGGCCTTGAATTCAATTGCAGGCGAGACGACCGCGTTGGCAAAGCCCGTGATCGGCACGAGTGTTCCCGCGCCCGCGATCTTCGCCAGATCGTCATAGACGCTCAGGGCCGTCAGGACAGCGCTCAAAAACACGAGGCTGACCGAGGTGGCCGCCGCCGCGTCCTGCTCAGAAAGCTCCAGCGCGGTGTAGCCGTTCAGAATCAGCTGGCCGACCACGCAGATCAGGCCGCCGATGAGAAAGCTGTTCAGCAGATCCTTTCCCAGCGGCGATTTTTTAGCCAGCCGCGCCACATAGCGGTTATATTCCTTCGGGGTCATGTTCATACTGCTCCGCTCCCTTGCTTTTTTATCTAGTATCCGCAGGACAGCCTCTGTTCATGCACAAATTTTGTGTTTGCCGCATATGCTAACGGCTGAAAGCAAAAAGGAGGCGGTACGATGCAGGAATACGGAACCGTGACCGCGCAGATCGTGACATCCGCCGCGCAGATCCCCATTCCGGGCGCGACGCTCACCATCACGCAGGAGCTGCCGGACGGCAGGCAGGAGCTGCTGGCCGTGCGCATGACAAATTATGACGGCTTTACCGAACCCTTTGACGTTCCCACGCCCCCGGCGTCCGACAGCCAGACGCGGCAGACCGCCGAGATGCCCTACGCCCTTGTCGACCTGCGCGGAGAGCGTGCGGGCTATGACCGCGTGTTCATCCACAACGCGCAGGTCTTCCCCGGTATCCAGACGCTACAGCAGATCGTGCTTATCCCGACGCCGACGCTGCCGGACAGCTACGCGCAGACGCAGGAATTCGACATCCCATCGCAGGCGCAGGATCTGTAAAGGAGGGAGCTTTTTGGCGACGATCGCCCCGTACATCCCCGAAAGCATCACCGTCCATCTCGGCCCGCCGGATTCGAACGCGGAAAATGTTACCGTGTCGTTTTCTGACTATGTGAAAAACGTCCTGTCCAGCGAGGTCTACCCGACGTGGGAGCCTGCCGCGCTGCGGGCCAACGCGCTGGCGATCATCTCGTTCGCGCTCAATCGGATCTACACCGAGTATTACCGCAGCCGGGGATATTCCTTCGATATCACGTCCTCGACGGCCATTGACCAGAAATTTATCAATGGCCGCAATATCTATGAAAATATCTCCGAGCTGGTCGACGAGCTGTTCACGGATTATCTGCGGAAGCAGGGCTTTGTCGAGCCGCTGGCGGCAAAATTCTGCAACGGCGTGACAGTCACCTGTCAGGGCCTGAGTCAGTGGGGATCACAGTATCTGGCGCAGGACGGCGCAAACTCCATCGATATTCTGCGTACATATTACGGGGAAGATGTGGAGCTTGTGACGAACGCGCCCGTACAGAATCTGCAGGAATCCTACCCCGGCAGCCCCGTGCGGCGGGGCGATATCGGCGTGAACGTGTCGTTTTTGCAGGTCGCGCTCAACCGCATTTCGCAGAACTACCCCGCCATTCCCAAGGTTCCTGTCGACGCCATCTTCGGCGAGGCGACGGAAAACGCCGTGCGCGCGTTCCAGTCCATTTTTTCTCTGACAGTCGACGGCATTGTGGGCCGCGCGACGTGGTACACAATCGTGCTGCTCTATACAGCGGTTCTGAAGCTGGGCGAGCTGCAATCGCTGGGGCAGACGTTCTACGGCTATTCGTGGGAATACCCCGAGCAGATTCTGCCCGGCGAACAGGGCGCGAAGGTGACGCATCTTCAATATATGCTGTCTGTGATCTCACAGTTTAATTCCGCCGTGCAGGAGCCGCCGGTCAACGGCGTATTCGGTGACACGACTACACAAGCCGTCACGACCTTCCAGCGCGCCTACAGCCTGTCGGAAACGGGCACAGTTGACCGTGCGACTTGGGACAGCATCTATTCGCAGTTTGCAGGCATCGAAACGACCGTTTTCGAAGACGAAGCGCTCTTCCCTTTCACACGTCCGCCGATGGCCGTGACGGAGGCTGATTTGCAGGAGCAGCTGATCGCCGCAGCGGCGGCCTTCCCGGAGCTGGACGCGCCGAAAAAGACCAGGAAGCTGGACGCACAGACGAAAAAAAGTCTCGCGGTCTTCCAGCGTCTGACCGGAAGCGCCCCGACCGGCACACCGGACGCGCAGAGCGCGTCCGATCTGGCGGGGATGCAGTTTTTATTGCAGCACGCGCAGTCCACGCGCTTCGTGCAGTTTCCGGGGATAACGCTCAAGTCGGGTATGCAGGACAGGGAGGTGCGCATCGTATGAACACACCCGCCAACTACGTCGGTCAGCCCATCCGGAGCCTTCAAACAATGCTCCGCACCATCGCACACGCGGATGAGACGCTGTTGAAGATTGTACCGGACGGTATTTATGGCCCAAACACCGTGCAGGCCGTCCGGGAATTCCAGCGGCAGAACGCTCTGCCCGTCACCGGTGAAACGGACAACGCGACGTGGAACAAACTCGTCGCGGTCTATACCGTCCAAAGCCCGTCCGTCCTGCCCGCCGCGCCGGTCACGGTCTGCTGGACGCCGAACCGCACGCTTGCCGCAGGCAGCCGGAACTCGCACCTGTTTTTGATCCAATCCATGCTTCAGGCGCTTGCGCGCTTTTACGTCAACGCCCCGGTGCTGACCGTGACCGGGGTTCACGACGCGCCGTCCGTTGCAGCAGTCAAGTGGCTTCAAAAGCTGGCCGCGCTCCCGCAGACCGGCGAGATCGACCAGACGACATGGGCCTATCTCAGCGGCCTTTATACCCTCGCCTCCGGGAATGGCGACGGCGCTGATCTCCATAGCGGTTCATAGTATGCCGTAACATTAGCGTCAGCTGCCAGGCGCACATACGCGCTTGGCAGCTGACGCTAAAAGCTTTTTTCGTGCATTGCAAAAAGCTGCGGACGCTCAGGCAAGCCTGCTGCCTCCCAGTGAGCGAAAAATGCGCAGCTTGCCTGCGGTGATCAGCAGGACCGGCAGAACATAGGCGATGTACTGCGCCGTGCCGCCGTAGGCGATGAGAAGATTATAGATCGCATGGAGGGTGATGGCCGCGCCCAAAAGGCCGCAGGTTCCGGCGATTTTCAGCCACGTCCGCTGCCACGCATACGTCAGCCCTCCGCCGACGATCAGGCCGCAGAGCACGTGCATGGCCCCCGTCCCGAAGCCCCGGAAAAAGATAAAGGAAAAACGGCCGGCTCCGTTCTGGATCAGATAGCACACATTTTCAAAGGTGGCGAAGGAAAGCGCCGCTGTGATCGCGGCGGGCTTGATCCGCTCTGCCTCCGGCTCGAATACCAGCAGGTAAAACACCAGCGGCAGCAGCTTCATCACCTCCTCCACCACCGGGGCGATCTCCACGGTGGCGGCAAGCGCGTCCGCCTGATACACCGCCGCAAGGAAGGTATTGATGTAGGCCGAGAGCAGACACACCCCCATCCCGGCAACGCCGAACAGGAAGAAGCGCAGCCGCCGCCTGCCCATGCACAAGGCGGCGACCAGCAGCGGCGAGGCCATGCAGATGAAAATGTTTTCAATGTAGGTCATGTGCGCACCGCCTTTCTCGTAGCGGGCAGCAGGTCCAGAATGGCGAGCGTCAGCAGAATATCGCACCAGAAGGCCGGGCTTGCCAGCGAATCGTTCTGCCAGAAGCAGCCGGCCGTCCAAAGGAGATATTCAGACGCAGCAAAGCACAGCACGGCGGTATGAAAGTGCTGCATATCCCGCGCCGCACCAGTCTGACGACGCGCATAAGCGAGGCCCCGTATGGAGCAGAAGGAGAGCGCGATCATCATGCCGCACCAGATCAGGTTGGAGAGGATATCCCCATAGGTGCAGTAAAACACCATCAGCGGCACGCCGACCAGCGGCGCCAGCCATACCACCCGGCAGCGGAAGGCACGTTCGTCCGGGCCAGAGAGCGTTGCCTGCAAAATGCGCAGGAAGATCATGCTGGCCACCCAGCCGAATTCCGACACATAAAACACACGCGGCGTCGCGCCAAACAGCAGCAGATACAGCGTCCAGTAAAGCGCGCCCAGCGCGAAGCAGCCGTAGAAGCAGAACAGCAGAAAATACTTCTGCGCTCTGCTTTTCCAATACGCAAAGCCGGCAAGGCACGCCCCGGCGAACGTGACCAGTAATTGCAGCAGATTTTCAATCAGCTCCATGCTGTCCCTCGTCTTTCTCGTCCCGCTCCATCTGCCGCAGACGGAAGCACAGGATGGTCATGCACACACCCAAAAGGAAAGCCAGAAGTCCGACGATAATATACCCCAACGCGTCGCTGCCGCCATACATACTGGCCGCCGTCTCAAAGCCGGTGCAGCTGTCGGGTTGAAGCTGCGCGGTCATGCCGGGCATGGCGATCGAGACGCCAGCGAGCAGCGCAAGGCACGCCGCCGCAGCTGCTGCCATAACGAGCCTGCCGCGCCGGAGCCGTTTCTTCCGCTTTTCTGCGGCAATTCGTCGTTTCACCTCCGCGCACCGTTCCTCATAGCTCCGCATTTGTGATCCCCTCCCGTTCCAGCAGCCTGCGCAGGCTTTTCTTTCCGCGATATACCATGTTTGTGATCTGCTTCACCGTTTTGCCCATGACCTGCGCGGCCTGTGCGTAGCTCATGCCCTCAAAATAGGTGAGATAGAGGGCCTCGCGGTAGTCCGGGTTCATTTCGTCCATGCAGACGTGCAGGATGCGGCTGCGCTCCTTCGTCCGGACGACCTCCTCCGCCAGAAGCCTGCCGTCCGGCTCGTCCGCCAGCTCATCGAGGCTGAACAGGCGCTTCCGCCTGCTTTTGCAGCGCAGCGCCATGTGGCGCGCCGCCTTATACAGATACGCCTTAAAGCCTCCATCCCGGATCCTCGGCTTCTTTGTGAAAAGATAGGCGAAAACGTCGAGCATCAGCTCCTCCGCCTCATGGACATCGTGCAGATAGCCGTCAATGTACATCGTCAGAGGGTCGCCGTATTGTTTCATCAGAGCCTCCAGCCCTGTGTCGTCGCCGGACAGATATTGCCGATACAATGCCTCGTCGCCGGACATCCTGCGCCCTCCTCTGCTTTCCATTTATCTGCCATACAGTATATACGAATCCGCGAAGAAACTCAAGGCGGCAGATGAAATGCTCCTGTATTGCCGAAAACAGCGGGAGCAATCACAGACATCCATGATTGCTCCCGCTGAAGCATTGCGTCAGTCTTCAGGGAGTCTATTCTGCCGCCCGCCCTTTGGAAGGCTCAGCGGATGTTCTTGTACATCGGGCCGTAGGCGGCGCAGGCGCGGTAGTCCTGGCCCTCCTTGTCCATGCCGAACGCGTTCCACGCTGCCGGACGGAAGATATCCTGCTCCGGAACATTGTGCATACAAACGGGGATGCGCAGCATCGAGCAGAGTGTGATGAGGTCCGCGCCGACGTGGCCGTAGGAGATCGCGCCGTGGTTCGCGCCCCAGTTCTGCATGACGGAGTAAGCGCTCTCAAACGGGCTGCCGGCCTTGCCGTCGCAGCGCGGGGTGAACCAGGTGCACGGCCAGGTGGGGTTCGTGCGCTCCATGAGCGTGTCGGTGACCTCCTCGGGCAGATGCACGGTCCAGCCCTCGGCGATCTGCAGCACGGGGCCGAGGCCCTTGACAAGGTTCAGGCGGATCATAGTCGCGGGCATTTCCGCGCGGGTGACAAAGTGGCTGGAGAAGCCGCCGCCGCGGAAATTGTCGAAGCCGGCCTCGCACCAGACGGTCGCGTCGGTCATCTTCTTGATGTCCTCATCCGTGACCTCCCACCATTTCTTCATGACGGCATTGCCGTTTTCGTCGGTGCACTCGCCGCAGGCGTCGAGGCAGGCTGCGCCGGAGTTCAGCAGATGGATGATGCCGCCGTTCTCCTTCGCCTTGCCTTCGAGATCGTAGCCGGTGACGCGCTTCGTCGCCTCAGGCGACCAGTAGGTGCGCACGTCGGCGAAGATCTGCGCGCGGTTCGTCAGCAGCTCCATGAACAGCATACCAAGGCCGTTGAGCACGTCGTTTTCCGTTGCGAAGACCATCGGCTCCTTCGGGCCTTCGAAGTCGAAAGACGAGTTGAGGACAGCCTCAGGATAATCGCAGTTGGGCCAATGGTCCGTCCACTGTCTCTGGCCCTGGAAGCCGGCAGCGATGGCGTTATGGCCGACGGATTCTTCAATGAAGCCTGCGGGCAGGTTCTTGTTGCCCTGGATCAGATCCTTGATGATGCAGTACATCTTGATCGTGAACTCCCACTGCTTCTCTTTTTCTTCGGGGGTGAACTTGATGCGGCGGGTCTCGCCGAGGAATTCCACGGATTCGGGGTTGTCGTCGCGGCCTTCCTTGCAGTGCTCCTTCGTCCAGGCCAGTGCCTTTTCATAGGCCTCATGGTCGTAGATGCCCTCTTCCATGCGGCGGAGGATCTCGACCTCGTCAACGGACTCCACGCGCAGGCCCAGATACTCCTCCATGAAGTTCTGATCCATGATGGAGCCGCCGATGCCCATGGTGACGGAGCCGATCTGCAGATAGCTCTTGCCCCGCATCGTCGCGACTGCGACAGCGGCACGGCCGAAGCGCAGCAGCTTTTCCTTCACGTCGTCGGGGATTTCCGTGACCTGGTCGCGGTCCTGCACCTCATGGCCGTAGATGCCGAAGGCAGGCAGGCCCTTCTGGGCGTGGGTCGCCAGAACAGAGGCCAGATACACAGCGCCCGGCCGCTCGGTGCCGTTGAAGCCCCAGACGCCCTTGATGGTCATGGGGTCCATATCCATCGTCTCGGAGCCGTAGCACCAGCAGGGGGTAACGGACAGGGTGATGGCGACGCCCTCGCGCTTGAATTTCTCGGCGCAGGCAGCGGATTCCGGCACGCGGCCGATGGAGGTGTCAGCCATGACGACCTTCACAGGCTCGCCGTTGGAGTAATACAGGTTTTCCTCAAACAGCTTCTTCGCGGCCTCGGCCATGGCCATGACCTGATCTTCCAGACTCTCGCGCAGCTGCATCGGGCCGCGGCGGCCATCAATGATGGGGCGGATGCCGATTACGGGGTATTCGCCGATATAACGATTCTTAGCCATACAACAAACTCCTTTACGCTTATAGAATGTCATTTCATACGCCCTTCCGGGCGGGACTTACAGGTTGGAAAGCTTCGCCTTGAGGCGCAGCAGCTTTGCGGGCGACGCGTCGCCCGTGAGCCGCGCCAGCAGCAGCTCTGCCGCGCGCAGTCCCATTTCATCCATGGGCTGCTCGACAATTTCAAGCTTGGGCGAAACGATGGAGCACAGGTCGACGTTGTCATAGCCGATGAAATCCACCTCGTCCGGCAGGGCCACGCCGCGCTCATGCGCAGCCATGATCGCGCCGAGCGTCATGTCGTAGTTGGTGACGAATACGGCGGTCGGCGGCTGCGGCATATTGAGAAAGGCGCTGAACAGACGCGAGCCGGATTCGAGATCGTAGTTCCCGGCGGCAATGAGCGCCTCATCGACCGGCAGACGGTAATCCGCCAGCACGCGGCGGTAGCCCACGGTGCGCTCCCGCGCGGTGGAAATGGTCTGCGGGCCTGCGATAAGGCCGATGCGGCGGTGTCCGCGGCCGATCAGATGCTCAACGGCCATATAGACCGCGTTCAGATTGTCGACCACGACGGTATCATACTGCGCATTTTCCAGCGACCGGTCGATCAGCACGACAGGGATCGTGCCGACGCGGACGCGAAGCTCTTCGGCGGTCGCGTGCTCCGGGACGTAGACGATGCCGTCGACGTGATAGCGCGCAAGAAACGCAAGCTTGCCAAGCTCCTGCTCCCGGTCAAAATCGTAGCTGCATACGAAGCATTCATAGCCGCTGCGCCGCAAAATCAGCTCCAGCGACGCGACCACACGGCCAAAAAAGGGACTTGAGATCGTCGGCAGCAGCACACCGACTGTCATGGAGCGGTTGGCCTTGAGGCTGCGGGCAAACACGTTGACGGAAAAGCCCAGCTCCGCGACCGCCGCGTCGATCGCAAGGCGGTTCTCCTCGCGGACGTTGCCGCCGTTGAGATATTTGGAAATGGTGGACAGCGAAAGCCCGGTCCGGCGGGCGACGTCCTTGATCGTTGACATTGGCTGCTCCTGTTTGCACATAACGTTTCGCTTTTTCTTCATTGTACTCTATCCATGCTTTCCGCGTCAAGAAGCAGTTCGCTCAAATTTTCCCGCTGTTTTTGTGGAAAACGCGCAAGCCGCCGCAAGATAGTCCGCTTCTCCCCTGCCACATTTCCCCCGTTCTATCGCGAAACGTTTTGTCTTTCGGCTTTCACAATTTGCGCCGCTCCGGTATCCGGCCGTCAGGGCTAGGGTGTATCTGAAAACTCATGATGTGACCGGCAGCGAGGGATTTTTGCGTTGCGCAAGACATTTTTTCGCAGGAATACTGACGTATTTCAAGGAAAAATGACGCGGCGCACCGCAAAAAGGCCCGCTGTCCGGGTGCGTTGGGAGTTTTCAGATACACCCTAGGATCACCAGCTCATTGTCTTGGATCAGGCAGATCAATCGACAATCCTCCATCCGATAGCGCCATTGTCCGCTGCGTATATCGGTCCAATCGCTTAAATTTTTTTTCAAAATGCTCCGTTGTCTCAACATTCTACCATGTGGGGAAAATCACTATGGATTTTTTCTTAGGTGTCCAACTTCATTTTACAATCGACCGAAATAATCCACATCCATGTTGAGCATATATGAATTCAACCTTTTTGGTACGGTCATTGGATAACCAGTGTCCCACTTTTGTATTGAAATCTTTTGATCCAGCAGTTCTGCTGAAAATAGCTTTTCATAATACCCGGCAACGAAAGCAATTACATCTCTGGATGCTTTATAATAATCACTAATCACATACATATCATTTCTCTTATTCACACGCTAGCATATTTCGTCAGGCTCGTCGATAGGCTTTTCCGCAAATGCGTCGTTCAAAATGATCTCCAAAAGTTTCTTTTTCGATAGTCTTTCAGCTGCAGCCCTTTGCAGACAGGATATCCGCTGTACGCTTGTCAGTTCCGCTTCCATGATGACCACATTCAGCGTCCAGCCGATTTTCATCGCCAGACGGAGGAGCGTTTGGTCATTTTCATAAACTTTATAAAAATCGCGCATCCGGCGCACATTGCGCGGGGAAAAGCCTGTGCGGTCAGGGAAATTCGCCTGCAAAAATTCTGCAGCAGCGACTGCAGCGCCCTTCTCAGGACGCTGGCTGATTGCCTTGCCAATGGCATACACTTCATCCATCTGCGGAAGATTCTGCGCGAGAATTGCGCTCAATTCTCGGTACATCGCACCGTAATCCACAGGTTTTCTGACGTTCATGACTTCTCCTTTCCGCGCTGACGCGCATCGTATATTTCGTCGTTTTGCGAATAGCCTGCTACAACATTTTGTGGTATGATCATCCCGTTCGTTTGATTCTTGCGAAGGGAGAGCAGTCATGCAGTACACCGATAATGAAGCCGCCCTGATCGGCGGTCTGATTTCAACCTATTTCTTTCAGCCTGCCGTGTCCGCATCTTTGAAGGACGCCTACAGCCGCGTCTTGGAGCATCTGCACCAGAATGCCCTCACTTCCTCTGATCTTCAGCAAATCCGAAAGGCCGTGAACTTTCTGATGCCTATGTGTCAGGCCAACCGGCAGATCCAGCGGGAGCTTATGGGTATCAATGCACGGACAACAGCGCTTTTGAATATCTCCCGATGACGGCAAGCGCCATTTTATAATCAGTAAACAGACAGAGCGAAAAAACGGCGTCAATGTCGTTTCTTCGCTCTGTTTCTTTTCCTGTCTGACTTCTTATTCAGACTCATGCGGCAGTGTGCCGTATTCCTTGAATGCCTCGATTCGATGGTCGTTCGTGAGAGACTGCATCATCTGTTTGGCACTGGCATTTAACCGCAGGAGCCGTTCGCTTTGCGGTATACAGCTTGAATTCAGCCGAGATCCACGAGGCAAATTCAAATGCGATATCCTTTTGTGCAAATGTTCCACCATAGCGCCCCGCTTTTGAAACGATCCCAATGGCCCCGGTCGCCTCAACCCATTTCTTTGGAGACATGGTAAACGCATTCGAGCCGGCCTGCGTTCTAAACCCGTCGAATTCGACGGGTTTGAAATCCGGGTTATTGAGCTGCTCCCATAAACCGAGGAATTCGATTGTATCACGGTTGCGCATCTAGTTTTTTATCATGTCATCCGGCGCATCGCTTTTGTACCGTGCAATATCCGTCAGTGAAATATAGTCGTTGCTATTGTGAGCTGCGTCAACTCAGTGATGAGATATGCAAGGAAAACGGTCTCTCTGTTATCCCTCCCTCTCAGAACAAAGGCATGGGCTACAAGGAGTACACCGAAGCCAAACGCGGCACGAGCTGGAAGCAAAAACTCAAGCAGACCATCGATCGGCTTGTCATCACAGCGAAGGACTACGATGACTTTCTGCGGCTCATGCAGGAAGCCGGTATCAAGACTGGCAAATACATCTCCTTCCGAGCTGAAGGTCAGGAGCGATTTACCCGGTCTAAAACCATCGGAGAGAACTACACCGAGGAACGCATCAAGGAGCGGATTGCCGGACGGACGCCCCGAAGAAGCCAGAGACAGACCGCACCGAAGGGCATCTCTCTCATCGGAGATATTCAGGAGCGGATCAGACTTATCGACAGCAAGGGCTATGAGTATAAAGCCAAGCTCACGATCCTCAAGGAAGCGGCGCGGACGCTCAACTATCTCACGGAAAACAACTTGCTCCAATACGCTGATCTTGAGAAGAAGGTCGAGGATGTTCACAGCTCCTATGACCGTACCGGCAAGGAACTGAAAGGTGTTGAAGCGCGACTGCGGGAAGTCCAGCCGCTTATCAAAAACATCTCCAATTATCAGCGTCTCAAGCCTGTGTATGATGCCTTCCAGAAGGCAAAAGATAAGCCGGATTTCAAGGCAAAGCATGAGGCCGAGCTTGTGATCTTTGAGGCGGCGCGGAGTACGCTTCTTGCTATACAGGGCGATGAAAAACTGCCGAGCTTGAAGACGCTGCAAGCGGAGCAAGCGCAGCTCTTTGAAGAACAGGAACGGCTATATACTGAACGGAACAGGTTCAAAAAAGAAGCAAAGAAAATAGAGACGATCAAGTCTAATGTTGATACGTTCCTCTCTCCTTCTGCTGGCCATAACCGTGATCATCGGCGCAGCACACAGCGCGAATAGTCCTTTCAAAAGCAGGATATCTCCTGTTGACCGGAGATGCCCTGCATCCTTGAGAGAAGGTTCGAGAAATTGAAACTTTTTCTTTAATTTCTGCA
>ERZ856578.4417-NODE-4417-length-18966-cov-4.648896_pt1 | contig 18966 bp, 17 predicted proteins | sample MGYA00514384_ERZ856578 | MGnify/ENA primary metagenome ERZ856578 (study PRJEB29103, sample SAMN06111958) | human gut metagenome | biome: human gut; feature: ankylosing spondylitis patient; material: healthy_person | host: Homo sapiens | place: China:Hangzhou... | reverse complement strand
CTTCAATTTTGTCATAACTGATATTCTGTTTATATAGATCAACTATAAAAACTTCTATATATTCTCTTTCTACCTTTAAGCAAAGACTATACGCATATTCCTGATTCAGAATATATTCATTAGCTTTTCTCCCCCCAGTTTCACCGCGTTTGTCTGATAACATATGTATAATATCCTGCTCATTCAATTCATCTACCAGCTTACTTACTGTTGGAAAACTCAGTTCTGTTTTTTTTGTAATATCTTGTTTCGTATTTCTACTAAAATCCCAAAAAGATTCAAGAATGATTTTTCTGTTGATATCTTTTACCATGCTCGAAAACGCCATATTCATCTCCTTTTTCAATCTATTATTAAAACTATTTTAATAATAGATTGAAAACTTTGTTATGTCAAGAATTAAAAAGAACGTCTTTCAGCTACAAAAAAGCGCCCCGGAGATTTCTCTCCGAAGACGCTTTTCTCTCGCACCGACGCTTTTGCGCCGGCAATATCTTTTCCTGGAAGAAACGCGACTTGCGTTTTCCCCTTATGCCAGAGATCCCATCGGGTCCCAGGGCTTTAATACGATCGGCTCCTGCTCGTAAGCTTCCAGAACCTCTTTCGGCAGGTACTTACGGTTTACAACGATCTGATAGGTATACTCGTCGAACCATCTGTCTGTCATGGTGTAGTAGCCATCTCTTCCGGCATCGGGTCCCCAGCTGTTCTCCACTCTCCAGCGATTAGGCTGTCCGTTTTCGTCGATGTTCACGCCCTGGAATACCATTGCGTGGGTCATCAGGCTCTGTCCGTAATCCAGACGCTGTGCCTTGGTCATAGGGAAGTCGGTCTGGAACAGATCTTCCAGTGCAAAGATCTTGGTATCCATAACGCCGCTCTCTCTGGTGGAGCGCTTGCCGACGTCACAGCCGAACCATACCGGCTCGCCATCCTTCATCTGTGCAATTGCAGCCTTTTTCAGCTCTTCGATCGGCAGATTGACATATCTTACCTGACGGCCTTCTGCAACGTTGCCCAGGTACTGTACAGTGTAGCTTCTGTAGTACGGCTTGTCCGCAGTCGGCGCATTGATCAGACTAATGTAATCATTTAAGTTCAGACCGATATATTTTGCATAGAATTCCTTCGGGGTCAGGCCACATTCCCGATGGAACTGCTTGTCCTTGTCACGGTATTCGAAATCAAAGGTCTTGGGCGGATTGCCGAGACAGATGCAAAGCATGTTGTAAACAACCTGCATCATTTCCTCCTTCTTTGCAAGCAGCTCTTCTTTGGTGCTGCCGGCACGGTATGCTTCCCGCAGAGTGCATGCGAACTCCCGCAGCTTTTCTGTCATGTAAGATACCATTTCGTTTGTGTTGGAGGAAATTTCGCTTTCCGGCATCGCTTCCTTCGGAACCAGTCCGTATTTGTCTACGATTGCACAGAGCATATCCCACTGTCCGCCGTCATTTAACGGTGCGGAAAGCAAATGTGCGATCAACCGGCTGTCTGTATCCTCTTCCAGAGTATCCAGAATTGTATTCAGGAAATAGTTGGATTTCTCCAGCTTGTCATAAAACAGGGTATAGTTCTGGGACAGCTCAAAAGTTTCCAGATTGCAGTGCTTCATTACCTGAAAACGCATGCAGTTTAAGGCTGCGAACATCCAACAGCGGCCGCTCTTTTTCTGGTTGGTAATCTTGCCCTGCTCCAGGCTGATAGAAAATGTATTCGCAATCTCTCTTTCTACGCCGCTGTCTGTTGCAGCTGCATTTACGCCCTTGCCCACAACTGCATTCTGAGCAACGCGGTTTGCACGATCCTGCACAAATTCTTTTCCGTACTTTTCCAGAAGTTCCATTGTCACTTCTCTGTTCATCTTACGGTTCTCCTTTCGTTATGCCTTACTTTGCTCCTTTATGCTTCTGCCCTAAAAACATATTTATCCAGACGATGAAAGGCCTCCTGAACTCTCGAAAATGGCTGCGCCAGATTCATCCGGATGCTGTCCGGATAGAAAAATGCTCTGCCGTCCTGCCAGATAACACCAACTTTAACGCCTGCCTGCAGCAGCTCATCCATTGTCTTATGATGTGCTTCACACCATTTATGACAATCCAGATACAGCATATAAGTGCCCTCCGGCTTTGCAAGCTCTACACCATCCCAGTTTTTCGTGATAAAATCATATGCCCATTCCATATTTTCTGTCAGTACAGCTTTCAGCTCGTCCGCCCATTCCTGACCATCCTTACTGTAAGCACCGATCAGTCCGTGCATGGAAAAAATGTTCATATTGTTATAATGAGACAGCGATGTCTGCTTGTCCATCCGATCTCGAAGATACGGGTTGTATACAATATGATAGGAACCGATCAGTCCGGCAAGATTAAAGGTTTTCGTCGGCGCATACATTGCAATCGTTCTGGTTTTTGCATCCTCGGAAACCGTCTGTGTCGGAATATGCTGACGATTGCCCAGTGTCAGATCTGACCAGATTTCATCCGAAATAACGATACAGTCGTTTTTACGATAAACCTCCATCGCAGCTTCAATTTCTTCCCGTTCCCAGACACGTCCGCTCGGATTGTGGGGAGAACAAAAAATTGCCAGATGAATATGGTTTTCTTTGAGCTTTTTATCCATATCCTCATAATCCATCCGCCAGATGCCCTCTGCATCCCGTTTCAGCTCGGTATGTACTGCCCGGCGTCCATTATTGTTCAGGACACTGGTAAATCCGGTATACGTCGGAGAATGAACCAGGATTGCCTCGCCCGGTGCAGAAAATGCCTGCAGCGCAGCGACAACACCGCCCAACACGCCATTTTCATAACCAATCGCTTCTTTTGTCAGCCCTTCAACGCCGTTGCGGACCTTCTGCCAATTGATGATGCTGTTGTAATATTCCTCGGACGGATCAAAATATCCGAACACCTGATGCTCCAGACGCTTCGTAATCGCTTCGCAGACAGACGGCGCTGTCTGGAAATTCATGTCCGCCACCCACATCGGAATCCGGTCAAACCCCTCTGCAATCTCTGCATTCGGCACCGGAATGTTTTCCCATGCGATGGAATCCTTTCCCGTTCTGTCGATCACTGATGTAAAATCGTACTTCATGTTTCTTCTTCTCTCCTGAATGAATTGTAAAATTCTGTCCGGCCTCTGCCTGTCTCAGGCTGCGTCGACTTTTTGCATCCCTTGAATTCCATAATCGGCTCCTCCTTTTTATCTGCAAAAAATCGCACTTCCCCTGTTTGCCTTTCCCAGTGGTTTAAGCATATTCCTTTTGCAGTGCCATGTCAAGCGAGCGCAAAACGTACGCAAAAGCTCTACTGTAGTCCACGCCTGCGCTGACATTTTCCATGCCACGTATTTTTCTGCCACGCTAAAACGGGCTGCCTGTCTTCCGACAAAACAGCCCGTTTTCCCTGTTCATAATCTCTATCGTAAATTAAGCGTCGATTTCTTTATCTCTGATGTAATCCATAACATCGCCGACGGTTTCCAGCTTCTCAAGGTCTTCGGAAGGGATCTCAACATTGTAAGCTTCTTCAAATGCCATAACCAGTTCAAACAGATCCAGGGAATCTGCATCCAGGTCATCTTTAAAAGAGGTTTCCTCTGTAATTTCAACATTGTCCAGATTCAGCTGCTCGCGGATAATGCCTGCGATTCTCTCTAACATAATACTATCTCCTTTAATTCCAAATCATATTTCAGTGAATTGACATTCAAAGTATATTATCCATCCTATCAGTTGTCAACTGTTTTCCGGTATTTTTTAAAGCAGGCTCTGATAGATGTCGCGCTTGCTCACACCCCTGTCTTTTGCCGCTTTTTTCATGGCTTCCTTTCGGTCAAAGCCCTGGCTTTCATACAGTGCAACATGTTCCTCCACCGGCATTTCCAGCCAGTTTTTCTGTGCCTCCTGCTTCTTTTCCTCGTAGCTTTTTCCCTCGATCACAAGGACATATTCTCCCCGCGGATCGTTCATTTCGAAATAGTCCGTCGCGGCAAAAATCGTCGTCGGCATCACCGTTTCAAACCGCTTTGTCAGTTCACGGCATAACGTAATTTTCCGGTCGCCCAGCACCGCCGCAAGCTCCTGCAGCGTTTTTTTCAGATGATGGGGCGCTTCATAAAAAATCATCGTCCGGCTCTCCTCCCGGCAATCCTCCAGGATTTCGGTGCGCTCTTTTTTATCCGGCGGCAAAAAACCTTCAAAGCAAAACCGTCTGGTCGAAAGCCCCGACATCGTGAGCGCCGTGATGCATGCAGCCGCACCCGGCAGGCTCGTCACCCGGATTCCTGCTTCCAGACACATCTGCACGAGCACCTCGCCCGGATCGGAGATTGCCGGCGTCCCCGCATCCGTAATCAGCGCAATATTCTGTCCCTCCTGTAGCTTTGCAATCAGCGTATATGCTTTTTCCACTTTATTATATTCGTGATAACTTGTCATAGGAGTATGAATTTCAAAATGCGTCATCAGCTTCAGGCTGTTTCGCGTATCTTCCGCCGCAATCAGATCCACGCTGCGCAGCGTTTCCACCACGCGGGGCGTCATATCGCCCAGATTGCCGATCGGTGTCGCACACAAATATAAAATTCCCGTCATTGTTCCTCTTCCTCCTGTGTCAGCAGTCCGCCCTCCGTGTAGCGGTTGGCTGCATTCCAGAGAATCCACTCCTCATATCCGGCATCGTAGACCGCCTGAATCTGCGCGCGGATTTCCTCCGGGCCATAGGAAATATGCCCTTTTACCCATGTCGCGGTAAAATCCTGCAGCCATGGGCGAACCGTCGCATGCACGCCGGTCGTAGGGTCCAGCTGGGCGATCTCTTCTTTGCTGAGAGCAAAGGTTTTCGCAGCCGCGTCCTCTGCGGCTTGCGCACCATCTGCAACTTGCGCGTTCTCTGCATTCTGCACAGCGTCGTTACCGCTAACTGCGGTTGTGCCGGACGTACTCTGGCTGTCTGCTGCCGCGTCCGCCGCATGGTTGCCGCTGACCGCTTCCCCGCCCGTAATCGCTGCGTCCATCGCATCATTCCCACTCACATCCGCCGAAACCGGCTTCTTCCCGGTCTTCGGATCAAGCCCGGCCAGCACCATTTTGGATGCCTGCATCGCTGCGAGCACCGTGTCGTATGGCTGTGCATCCGGAACCGGAATCTGATAATTATACGGTCCATAGTGCGACGGATAAATCATCGGGCTGATCGCATCCAGTGACCTGGACATTTCCACATAGTTCTGTCCTACGATCTGCTGATCCTCTTCACTGTCGATCACAACACCATAAACATCTGCAGAAATCCGTCCGCCTGCCGCGTGGATTCTCTCCGAGGCATACAGCGTAAATCCGCTGATCGCCTCGGTTTTCGTTCTTCCCTTCGTACTGTCGCCAAAATCTACCTGCTTCATCCGGCTGTCTGTCGAAAAACGTACATAATCATACTGTACTTCATCAAATCCGGCTTTTATCGCCGCTTCCCCGACAGATGCCAGATATTCCCAGACTTCTTTGCGGTAAGGATTGACCCATGCCAGCCCGCTTTTATCCCGGAAAATGCTTCCATCACTGTTATGCAAGCTCCACTCCGGCATTTTTTCCGCCAGAATCGGATCTTTAAACGCAACCACGCGCGCAATCAAATAAATGTTCTTTTCTTTGCAGGTCTGCACGAGCGCCGGAAGGTCTTTGATATAGTGCTTCTCGGAGCCGATCTGCTCTACCAGCGGCACATCCAGCTCACAGGTCAGATACCCGTCGTCATTTTTGACGTCGATGACGAGCGCGTTTAACTCTGTACGATCGACCAGCGCAATCAGATTGTCCATTCCCGCCGTGCCCGCCATCGGGCCACTGACATAAATGCCCTTTACCTTGACGCGATTCAGTTCTTTAACGGTGGCTGCATCCTCTACACTGCCTGTACTCGCGCCGGGATTTGTAGCTGTGTCGCCGTCCACAGTGGTTTCAGCCCCAGACTCGTTCGACATCCCGAACTCGCCGTCTACGCTGTCTGCGGCTCCAGTGCCGTCCTCTGTTCCTTCCTTTTCCGCAAACGCCGCCATCGTTTCCACATTTTTTCCCTGGCATCCGCTCAGGCAAATCCCTGCCGCAAGCACTGCTGCCAGAACACCGCAGCGCAATCGACGGCACTTGCGCCTGGTACAAAACTGTCCGTCCGCTGCACCCTCCGGGCGGTCTCCCTTAATACCCATAAATCCCATAAATCTCCTCTGTATACACACCTGGCTCTTTATAGATCACCAGCGGCTTTTCCACCGTCATCCGCGGTTTCCCGCCGCGCACCGCCTGCAGCAGCACCATGTTCGGCTCGCGGTCGGCATACGGATACACCAGCTGCATCCTTTTAGGCTCGAGCTTATATTTCGACAGGGTGACGATCAGCTCTGCCAGCCGAAACGGGCGATGCACCAGATAAAAGCTTCCGCCCGGTGCAAGCAGCCGCGCCGTCTGCGCTGCGATATCCTCAAAGGTACATAAAACCTCATGTCTCGCAATCGCCTTCGGCGCTTCTGGATTGGTCAGACCATGCTGCCCGATCATATATGGCGGATTAGACGTTACAACGTCAAAAGAAGCAGCCGCAAAAAGCTTATCTGCTTCTTTGATATCTCCCTGTATGACAGAAATCCGATCCTCCAGATGGTTCATGGCAACGCTGCGCCTCGCCATATCCGCACTGTCTGCCTGAATCTCCAGACCGCACAGGGACTCCGCCTGCGTCTTTGCGGACAGCAGCAGCGGAATAATCCCCGTCCCGGTTCCCAGATCCAGCACACGCATACCCTGCCGGATGCCTGCAGAAGCGAAACCCGAAAGGAGCACCGCGTCCATTCCGAAGCAAAATCTCCCCGGATCCTGAATGATTTTCAGCCCGTTTCTCTGCAGATCGTCAATCCGTTCGCCTGATTTTAACAAATTTGTCCGGTCAGTCATCCAGCTTTGATTTTCCTTCCTTCTTCTCCTGGCGTTCGAGCTTTTCGAGTTCTTTCATCTCTTTCTCGTCGCCCTCACCATTTTTGCGTCCGCGTCCATGCTGTCTGCGGCGGAATTTCAGCTGCTCTACCTTATATTCGCGCAGTTCCTTTTCGTCGTTGACCTCAACCAGCACCTTGACCAGCTGGCGCAGGACGTTGACAGAGGAAACCTCGCCCTTTAAGCCGTCGTCCGTTGTCACATAATCGCCGGTATTGGGCAGACGGCGGTTCAATTCCTCATAGGTTTCCTCCTCATGCTTCAGACAGCACATCAGTCTTCCGCACACACCGGAAATTTTTCCCGGATTCAGGGAAAGGTTCTGCTCCTTCGCCATCTTGATGGAAACCGGAATAAACTCGGACAGATGGCTGTGACAGCAAAGCACTCTGCCGCAGATGCCGATTCCGCCCAAAATCTTCGTCTCGTCGCGCACGCCAATCTGGCGCAGCTCGATTCTCGTTTTAAAAACGCCTGCAAGGTCTTTTACCAGTTCGCGGAAATCCACACGTCCGTCCGCCGTAAAATAGAACAGAACCTTATTGTTGTCAAAGGTATATTCCGCATCGATCAGCTTCATTTCCAGACCGTGCTTGCGGATTTTTCCCTGACAGATCTTAAACGCTTCTTTTTCTTTTGCCTTATTTCCGGCTTCCTGCTCGTCGTCGCGCTCTGTCGCCACGCGCAGCACCGGCTTTAAGGGCTGTACAACCTTGTCGTCCTCAACTTCCCTGGGGGAACCGACTACCGTACCGTACTCTACCCCTCTCGCAGTCTCTACAATGACATGGTCGCCTCTTTTTACCTGAAAGTTCAGCGGATCAAAATAGTAGATCTTGCCCGCTGTCCGAAATCTTACGCCAATTACCTTTACCATCTAATCTATCTACCTCCATGTTCAGGTATTCTCCTGAATCGTCAAAAACAAAAGCTCCATCGTCAGTTCGAAGCTGACATTTGCACGCAGTCTCGCCTTTGCCTTTTCAAGGGCGTCCAGAATTTTTTCCAATCCTTCATAGGAGCTTCTGTCAGCCACCCTTTTAATATACTGTATTTCTTCTCGGAAAATCAAGTGATTTGCGTCATTCATCGCCTTGAACATCAGTACATCGCGGTACCAGACGGAAATGATATCCAGATAATCCGTCATGTCGAGCTGATACTCCGTAATCTTGCGGACTGCTGCTGCCAGCTCCGTGATTTCCATCTCGTTAATATATTTGAGCAGCGTCACCGCCTCTTCCCGCACCCGGTCAAAGTCCTCACTCGATGCAAGCAGCTTTGCCTGTCCGGTATTCCCGCGTGCAAACGCCGTACACAGCTTCGCCCGGTAATCCGGCACCTGTAGCTGCTCCATCAGGTATTTTTGCACCAGCTCGTCACGTACCGGACGCATATTCAATAGCACGCACCGGCTCTGGATCGTCGGAAGCAGCGCTTCGAGACTCGACGTCATCAGAATAATCACGCCGTATTCCGGCGGCTCCTCCAGCGTCTTTAACAGCGCGTTCTGCGCCTGAACCGTCATTTTTTCCGCCTCTTCAATCAAATAAACCTTATAAGGTCCCTGATAGGGCTTGATTCCCATATCGTTATTGACCTGCGTGCGGATATCCTCTACACCGATGCTGTTCGGTTTTTCATGTGTAATCCGGATAATATCCGGATGGTTTTCCGAAAGTGCCTGTCTGCACGAACGGCAAACCTGACAGGGCTTTTCCCCCTCTCCGGTACACTGCAGCGCCATGGCGAAAATCCGCGCGATAAATTTTTTGCCGGAATTGCGTTCTCCGTTAATAATATAGGCATGCGATACTTTCTGAAGCTTCAGCGCAGTTTGCAGATGCTCGCAGATCTGTTCCTGCCCGATAATATCCTGAAATCCCGCCATGTCACTCATCTCCTTCCAATTTCGTAATTTCCCTGAAAATCTCCTGCAGACAGCGTTCCAGATCGTCGTTTTGGAATCTTTTCACAATTCCCGCTTCGGAAAGCTTTTCTTCAGAAAAATCCGCTTCATCCGCCAGGAACCGTCGGCACAGCTCTGCATACTTCGGCTCCCTCTGCGCCCGTTCCCGTTCAACGGCACGGGACAGTCTCAGTCCGTCCTCGACCTCCACATAAATCGGAATTACCTGTTCCAAACCGTAGTAAGCCTGGACTTTCCGGTAGGATTCCAGTGTCCCCACCAACAGATAGCTATCGTTTGCCAGATCCACCTGCCCGTCGTCTACCGTAAAATAATTCCAGATTCCATGCACTGTCTGATACGAACGCAGCTCGATTACCCTGCCCGCATCCTGCAGCCGGGACAGCCCTGCTTCGTCTGTAAAAAAATAATCTCTGCCGTTTACTTCCGTACTCCGCATCGGTCTTGTCGTATACGGCACCAGCGTGTGAAACGCAAACGTTTTATCTTCCATCAATCTCCGGTAAATCGTATCTTTTCCGGAGGCGCTTTTTCCCATAATATAATAGATTTTTCCCATAACAGCTTACTTCTTTTACTCTTCCTCGTCATTGGCGAAATACAGCGCCGCACGGACTGCCTTTTTCCAGCCCTTTAAACGTCTGTCGCGGTCTTTGGGCTCCATTACCGGTGCAAAGGTACGCTCCAGTGACCAGTTGCTTCGGATATCGTCCTTATCTTTCCAGAAGCCGACCGCAAGTCCCGCCAGATAAGCGGCTCCCAGCGCGGTCGTCTCGATACATTCCGGGCGCAGCACATGCTTCTGCAGCATATCCGCCTGAAACTGCATCAAAAAGTTGTTGGCGCTCGCACCGCCGTCCACACGCAGGGTCCTCAGCTCGATTCCGGAGTCCTTTTCCATCGCTTCAATGACTTCCTCCGCCTGATAGGCAAGTGATTCCAAAACGGCGCGGATAAAATGCTCCTTCGAAGTCCCTCTCGTCAGCCCAGTCACAATCCCGCGCGCATAGGGATTCCAGTAAGGTGCGCCTAACCCGGTAAATGCAGGCACAACATATACGCCCTGGGTATCCTCCACCGCCGACGCATATTCCTCCGACTGCGGCGCACTCTTTAACATCCGCATCTCATCCCTCAGCCACTGCAGCGCGGCGCCTGCCACGAAAACGCTTCCTTCCAGTGCATAACGCACCTCGTCTTTGCCGCTCGCTGCGATCGTCGTCAGCAGTCCGTTTTGGGATTCAATCGGCTTTTCTCCCGTATTCATCAAAAGGAAGCAGCCGGTTCCATATGTATTTTTGGCTTCGCCCGCATCAAAACAGCACTGCCCGAACAGCGCCGCCTGCTGGTCACCCGCAGCTCCTGCAATCGGAATTTCCCCGCCGATCACGGATTCCTCCGTCATGCCAAACATCCCGCTCGACGGCAGAACCTCCGGAAGCATGCTTTTCGGAATCTGAAAATAATCCAGAATTTCCGGATCCCACTGCCGTTTGTGGATATCAAACAGCATTGTCCGGGATGCGTTGGTATAATCCGTCGCAAACACCTGTCCCTTGGTCAGGTTCCACATCAGCCAGGTGTCCACAGTGCCGAACAAAAGATCTCCGTCCTCTGCCATCTGGCGCGCGCCCTCCACGTGCTCCAGAATCCAGCAGATTTTCGTTGCGGAAAAATAAGCGTCCGGAATCAGTCCCGTCCGTTCCCGGATCACTTTGTCAAAACCGTCCTTTTTGAGCGCGTCGATCTTATCCGCTGTCCGCCTGCACTGCCATACAATCGCCGGATAAACCGGTTTTCCGGTCTTTTTCGAAAAACAGATCGTCGTCTCACGCTGATTCGTAATGCCAATTGCCGCAATATCGTCTGCCTCCGCGCCGATCTGCCCCATCGCCTCGACCGCTACGGAAAGCTGGGACGACCAGATTTCCATCGGATTGTGCTCTACCCAGCCCGGCTGGGGATAATACTGTGCAAACTCTTTCTGCGCAACAGAGCATACCTTTCCGCTCCTGTCAAACAAAATACAACGTGAACTCGTCGTTCCCTGATCCAGTGCCATGACGTACTTCTTCGCTTTCTGCATACCCGTACCCCCTGTATCGTATTTTTGCATCTGTCTTGTCTGTACCTTTGGACCTGTAAGCTGCAGCAGTCCTGCTTTTACAGAAAGAAAACCCCTCCTCCGAAATTTTTCTTCCTGTAAAAACAGAACTGCCGCGCTGAACCTCTTCAGTGCGGCAGTATGTTATTGTCTATTAAACCTCTACAACACGCAGCATGTTCGTTCTGCCGGGGATACCCAGAGGCATACCTGCAGTCAGGACAACCTTGTCGCCCTTCTTGACCAGACCTGCGTTCTCTGCAGCCTTAACTGCTTCACGGAACAGATCCTCTGCAGTGTTCTCTTCTGCGATCAGCAGAGGAGTTACGCCCCACTGCAGGTTCATCTGACGCCATACCAGACGGCTGGTTGTGCATGCGATGATCGGGCAGTTAGGTTTGAAACGTGCTACCATGCCGGAAGTAAAGCCAGACATGGATACCGGGATGATTGCTGCTGCATTCAGGTCAGTAGCAACGGTGCAGGTTGCGTGGCAGATAGAAGTGGTTGTATCCTGCTCCTGAGGAAGTCTTGCACCAGTCTTCTGCAGACGGCCTACATAGTCGATATCCTTTTCTGCGCGCTCTGCGATACGAACCATGGTCTGAACAGCTTCCAGCGGGTAATCGCCGTTTGCTGTCTCACCGGAAAGCATGATACCGGTTGTGCCATCGTAGATAGCGTTTGCAACGTCGGTTGCCTCTGCACGGGTCGGACGGGGATGCTTCATCATGGAATCCAGCATCTGTGTAGCAGTGATAACGTTCTTACCAGCTGCAGTTGTCAGCTTGATGATTCTCTTCTGGATGATCGGAACCTCTTCCATCGGGATCTCAACACCCATATCGCCACGGGCTACCATGATACCGTCGGAAACTTCGATGATCTCTTCCAGGTTCTGAATACCCTGCAGGCTCTCGATCTTGGAGATGATCTGGATCTTGGAGTTGTGCTCCTTTAAGATCTCACGGATCTGCAGTACGTCTTCTTTGCTTCTTACGAAGGAAGCTGCGATGAAATCGAAGCCCTTTTCGCAAGCGTAAACGATATCTGCGTGATCCTTCTCATCGATGAAGGGCAGGTTTAATTTTACGCCGGGAACGTTAACGCCCTTGTGGTTGGAGATCGGGCCGTCGTTCATAACGGTGCAGACGATTTCTGTGTCGCCCTGTACTTCTTCAACCTTCAGACCGATCAGACCGTCATCCAGCAGGATGGAATCGCCAGGCTTAACATCCTGAGGCAGGTTCTTATAGGTAATGGTTGCGCGCTCTGCGGTACCCATGATCTCTTCGGTGGTCAGAGTGAACTTCTGGCCTGCCTTTAATTCTACTTTGCCTTCTGCAAAGTCGCGCAGACGGATTTCAGGACCTCTTGTATCAAGCAGTACTGCAACAGGAAGGTTCAGCTCACGGCTGATCTTTCTGGTTCTTTCAAGCTTCAGTCCATGCTCTTCATAGTCGCCGTGGGAAAAGTTGAATCTCGCCACGTTCATGCCGGCCAGAATGATCTTACGAAGCATGTCTTCATCCTGAGACGACGGACCAATTGTGCAGATAATTTTGGTTCTTCTCATTGTAAATCTCCTTTTAGCATAATTTGAGTATTGTTATGGCATCATGATCGACTCCCTGAACCGGGAGGCTCATTTGCCTGTAACGCGTAATCACATCGACAGCTTCCTGCGTGATCTGTTCCCCGGGCGCCACAATCGGAATTCCGGGCGGATACAGATTGATAAACGCACCAGCTGTCTGTCCTGCCGCTTCTGTAAGCGGCACCTGCGCTTTGGGCGCATCCAGCGCATCCGTCAGACTGATCTGCTGTTTTAAAACCGGATACGCAAGCAGCTTACGGTTTTCCTGTACCGGCTCGTCCGCGGCGACACAGAAATCATCGATCTCTTTCAGGGCGTCCCACAGACGCTGCCAACCGTCTGCTGTATCACAACAGGTCATAATCGCGGTCACATAATTTCCGGCCGCCATTTCCATCTGCAAATGATATTGCTTTAAAAGAATATCGTAAAAACGCTTTCCGGTCAAACATGTTTTTGAAGTTTCTGATAAAATTTTGCCGGAATCCATCAAAAAACCGGTTTCTGACGTCATTTTCCGGCTCCATTTCGTGCCGTCCGTCAAAACCTGCAGCCGTTTCAGACTGCTGCAGCGTTCCAGAAAACGTTCTCTTTCCGTAAAAAAGCTGTCCCACAGTCCTGCGCCATGTTTTTTCACCATGTCCATACAGGAATCCATCGCCGCCATCATCAGATAGGAGGGCGAGCTCGTCTGATAAATTCCTTCAAACAGCCGGAGCCGTTCCGTACTGACCCGGCTGCCTTTTTGCAACAGGAGTGCGGTCTGTGTCAGGCACGGCATCGTCTTATGAAGGCTTACGATCGTCAGATCTGCCCCCAGTGCGACCGGACTTTTGGGAAATCCCGGATGAAATCCGAAATGTGCTCCGTGGGCGGCATCTACGATTAAAATCTTCCCGAACCGGTGAACGGTCTCTGCAATCGGCGCAATGTCTGCCGTGATTCCGTCATAGGTCGGAGAGGTCAAAAGCACTGCAGATGCGTCCGGATTCTGAATCAGCGCAGCTTCGATCTGTTCCTTTGTCAGCGTGCCCGCCAGGGATGTCCCCGGCACGATATCCGGATACAGATAAACCGGCATCAGCCGCCGCAGATAAATGCTGTGGTAAACCGCCTTGTGGCAGTTGCGCGCCAGAATCAGCTTCCCGCCCTCCGGCACTGCTGCCGAAATTGCGGTCAGAAGCCCTGCCGTGCTTCCGTTGACACTGTAGTAACAGCGATCCGCGCCATACAGCGCCGCCGCCTTTTCCTCAGCGTCTTTCAAAATTCCTTCGGGATCGTGCAGATTGTCAAAACCGTCGATCTCTGTAATGTCCAGTCTCGCCGCTCTTTGCAGCGCCTCCGGAAAATCCGGCAGCGTCTCTGTAAGCCGCCGTTTATGTCCCGGCATGTGAAAGGGATAGTAATCGCTGTCTGCATAAGCCGCCAGACTCTCAGCCAGTGTCCTCTGCGTCATGGTTTTCTGATTTCTTTCTGTTCTTATTACGCCCTTTGCGCTCCAGAAGCGTCTCCTTCAGGGAGCAGTATTTATCCGCAGTCGTCACGACCCATGCTTCCCGGCAGCGCGGGATGTGGAACAGGGTCAGCGGCCACATATGCTTCTGGATAATATCCCGTTCCCGCGGTGTCAGCTGATACTCCCGGCTCGCATTTTCCAGTGCAACATGCGGATGATGAAAGCCGTGGAGCTTTTCGTGGGAATACTTGTCATGCCAGTCATAGAGGAAGTAGTCGTGGAGCAGCGCGCCCCGAACCAGGTCCCGTTCGTGACAGTGGATACCAAGTTTTTCAAGAAATTTTTCCAGCTTTAAGCTACATTCCGCCACGCGGATCGAATGGCTGTGTACGGACACGCTTCCGTGCTGGATAAAGCTATTGGTGCTTTTAAAGTTGCCGGACTGCAGAATGTCCCCACCATGCTTTCTCAGATTCCTGCGCAGCTTTGCATGCTGCCGTGCCCATTTCCGGAAAGCTTCTTTGCGCTTCTGCTCTTTGCGCTCGTCCTTCATCATATTCCGGCCTTCCTGTGCCGATACACGAATCTATGCCGTTCTTTTGTCGGCACTTGCTCTTTTTCATAAAACAGCGCTTTTTTACAGTTTTATAGTATACCACATTTTGCCTTTACTTACTACGTACAAACCGTGAAATATTTGCAAAATAAAGCAGTTTTGTCATTCAAATTACATAATTATCTCCGGGCTGCCATTGCTTGGTCAGCTCCTGAATGGTGATACCCGACAAATATTCCCGAACAACCTTTTCCAGCCCTTCCCAGACCGGAAGCGTCGCACACATTCCTCTTCGCTCACATTCCCTTGCAGCGTCCTCTAAACAGGACACCGGAGCCATACTGCCCTCCGTGAGCTTCAGGATCTCATATACATTGTATTCCTCCGCCGGTCTGGTCAGCCGGTAGCCGCCGCCCTTGCCGCGCAGACCCTCCAGCACGTCTGCCTTCGTTAAGGATTTCACGATGCTTTCCAGATATTTTTCTGAAATTTCCTGCCGCTCCGCGATATCCTTCAGCGGAATAAATTTTCCATTATTATGCTCTGCCAGATCGATCATCACGCGCAGCGCATATCGTCCTCTCGTTGAAACCATCATATCCTGTTACCCTTCCTTTCAAAGCTTTTTCAAAAGTCTGTCGATCTGAACAAAAACTGCTTCCGGTACTTCCCTTTCTCCACTCTGAAGCAATGTTCCATCAATATCTGTCGCCACCAGTTTGATCATGTGTTCTCCATTCTCAGTTCACCCGTGTCATTCGCGAAATACCTATTTCCCCTATTACCTACTATGATAACCTCTTTTTACTGTATTTGTAAAGCACCAAACGTTTCCAATTCCTCTGTGATGTCTCCGAACCTGTATGCTGCCATGCTTTCTTCTGCCTGGCAGCTCATTTTTTCCTCATTTTTCCAAATCTGACCGGTGTTTTTTTCCTGCTGCCGTTCTATACTGAGTTTATACGGAACGGAAAACAGTGTCCGCATCCGCAAATATGCAGGAATCGAGGACTTTTACCATGAGATATTCTAATCATATTGTTGATGAAACCACGCATGCTTTCAAATGTGCCAAATGGTTCGCACTGGTCAGCTCCCTGCTGCTTGGCATTTTCGGCACGGTGCTGCTGATCTGGCCCAATACTTCCATGAACGTTATCTGCACCCTGCTCGGTGTTTTGATGGTTGTTTTCGGCGTCAGCAAAATAGTCGGCTACTTCTTTAACGTCAGCTACCACATCGGCTTCCAGTTCGATCTTGCACTCGGACTTTTCGCCCTGCTGTTTGGTATTTTGTTTCTGACCCATCCCGGTGCTATACTTTCCATTACCTGGGTGCTGGTCGGTATCTATGAAATCGTAGAGAGTGTATTTAAAATCCAGACCGCGATGGATGCCCGCCACTATCAGCTCTCCGGCTGGGGACTGCTTTTATTCTCCGCCATCGTCTATTTGCTGTTTGGTATTTTCCTGACCTTCAACCCTGCAAAAGGCGGCAGCCTGTTCGTTCAGGTCATGGGCATTTCGCTGATCTTCGCCGGAATTGAAAATATTATCTTCACGTTCTATACCTCCAAACGTTTAAAAGACATCCGCAACCGTCTGCACGACGAGTGGATCGCGTTGGATGAGGACAATATTATCGACTGATCGCACATCGGTATTTGCAGCTCGCAGAGACGCACGCGCCATCATACCTATCCCACAGCTCACACACGCTATCCCGCACAAGCACACAAAAACCCGCCGATTTACGACTTCGCCTGAAAGTTTTTCCAGGCCGCCGCAAACCGACGGGGCTTTTTACGCCTGTTATTTAATTCCGGGCATTTATCCGAACACCGGAACGTGCCCGTTGCGTCCGATTCTTTACTTTTCCACCAGCTTTTTGGAAAAATGCGTATCAAAAAATGAAATAAATGGTCCGAGTCCAAACGCGCAGACTGCCGTCCCGATTCCGACAATTCCACCGGCAAACCAGCACACCAGCGCTGCGATCGCATCTCCGATAATCCGATATCCAAAATACGGTAGTTTGTGATGTCGTTTGATCAGGATCAGAGAAAGACTGTCCCACGGCGCTACTCCGACATCAGCGGTCTGATACATTGAAACGCCGAAGCTCATGACGATAATCGCAATGCACACCAACACGAGCCGCACTGCAAAATTCTGTGGAACACCTCCGAACATCCGCACCCAGATCGTATAAAAGAACGTCACGATATAGCCCAGAAGGCAGGCGTTCACTACCGTTCCCGCCCCGATCATCTCTCTTCCAAACTTAACTTCCACGAAAAGCAAAACGAGATTCACCAGAATCAGGAACACCGGATACCCAATTCCGAGCACCTCTGCCAGCGCCATCACCATCCCGCTGAACGGGTCTGTCCCCATTTCTGACAGCTTGAAAATGCTGACTCCCATTCCGAGAAAAACATTTCCAAGCAGCATGATCACCATGCGCTTTGCCCCGATCCTTTTAAAATACTGTTTTAACATAATATTTCCTTTTTATCCAAATGTCCAGAAACTCTGGCGCGTCTTTGGCTTCACCGTCTTTTCTTCCTCTTCTGTCCGGTATTGCAAAATCATGGAGGATGTCTTCGGCATCGTCACCGTAATTCGTCCTGCTGAAACTTCTATCTCCATCGGATTGATGTCATAGCCCCTTTCCCCGGTCAGGATCAGCCGCTGCAGCGTGCAGTCCCGCGGGATCCCCAGCTCCCAGACAGAAAGCTCTTTTGTAATCTCATTTTCATTATTATTGATCAAAACAACCGAATGATTATTTTTTGTAAATCGCCCATATGCCAGGAAATTATAGTCCAGGGTCAGACATTTTAAGGAGCCTGTCTTAAATTCCTTATTCTGACGATGAATCCGGATGATCTCCCGATGAAAGTTTATCAGCTCTTTATCTTCCCTGCCCCACGGATAGGTACGGCGGTTATCCGGATCGGTAAAGCCACAGACGCCCGCTTCATCGCCATAATAAACCGTAGGCGCGCCAGGCCATGTCATCTGCATGACAACAGCCTCCAGAAGCACTGCTTTTTTTACATCATGATTTGCCGCCTCTGCGCCGAGACTGTTCGTTCTGCCGACACGACGGTTTGTTCTGGTCAAAAATCTGGAATGGTCATGGTTGGAGAGCTCATTCATGGCAGTTAACCAGGACGGCATCGCCATATTCGCTCCGTGATATGCCATTGCGCCCACAAAGCTGTCCGCATTTCCCAGAAGATCCTGCCGATAATCATCGCTGTGCTTCTCCATGCCTGTTAAAAACCAGCTGACCGGCTCCATAAATGCGTCATAGTTCATAACCGTATCCCACTGATCTCCCTGCAGCCAGGAAGACGGATCTCCGTAATGCTCCGCAACAATCAGTGCATGGGGATTGGCCTCCTTGACCGTATCCCGGAATTTTGTCCAGAACCGATGGTTGTATTCCGGTGAATGTCCAAGGTCTGCTGCAACGTCCAATCTCCAGCCATCTGCATGAAAGGGCGCAGATACCCATTTTCTCGCGACCTGCAAAATATAGTCCTCAAGCTGTCTGGAGCCCTCATAATTCAGCTTGGGAAGTGTATCGTGGCCCCACCATCCATCATAGGTCGGATTATAGGGGAACCGGTTATTGTCATGGAAACTGAAGTAATCATGATATGGACTGTCTTCTGAAATATACGCGCCCTTCTCATAGCCGGGCTTGTTTTCATAAATTCGCTCCCGATCAAGCCACTTATTGAAGGAACCGCAATGATTGAATACACCGTCCAGGATTACCCGTATTCCACGTTTATGAGCTTCCTCAATGACCTGGATCAGTAATCTGTCACTTGCTTCCAGATTTTCGCTGTCTGTGGTTCTGAGGATATAACGGTCTGCGTGGGTATTATCTGTTTCCCAGTCCTCCAGAAGCCGTCCGCCATCCTTTACGATCTTTCCGCAGTGCGGATCCACATGGTCATAATCCTGGCTGTCATATTTATGGTTGGAAGGCGAAACGAACAGCGGATTGAAATAAATAACCTCCACGCCGAGCTGTTCCAGGTAATCCATTTTATCCAACACGCCCTGTAAATCTCCGCCATAAAAATCACGCACATCCATTGAGGACGGATACCGGTACCAGTCCTCTACATGCTGTGATTTTGCGCCGATATAATGATATTCATTTGTCAGGACATCATTTGTCGGATCCCCATTGCAGAAGCGATCCACATAAATCTGATACATCACGGCACCAGATCGGAAGAGCGTCGTGTAGGGAAAGAGTGTAGATCTCGGTGGTCGCCGTATCATTAAAAAAAAAAAA
>ERZ856578.4416-NODE-4416-length-18969-cov-5.644082_pt1 | contig 18969 bp, 10 predicted proteins | sample MGYA00514384_ERZ856578 | MGnify/ENA primary metagenome ERZ856578 (study PRJEB29103, sample SAMN06111958) | human gut metagenome | biome: human gut; feature: ankylosing spondylitis patient; material: healthy_person | host: Homo sapiens | place: China:Hangzhou... | reverse complement strand
AGAAGAACAGAAGGACATAAGGACATAAGGCCGCTGCGCGGCTGCGGCCACGGACTGACGTCCGCGTGGCCGGAAGGGACATAAGGGCTGGCGCCGAGGGGGCTGGGCCACAAGACAATCATACATATACGTGTATGCGTATACGCGCACGCGCGCGTCCAGCATTTTGCAGTGTATTTGTCGTCACTCTACACTAACGGGGTGTTTCGTGTTGATTATCAGATAGTTGCAGAGTGTATGTATGCTTGCACTTTGCCTACACTGTGCTATCACAAGGGGATTGGGGGTGTGCAGAATTTGTTGTGTGACGGGGACGGTTGGGAAACGGGAGGACGGCCGATGAGTTGCTCCGAGTGAATGTACGGGGTGGCTATGGCGGATTGGCTTGTGCACATGACGGAATGCACGGGGCATGGCGAAAGTGGAATTGTGTAGGTAGTGCAGGCAGTGCAAGTAGTGTAGGTAGTGTAGACAAGTGTGTAGGTAGTGTAGACAAGTATGTAGGTAGTGCAGACAAGTGTGCAGGTTGTGTAGACAAGTGTGTAGGTAGTGTAGACAAGTGTGCAAGTAGTGCAGACAAGAGTGTAGACAGTGTAGACAAGTGTGTAGGTAGTGTAGACAAGTATGTAGGTAGTGCAGACAAGTGTGCAGGTTGTGTAGACAAGTGTGTAGGTAGTGTAGACAAGTGTGCAAGTAGTGCAGACAAGAGTGTAGACAGTGTAGACAAGTGTGTAGGTATTGTCTACACTATTAAGTAGTTGATTTTCAGACAGTTATAGCAAAAAGTGCAGAATGCAGATAGTTTTGCATAAATCTGCTGACGCGCGCGTGCGCGAGGACAAATGTGGATAATAAAAGAAATCCCCATTGAAAGTGCGTGTTACACCTTCAATGGGGATTGAATGTCATATTGAGCATGCCGCAATAACCAATGCGAATGCAGCAAGTTATTTAGACGATACCTTGAGCCATCATGGCTTTGGCCACCTTGAGGAAACCAGCCACATTGGCACCACGCACATAGTTGATATAGCCATCAGGCTGTGTGCCATACTTCACGCAGTTTTGATGAATGTCGCTCATGATCATCTTCAAACGCTCGTCAACCTGCTCACGCGTCCAGCTCAAGCGTTCTGAATTCTGGCTCATTTCAAGACCAGACACAGCAACACCGCCAGCATTGGCAGCCTTGCCCGGAGCATAGAGCAATTTGGCTTGCTGGAATATTTCAATGGCCTCGGGAGTTGAAGGCATGTTGGCACCTTCGCTGACAGCAATTACGCCATTAGCCACGAGTGAACGTGCATCGGCTTCTTCAATTTCGTCCTGTGTAGCAGAAGGCAATGCAATGTCAGCCTTCTCGCCCCAAGGACGTGCACCTGCCACGTACTTCACGCCATACTTTTCAGCATATTCCTTTATACGACCACGCTTTTCGTTCTTGAGTTCCATAACGAAAGCGAGCTTGTCAGAATCGATGCCATCTGGATCGTAGATATAACCATCAGAATCGGAAAGTGTTACAGGCACTGCACCAAGTTCGATGAGTTTTTCGACAGTGTACTGTGCCACGTTGCCCGAGCCACTTACAAGTACACGCTTGCCCTTTAATTCAATGCCTCTGGTTTGAAGCATGCTCTCGAGGAAGTAAACATTGCCATAGCCAGTAGCTTCGGGACGGATAAGCGAACCGCCGAACTGGAGACCCTTGCCAGTGAGCACACCTACAAACTGATGCGTCAACTTTTTATACTGTCCGAACATATAGCCTACTTCGCGGCCACCTACGCCTATATCGCCGGCAGGAACGTCCTCGTCGGGACCGATATGACGATAAAGTTCGTTCATGAACGCCTGGCAGAAACGCATCACCTCAGCATCGCTCTTGCCATGCGGATTGAAGTCTGAACCACCCTTAGCACCGCCCATAGGCAATGTAGTGAGTGCATTTTTGAACGTCTGCTCGAAGGCGAGGAATTTCAAAACAGATGGTGTAACACTTGCGTGGAAACGTATGCCGCCCTTATACGGACCGATGGCATTGTTGTGCTGCACACGATAACCCATATTAGTTTGTACCTTGCCCTTGTCGTCAACCCAAGTCACACGGAATGAGATAATACGATCGGGAATGCAGAGGCGATCGATAAGATTAGCCTGCTCAAATTCGGGGTGACGGTTGTATTCATCCTCGATTGTGCCGAGCACCTGGCTCACTGCTTGAATGTACTCAGGTTCGTTTGGAAAACGCTGTTTAAGGCGTTCAACAGTTTCTAAAGCGTTCATAAATATGCGTTGGTTTGTCTTAGTTTTTGCTCAATTTGCGGCCGTTTGAAGCAGCCCTTTTGAATTTCGATGGTAAAAGTACGAATAATTTTTTATTTTGCGGCATTTTACAATCATAAAATGACAAAAAGGCAGTTTTTTGCGACGAAATGAGCAAAAAGAGATATTCAAACAACCGCATAAGACTGATGGTGGGCATTATACGTCTGACCGCATATAGCTTCACTTCGTTTGCAGAAGCGTTCGCACTGCGCCGTGATGTCATACCCGAGCATAGCCCCTAACATAAAGTCTTCGGCTGGAGTTAATACATGCATTGGCTTGTGTACGAATGTGCGCACCACATCGAGGCAAGCCTTTTTGCCAAAATACAAATTCACCTTGTTACTTGACACGGGTTGCTCAATATAAGGAATGCCCTGCTCGTCAAGGCGTTTGCACATAATTTGCGCACAGTCATTGCACATGGTGCACAGCACGAGCGGCCTTACACCTTTGCGGTATTCGTATATTTGGTGCATGAATAGTTTGAGTGAGTCAAAACGCGAAAAATCTTCAGAGGACATAATATAAGCAGGTGTTCAAAATCATTTTATACAATCAGTTGACGGGGTGACAAGTTGACAAGTTAACGGGGTAACAAGCAAATATGCTTTATTCACCTCAAATTGCAGAGAACAAGACATACGTGTTTTAGCTCAATATACTACTTGCTGCCCCACCCCGTCAACTTGCTAACTAATTTTACTATCGGGGGGATAGCTACTTGACCTTACTTTACCAAGCTGCACCAGGCTTCGATGCGCGCTTGATTTTTGCCCTCGTCATCACCCTCGTCAATGGCCAGTCCTACAAATTTGCCGTCACGACAGACGTCTGAATCGGTTACATTATAATCGGTAGGTTCGAAAGCGCCTATAAAGGTGCAACCAGTGTTTTGCAGCCCGTCGTAAATTTGAGCAATGGCGCCGCAGAAGGTGTCGGAATAAGAATCGCTGTCGCCACAGCCAAATATGCCGACGCGCTTGCCCGTGAGATCGAGCGATGAGAGTGTATCGAGAAAGTCGTACCAGTCGTCCTGCAAATCGCCGCAGCCCCAGGTTGAAGAACCCAAGAGCAATGTGTCATAGTCCAGAACTTTGTTGGCATCTGTTGTGCCCACATTATATATATCCTTAGCCTCAACTCCAAGTTGTTGTGCAATGGCATTAGCCACATTTTCGGTGCAGCCAGTTGTGCTGCCGTAAAAAATTCCAGTCATACGATAGATGTGTTGTTTGATGGTTTGTAATGTGCATTGTTTACGACTGCAAAATAACAGATAAAGCGCCCACCCTGCAATACCCAAACAAGGTGAAACGCTTTATCGTATAACAAAATACCCAAAAGTGAGTATGGGGCAACAGACGATGCTACATGGGCATCATCTATTTGTCAATAAAAGTGTCAATAGCCACTCATTTAATTCTTTATCAACTTACGACCGTTTACGATGTAAATGCCCTTTTGCGGATTGAAGACACGACGCCCTGACAGGTCGTAAGCTGCTGTGCCATCATGCAGCGTGTCAGATATTTGTGCATCATCAATACCGTCTGCCACACCTTTAATAATGGTCAGCGGATATTGAGTCAATTCAAAGGAGTCAATAGTCACGCAACGATCGCCTTGCATATTAGCCAATATTCCCAAGCTGACGGTAGATGGCTCTGTCAAGATAAAGCGCACTGTGTTCAGTGTTGTTTGGGATTTGGCCCTCATGGCTGAAGCTACAAAACCGCTGTTTGCATTTCCGTCAGCCTCGATAATGTCGATAGTACTGGGCAGTGTGTCGGACTTTGCTGCAACCAGGTAGCAACCATCAGCCTCGCCTTCGAAACTGCCATACTTGGCAGTAAAATCATATACGCCTGCAGGCAAACTGACTGTTTGATATGCCTTGTGATCGTTCAGTTGACGGCTAAAGCCATCCCACCCTGTGGTGATGGTAAAGGCATTATCCTTTTGTGTATCGACATGTGCTCCCGTACGCTTTGACGATGTGGCATCACCATTTTCTTTCCAACCATAGAGTGTCATAAAGCGTTTGTTCGCTGTATCGTTATAAACCTTTCCTGTATTGGAGAACGGAGCTTCGTAGTTTGACAAATAACTGCTCGAGACATCTGTAGACTTGTCATCAAAGTTGATTGCGAAAACGCCTTTCGAGCTGCTCCAAGCATCACCATCAGGACCGAAGCCTACACGTACGCCTGTGTTTTGGTTGGCAGTGGCATCAACCACATTGCCCCCATTTTGGTCAAAATGATAATAAACGCTCAAGCCGTCAGCCTCAGCAGCCTTAACAGCCGCATCGGACATCGGTTCTATTAAATATGTATGTAGTTTGCGCAACTTTGATGTGTCAAAAGCTACCCCATTCCACACTCTGAACTCATCTACCATGCCACTCATTGGAGCTTCTTCGCAGCCCAAAGCAAAAGAGTTCATTGCGGGCACTTTAGCGTTTTTAATTGCTGCAGAACTTACCAAAGCGCCATCACGGAGGAAACGGACTTTTCCAGACTCAAACGACACTGCATAGTGATGCCACTCATTAGGTATCACATAACTTGTTGTCGAGCTGGCACACATGCCTGCCATATAGAAACGCATTTGGCCATCAGGCAACGTTTGGAGTTGTAAACTTTGCGTGTTCTCCCCTATCCCATTGCACACATCAGTGAGCGTGTTGGCACGTTGCCACCAATCAATAGCAAACTTTTTCTGTCCTGCCGATAGAGGTACCTTTGTCAATTCGACACGTGCTTTCGCTGCTGGCATAAAGTTCAGCCCTGTCTTACTGTCGGCATTACAAACAATGAGTGCTCTTGACTGAGAGGCACTGCTGTTACCTGCATCGTTTGAAGCCGTCAACGTTACGTTGTAAACCCCAGCCACATCAGGAATGAAGCAGAGTTTCTCGCCCTCGCCTTGCATGGCATTGTTAGCGCTTGACAATGTCCACGCACTATGAGCCGAACCATATTGCGACTTGTCGGTAAGCCTTACCTGGTTGCCTTTTACAACGACTGACGGCTCAACATCAAACGCTGCCTTTGGAGCAGTTTCGACAATATTGATTTTTTGAGTATACTTGGCAGTACTACCATTGGCTGCAGTCACATTCAACGTCACATCATAGGTGCCACTTTTTGCGTACGACACTGTAACACATGACTGGTTGGAAGTTTCGACAGATGCGCCTTCGAGTGTCCAATGATAGCTCTGGCCATCAACCATGTTTTGGGGAATAAAGGTTACACGCTCGCCACACACCACCTTATTCTTTGACATTTTGAATACTGCACTTGCCTCAGGAGCAGGCAACACCGTAATGAGAGTGTCAGCCTCAGTTTCATTACCATTGACATCAACAGCCACCACTTTTACATTTTGCGCACCAGATTTTCCGAACGAGATTGTTGGCGAGGTGCATACCAAATTTTCAATACCCGCCCCAGGCACCGTCCATCGCAGAGAGGAAATATTCGTGCTGCCAGTGGCATGCAGTGTCAGATATTGCCCTTCGACAGCATCAGCCTCGGGCTGATTGATGTGTACAAATGTGTTCGCTGTATATTTTAATGTTTGCGCATAACCATCATTTACGGAAAAATTATCATTTGGGAAAGAGCCATGATGTGCTCTGCCCGCATGATCGCACAACAGTTTTGTGCCATTTATAGTAACCACATCACCCGGATAGTAGGCTACGAGGTCATCAGGCAGCAGTGCATCAGCATAGCGCAGTTTGTAGTCAGCTTTTATTTCATCAGCCGTGCGTGCTGTTTTCCATATACGCAGTTCGTCGTACATGGCATTTTGGTCGGAGTTTTCATCTTCAGATGAGAATATCAAATCGCCAATACCGCCAATACCGCAATAGCTATTTGACGTGACTGATGCCATTTTTGTGCCATTGACATAGGCAGTCATCACACTGTCATTCACGACAAGTGCTATATGGCTCCACTTGTTCAAACTCAGAGCGGAAGACACATTCAAACGGTTGTTAGTGTCCCAACCCGCAGTAAATGAACCATTTGCATTGGCATGAAACATGAATGTTCCCCACCCCGGACCTGCACTCTGGTTCCAATCGGCGATAGATAGTGGCCGTATCCAGAACTCGATAGTGGCCTTGTTGTACTTTGAATCGAATACACCTGGAAGGGTAAGTCCAGAATGAAGCAATTTAATACATTTGTTGTTTGCAGTACTTGCATACACATTGACATTCACTGCATTCGAGCGTTTGTTGCCATAAACGGCCCTTATGCCATACGTGCCCGAAGCCCCTTCGGGTAAAGCATACGATTCGGCATCGGCATCAAGTGTAGAAACTATTTCGCCCTCGTGTATAATTTCATATCCGGTCAGACTGAGATTTGCTTTTTTGGGCGACATCCATTTAAGCACACCACCATCAACGGCAACATTCTGCGGTGCAGCCACACCTCGTCCTGGTACAATCAATGATATGATAGTTTGCTTACCCTTGTTCTGTATGTTTACTCCATTGGTGTCAATATTAAATGGTATTTCGAGTCCCAGACTGTCTTGCACATAATCTATAATCGAAGCATCATATATATGTCCACTACCCTCCGCCGTACTTTTTGTGTTGATTATAAAAAAGTACTTGAGCGGTTCATTTGCATCATAGCCGTCACTTAAATCTGTGAGGTCGTAGCCAAACTCCATGGGCTCGGTGTGCAGTTTGCCATCAACCCATCGTCCCAACATCGGGATTTCGGGAGCTGGCACAGTGTTACCATTATTGCCATCACCTGCATACTTAAAGTGGTCAAGAGCCTGCGTTTTGTCAGGATTTGTGGCTTTGAGGTCTGCAGATACGCCTGCCATAAGATATAGTTCGGAACGGCGGGTATAGTCCATTTTAAGTTTAATGGTACGTTGGGGCTTATAATTTTTGCGTACCTTGTATATTTCGGGATACCACCAATGGTTTGAGAACGAGCCGTCCTTATTAAAATGTGACCCGCCATAAGCGTAAGGACAATAGACGAAGCCACCATTTTGCCACTCATTACCCCACGAATTAACCAAGATCCATGCCCCACGCTCATCGGCAGTTTCTTCGCCATATATGCCGTTACCATTTATGTCGAATTCTATGCGGTCGTCATATCCTACAATGGTAAGAGCGTGATCAACGCCAGTGCCCCATTTGTCCACACATTTCATACCTGTCACTCCCAACTTGTCATTGGTTGGAGTGCTGTCAATAGCCTTGCACGTCATTGTGCCGGCAGCCACACCAACGCCAGCCAATCCACCCGATTGGAAACTTTCATCACCATTATGATTCCACAGCCAATTTTTCAGAGCCTCGCGCCCGGCATCTGTGCCTGTGCTTTCAGGGAAATTGGCAGGTTTGAGCATACGATTAAACATGGCTTCGTACCATTTATCGTAACCAGTCATCCAACCAAAGTCGTTCTGGGTTTCCTCTTGATTGCCAAAAAGTTTTGAATAGGTTTGACCACCATACGTTTCAGCCGAGGGAACTCCAACATGCTGTACAAAAGCGTCTTTGCCCGAATTGCCATTAGTCAGTAGCCACACAAAGTGTGTCGGGTAATAATTTTGTGGGTTAGTTCCGTCCAAATTGCGAAAGGCATTCATTTCATACGAGAACATGTAGCCTATGCGTGAGGCCGATCCACAAGAGCCCCCATCTTGGTTAAACACTGGCGGGAAGAAACGTGTTTCGGCATTATTCACATGGTCGGGACGTGCAGACATTGCATTACGCACGCCAAGCGTATGCCGTTGCATGAGTGCATAATCTGGATTGCGTTTATCTGTGTAATCGGGATATTTCGCTCTATCGACAGTTTGTGCACTTAGCGGTGACAACGATGCGAAGCATGCCCCAAATAGTAGTTTTATTGTTATAGTTTTCATACTGAATGATTTGTAGAATAGGTATTTTGTATAAGTAGATGATTAGGGACAATTATTTCTTTATTATCATTGCAGATGATGAGCCTTCATTACATACAGCCTCAACAATGTATGCCCCTGCGACCAATTGTGGCATAGGTACTGAAATGTACTTTGACGCCATGAAGTTGCCGTTAAATATACAGATACCATTAGTAGAATAAAGTCGGACAGCCACTTGCTTTTCGCCTTCGAAGGGCAATATCAAGTCAAGATTCTGATTATTTAGTATTGCACTAAGTTGTGCGTTGGCTACATTATTTGCACTTGGCTGTTGTACAGGCACAGCTACATTGCCCGATACAACATCTAACTCGTTGAGTCGGACAAAACACCCATCAGTTGCACGTCCGTCTCTTATCACAAGCTTGATATAGCGTGCATTTACAACACTATCCAATCGCACCTGGAATGTTTGCTGATTTGGTGCATCATTGTCCGAAATAACCTTTTGCCACGTTGTATTGTCATCTGACACATAAATATCATAGGCCTTAATGTATCGGTTTGCTCCCCCACTCATGGTAAATTCGAACCCGCCAATGCTCTGTATCTTTTGCATGTCAATTACAAAGTAATGTGGATATTTGGCTTGTGTGCCTTGCCATTGCGAATGCCAATAGGTGTTAGCATCACCATCAATTATTTGTGATGCAAGCCCATTTGAACCTTCGCCGCTTGTTTCTTGACTTGAAAAGCTGATTACCTTCCAACCAGACTTATCATATTTGCTTGTCTTGAACAGCTCTGCTAAAGCCACACGTTCCTTTTCATTGTCTATGGCTTGAAGCACTCGGGCATTCAAAGCATCGTAGTTGATTGTGTCTACACACTCTGCAGATGTTGCTAAAGGAACTTCATTATCGGTACAATTAGTTGAAGTATAGCCACCGGTCTGCATAAAGAAGGTTCGGTCGTCTTTATTCTCGGTTGCACCTTGTCCGTAATCATTGCGTGCACCAGGTGCATTGCCACCATCAGTATGACTAAAGTCTACGCGGTTAAAGTTATACCAATTTCCTTTCTTTGCATATCTGGCAAAGCCATTGCGATAGTAAGCCTTTCGCGAAGCTTCGCCCGTGGCCCAATTATAATTTTCAAGGAAAGAATACCATGAACTGAACAAGTCGGTACTATTGCGCTTACGCACCGTAGCCATGTATTGCCACCCCTTGCCATCTTGTGCATTGTACCAAGCAGATACAAGTATATTGTTTTGCTTGTGCTCTACTTCTTTTCCATTTTCTATGGTTGTGTAACTTGTCTGCTCACGCCTTGCATTGGTTATGAACTGTACAAAGCGCCCAGGTATCCAACAATCGCCACGTCGGTAGGTCTGTACCCCTGTCCCCTCATTGCCAAACCTATTGGTTATGGTAAGTGAATCGCAGTCTACCACACCAGCCCTCATATATTCTGGCAGGTTAGGATCTTCGTCAGTTGACCCATCGTCCCACATTGAGAACAGCACATCATGGGCCGGCGTACCATCAGCCTGCACACCATTATTTTGAATGCCCATGTAACCACTCAGCACACCCAATGCCATGGCATAAGTGCCCACAATATCCGACGACTTGGGTATCATTATCTCTTGATAACACCAATCATAGCCGTTTGCCGGTGCCGCACCCGTTGAACGCCAGCTGCCCAAATGTACTGATGGTGACGACAGATAAGAGGCTGGATAGGTTTTTTCGGCTGATGGGCTTTCAAACGTAAAACGGTCGATGTAATCAATATTATTATTGCCCGACACGCAAACCAGTTGGTAGCGATAATATTTAGCTACCGTAAACGAGCAATCTGCCAATTCTACTTTTTGATCCTTGCCGGTGCCTATTACATCTATCACTTTAGTTGCTATAGTATCGGTTGGCGCATCGGGATCGGTTATTGATAGTATGAAACTAACCTTACCCCCTGTTTTAACATTAAGCGTCATGTAGCTTTTAACCTGTGCTGCCGGGTGATGAAAGTAGTATGCAGCACGAGCTTGCAATGACGTCCATGCCGTGAGCTTGCGCGTTAACATAGGAAGCCCCGTACTGTCACAATTTTCGCCAGGTATGCTAATTCCATTAAAGCCGTAAGCTCCATCTATAGACTCAACATAGCCATGCGCAGCCGAGGCCTCTGATGTGTAAACAGAATCACTACCACACAAATGTTGGTTGCTTGAAGCAAATACTAACGAAGGGGTTGATGCTAACAATAGAGTATAAACTAAACTTTTCATGATTGTTATTTGAATTTATTATTGTGTTTATGAAGTAAGGAGATTACCCCATTGCCACTATTATATGGGGTACGCTCCATAGATGATTCGGGGTTTTAGTTAATAACTAAATTTCATACCAACAAAGAAACTTCTTGGCAGTGATGGACCATAAATGTAAGCTGAATCACGATTCCAACCTTTATCGAAATCATTTTGGTAAGAATTGGTAACATTCTGTACACCGCCATTTACCTGCAATGTTAGTCCCTTTCCAAACACAAAATCATACGCGGCCTTTAGATTCAATGTTGTAAAATGCGGTGTGTTGACAACCACAGGCTTATCTACACCTGAACCTGCAGAGTGACCTACCAGCATCGCACCTGTATAATTGCCCGAAGCAGAAACTGTCAAATGGTTAATAGGCGTAAATGCTGCTGTAAAATAGCCATAGACTTCAGGCGTACGCATCATTTTGCGATATTTTTGTTCGGGCACTTCATCATTCCACGCAATAGCCTTGTCATAGGTGCTCTTTTGCAAAGTGAAACCTGCTTGCAGTGTAACCCACTTTGTTAACACTGCCTTACCCTCAATGTTCAAGCCATAGACTTTTGCTCCATTGGCATTATAACGCTCTTGCACAATATTACCTTGGGCGTCAGGTTGGTCGAGTTGACGCAAGGCAAAGACATTGTTTAGATCCGTATAAAAGCCTTCAATCAACAAGTTCGTCTGCACGGCGCCAAAACGATGATATAAATCAACTGACGCACTGAAGCTATTTGAACGTTCTTCTTTTAAGTTTTTATCCAACACGGTAACCAAACGTTCCCCACCTACTACGCCGACATGCAGGTCTTCATCAAAAGTTTGAGGCGCACGGAAACCACTTGCGTAGCTCAAGCGAATGTTGATATCATCAATCGGATTAAAGCGCACATTTACGCGAGGACTGAATATTACATGATTTATCAGGTTGTGCTTATCCAAGCGGCCACCAAGCAAGAAACTCCATTGTTTATTCTTCCACTCATTTTGGAAGAAAAAGCTGCCAATGCCTGTACTCTGCTTAAGCTCATGGTTGTATCCCAATATGATGTCCTTTAATCTATCATGGTTATATTCAACCCCAAGGGTCAAATCCGATGGCATAAAAAGTAGACGCGGAAAAGAATGTACATATTGAGACCCTAACACATATGTGAAATCGTGTGTTCTTCCGTAGGCTTTCTCAGCTGTTTCCATATCCTCGGGAGTTCCCTCCCCTATTCCGCCATAGTAGCTCTTTCGTGTAGTCGTTTGAAACGAGAAATAAGCATTTACTTTATCTTTCTGATTGGGGGCATTAAAATCATAATTTATACCACCACCTTGTATGTTATGCTCAGCTTGCTCTGCAATATTGGCCTCATGAGGCGCCATATTCAAATTGTTACCACCACGTCTAAACTCGTGTATGCTATGGTACTGCACACCAATTCTTGAATACGGACTCAAGCGATAAAACGAATTCAATCCAAAAGTCTGATTACTGAGTTCGGGCAACTCTGTGTACCCGTCACGATCATAGTCATATCCTTTACGCTCACGACTTTGTCCAAATACGTAAACTCCGGCCTTATTGTTATCGGTCACAAGTGACGCATTACCCATCGTAATATTATCAAAAGAGTTGTGTCCCAACGACATGAACGTGTGACCAAACGACGCTGAATTGCGTATGGGGTCCTTAGTTATTACATTTATCGTACCACCAATTGCTGATGCGCCATATAATGCCGATCCGCCACCACGTACAACCTCTACACGGTCTATCATGTTACTCGGAATCTGCTCGAGTCCATACACACCATTCAGCGATGAATATATTGGACGTGAGTTAATCAGAATCTGAGAATAATGGCCATCCAGTCCATTGATGCGTACTTGCGTAAATCCGCAATTCTGACAATCATCTTCTGTACGCACACCTGGCTGAAAGTTCAAGCCTTGTACCAAGCAAGTTGACTGTGTCAAATCAAACATTTTGCTTCCTAATACATTTACTAATGTTGGAGCTAAACGCCGTTTTGTTTCGATACGGTTAGCCGACACTACCGCATCATCTAAGTCTATATCTGAGGGGTCTAACTTGAAATTAAGTTCTATTGTTGAATCGCGATGCAATACAACACTTTTACTTATTGTTCTAAAGCCATCCATGTTAGCTTCTAACGTGAATTTACCCTCTGGCAAATTTTTCAAGAAATAATGGCCTGATGCATCCGTTTGAGTAGCTATAAGCGTGCCTTTCACACTTATTGTTACATTGGGTATATGCTTCGATGTCTTTTTGTTTATTACATGACCATATATATTAGCATCAGTATCTTTTGTATCATTGGCTGCGTGTGCCACCAACGAAAATAACACAGCGCCAATAACAATGACCAGTTGTCGTATTATCTTTTCCATAATCTTATTATAAATGCAAGGCTAATAGTCACATTTCCTGTACGCATACACAAGAACCTGCACATATTGCCTAAGCTTGTGTTGTTTTTATTCTATAATTTTCGTGCAGACAGCCTTCAACTGCTACTCCTGGCAACCGACTCAGCGTTTGCATCGGCGAGCCGCTAAAGTGCTGTTATAATAAATTGCTTGTTTGCCCTCACTGGGTTGAGAGCCGACGACATTTGTATTTGCTTGTCAGTATTACCTCTTACAACGATATCATTTAGGGGCACACCTTCCCTGTACACATGCTTTAGAGTGTCTGATATAACCTCTTGAGAATGCGCACGACAAGGGCTGATGAAAAGATAGGAAATACGACTAAAGCCGCCATCCTATTTTTCATCATCAAAAAAAAGAAGTGTTAGAATACCAACATTAAGGAAACACACATTGCTCCCCTACAAAGAAAATCAAGAAAACACAGGAGGTGCACGCGTTGATTTTACATCGTACCTACACCTTTTGATCAATATGCAAATGGCGCAATATACGATATTTAGAACGACAACAAACGTTGTCAGTTGTGCAAACGATGGAGCCACATAGGTCATACTCTGCAACACACATAATGCACAATCATGCATTGTGTTTCCATTAACAAAATGACCATCGTGGTGAATGTGGTGAGCACAATCGTAACAATAGTAAGTAGTTGCAGCGTTGCCTTCCACCTCTGTATGATGATGGAAGGTAACAGCCAAAAGCATTGGCAAATACACCAATAGCAATAGCCATGCAATCCTTAGTCGTTTGTGCTCAGCCTTTCGCATTTAATTATACTAATGTATGCACTTAGTATTATATCAAAATGATGTGTACTTTTTTCGACCGCAAATATATAACTATTTGTGTCTAATTCCAAGTTGCCATACCACATATTCACATTATTTAATACCAATATTACCATACTAATATAGCAGAAACATCATAGTATCATAACAAACATGAGACTCCGCATAAATACAATGTGGTGAACAATACTCTCAAAAACATTTCCAGACTTCGTCAATGCGCTGCCCAAATCAATCTTTGTGGGCTAATAGGGAATACTATATATCTTGTCCGGCACATGAAGTAATAAACCTTGTTCTGTGCTATGAGTGCTGTTAGCATGGTTACGTTAAAGGGCCAAGACGAGAAAGTTGCACCTAGGACTTTTACCATACTACAAATACTTTACACACCGAGTATCTTACATCTTACACTAACACATCACAACCCATTGGCTATCAAAGCCTTACTCTGTGTAAGATACTACCAATTCCACTTGCACACAACCTGCACGCAACCTGCACATCCCACATGCAGCCACACGGCACAAGCACGGGAGGGTGATATCACGGCATAGGGGGAGCAAAAAGTCTGTTGCTCCGACAGATTTCTCTACGTCCCTGTGCCGTAAAATCCACCGCATACGACAAAACCGACTGCGCGACAGCGGGGTGTGATGTGTAAGATGTATGCAGGGGAGTGTAGGATAGTTTGAGCTTATCCTACACTCTTGAAACATCTGTATATCAACTTGTTTCGCACAAAAAGTGTAAGATGGCAGTAAAAGCACATACACTCTTTTACAAGTAGGTTGATGGGGAGGGAGGAGGGGGGGGGGGAAAATTATTTTTCTCTTACATGTATTATAACATAACAGTTTGTCTCGGTAGATATATCACAGATAGAAGTCCTTGCACAAATCGGCATAGGCTTCGGCCCTTGTTCCATCATCACCCACAAGGCTGAGCGTTGTATGCACAAGCGATTGGGGAGCGCGACAGAACTCGAGCAGCACCCGTTTACAAGGTCTGCCCTTGCGGGTGACCACATCAGTTCGACGCGTTAATTGCAACCCGTGTACAGCAGCCATTGCTATAAACCCCGCAACCGCCGACATGGGCAGTATGGCCGAAAAAGTGGCCTTTGGGTTAGCGGGGTTCAACAAATGCTCAACAACTCGCAACAAGGCCGCAAAAGTCAGTCCCCCACCCTGTGTGTGGCGCGCTTTGGCCCGCTGCGACGCGGGCGGCAGCAACGATTCTTCATGATAAGGCGGGTTGCTCAATATGCTGTCGAATGCCAAACCACAATCTGCTGCATATTGCAGAACGTCGGCACAGACGATTTCGACATTTGACACAAAAGGGGAATGCTGCACATTGGCCAAGGCATCAGCGGCCGCTGCCGCGTCAAGCTCTACGCCAACAACCCGTGCAGCCCTGTTGCGCTGAGCTGCCATTAAGGCTATCAAACCACAGCCGCACCCAACATCAAGTATGCGATCAGCCTCACACACATTGGCCCATGCGCCGAGCAATACGCCGTCCGTGCCCACCTTCATGGCGCAGTGCGCGTCGTCTATATGAAACTGTTTGAAACTGAAACTCATTGCTTTGCCTATATATATTGCGTGTGATACTTCAAGTTGCATGCTCCGGCACGCTTCTGATTATTGCGCCACAAAAGTACGACATTTGCCTTAATTAGCGCAAAGTAGGGCACGCACATTTTGCGAATACACTGATTTTTAGTAATTTTGCACGTTCCATATTCTGAATATATACTAAACATGAACATACGAGACGATAATCCACAAACAGCCTTTTCACTTGTTGCCGACTTTGACGGCGACATGAATGCTCTGCTTCAAACCCCACACGAAGACACCCTGCCTGCACTTGCCCTGCGTAACATGATGTTGTTTCCCGGCGTGGTGGGTTCTGTCACCATCGGACGTCCGATGAGTTTGAAAGTGGTGAGCCAATCACTGAAAAAAGGCGCCATCATAGCCGTGTTGGCACAAAAGAATGGCGATGTGGAAGATCCCGACCGCAAAGACCTCTTTGACGAAGGGGTTGCGGCCCGCGTCATGCGCATGATCGATCTGCCCAACGGCAACAGCATGGCCATACTGCAGACTTACGGAGCCATAAAGCTTGAGCATATCAAGCGACGCAAGCCCACCATGCGTGTGGAGGTTTCGTCTATACCCGAAGTTACCTACAACAAGGACGACAAGGAGTTTGCCGTGTTGGCCGATGCTTGCCGCGATGCCGTTATCCGCTTTTTGAAGCTGAACGAGGGCATGCGCTCTGAAGAGGCGGCCTTTGCCGTGCGCAACATCAGCCACCCTGCATTTTTGGTAAACTTTATTTGTTCGAACATGCAACTGTCGCAGGAGGACCGTTACACTCTGTTTCAACTGCACGACATGCGCGAGCGTGCTTTCAAACTGCTGCAAATGCTTAACCGCGAATGCCAGTTTGCACAAATAAAGCATGATATTCAAAACCAGACACGTGAGGAGCTTGACCAGCAGCAACGCGAATACTTCCTTCACCAACAAATCAAGAACATACAAACTGAACTTGGTGAGGACGGCAATAGTGATGTGGCCGAGATTGAACGCAAGGCCGAGAAGTTGACTTTCCCCGACAAAGTAAAGGAACTGTTCAAACGCGAGGTTGAAAAGCTCAAGCGCCTCAACCAGCAGTCGCCCGACTACAATGTGCAGCTCAACTACTTGCAAACGCTTGTGGCGCTGCCATGGGGCATCAACACTGAGGACAATCTGAGCATCAAAAATGCCGAACATGTGCTCGAACGCGACCACTATGGCATGGAGAAGGTTAAAGAGCGCATACTGGAGCACCTGGCCACGCTTCGCTACCGAAAGGCCGAGAAAGCCCCCATATTGTGCCTTGTAGGCCCTCCGGGAGTTGGCAAAACCTCACTCGGACGCAGCATAGCCGAGGCTCTCGGACGCAAATATGTGCGCATATCGCTTGGCGGTGTGCACGACGAGGCTGAAATTCGCGGTCACCGCCGTACCTACATCGGTGCCATGCCCGGACGCATTGTCAAGGGTATCATGAAGGCGGAATCAAGCAACCCGCTTTTTGTGCTCGACGAGATAGACAAAGTGTCTGAAAACAACTATAACGGCGACCCGCACAGCGCATTGCTCGAAGTGCTCGACCCCGAACAGAACAATGCTTTCCACGACAACTATCTGGACGTGGACTACGACCTGTCAAAGATTTTCTTCATTGCCACGGCCAACACCTTGCAAACCATACCGCAACCACTGCTTGACCGCATGGAGGTGATTGAGGTGGAAGGCTATCTGACCGAGGAGAAGAAAGAAATTGCACGTCGCCACCTCATACCCAAAGAGCAAAAGGTATTCGACTTTGGAGACGGTGCGAAACTCAAATTCACGCCGGCAGCCATTGAGTACATCATTGAGAAATACACACGCGAGAGCGGTGTGCGACAACTCGAAAAACAGGTGGACAAGATTTTCCGCAAAGTGGCATTCCTCACCTCAAAGAGCGAAGACGGCAAGATGCCTTTTGCCGACCGCAGCATCAAGCCTGCCGACATAGAGGCACTGCTTGGCAAACCGCTGTTCAACCGAGACAAATACCAGGGCAACAAATATGCTGGCGTGGTTACCGGACTGGCGTGGACTGCTGTAGGCGGCGAAATTCTGTTTATCGAGACGAGTGTGAGCCGCAGCAAGGGACCAAAACTGACGCTTACAGGTAACTTGGGCGACGTGATGAAAGAGAGTGCCGTACTGGCTTTGGAATATATCAAATCGCACGCCGACACGTTAAACATAGACTATCGTGTGTTCGACCATTGGGGCATTCATATTCACGTGCCCGAAGGGGCTACGCCCAAAGATGGCCCATCGGCAGGCATCACCATTGCCACCTCTATAGCCTCTGCCCTTACGCAACGACGTGTGCGCGACCACATTGCCATGACTGGCGAGATTACACTGCGCGGACGCGTGCTGCCTGTCGGTGGCATTAAGGAGAAGATATTGGCTGCCAAACGAGCTGGCATTACCGATATCATGATTTCGGAAGATAACCGCAAAGACATAGAGGACATTAACGCCCGATACATCGAAGGCTTGTCGTTCCACTTTGTTGAAAATGTACAAGACGTGCTGCGCTTTGCACTGCTTGACGAGAAAGTTGAACACGCCATCGACCTGACGGTTGAAGATGACAGTGCTGACAATAGCGATGCACACAAACAGGCCACAGACAACAAAGTGGCTGTGAGATTGTTGAAAGAGAAGTAACACACAACATGGACTACCAACTGCTACATACCGATGGCGCTGCACGTGCCGGCCTTATCACAACCGACCATGGCCAAATTCACACTCCCATATTCATGCCCGTGGGCACCGTGGGCAGTGTGAAAGGGGTGCATCTGCGCGAGCTGAAAGACGACATCAATGCCGAAATCATATTGGGCAACACCTACCACCTATACCTGCGTCCGGGGCTTGACATACTCGAGCGGGCAGGCGGTCTGCACAAATTCAACGGCTTTGACCGCCCCATGCTGACCGATAGTGGCGGCTTTCAAGTATTCTCGCTTTCTGGCATTCGCAAGTTGAGCGAGGAGGGTTGCGAGTTCCGCTCACACATTGATGGCAGCAAGCACTTCTTCTCTCCCGAAAGGGTGATGGACATTGAACGTACCATTGGTGCCGACATCATGATGGCTTTCGACGAATGTCCACCGGGCACAGCCGATTACAGCTATGCGCGCAAGAGCCTTGACCTTACACATGGGTGGATGAAGCGCTGTTGGAAACGCTTTAACGAAACAGAACCCAAATACGGCTACAAGCAGGCCTTGTTCCCCATTGTACAAGGTTGCGTGTATAAGGATTTGCGTCAGGAGAGCGCCCGTTTCATGAGCGACTTCGGGGCTGAGGGATATGCCATCGGCGGACTTGCTGTAGGCGAACCTGCCGAAATGATGTATGAAATGATTGAGGTGGTGAACGACATTCTGCCCACCGACCGGCCGCGCTATCTCATGGGCGTGGGCACCCCCATCAACATACTCGAAGCCATTGAACGCGGCGTGGATATGTTTGACTGCGTCATGCCAACACGCAATGGGCGCAACGCTTGCCTGTT
>ERZ856578.4413-NODE-4413-length-19001-cov-12.323399_pt1 | contig 19001 bp, 20 predicted proteins | sample MGYA00514384_ERZ856578 | MGnify/ENA primary metagenome ERZ856578 (study PRJEB29103, sample SAMN06111958) | human gut metagenome | biome: human gut; feature: ankylosing spondylitis patient; material: healthy_person | host: Homo sapiens | place: China:Hangzhou... | reverse complement strand
ATCAATGCAAAGATGCTCAACGCCGTTCTCATCATAGAGCCGCCTTGTCGCCAGAGCCGCCATATAGCGTTCGTAGTACCGCAGCACGGCATTGATCGCATCCACATCTCCGGAAGATGCTGCTTCAATGGTGGAAAAAGGGAGCAGGGATACATTCGCATTACCCGGTTTGTTCGCCACTGCTATCAACCTCCATTTCCTTTTTTAATTCCTTAAGAGACTTTGCACGTCTGCGCTGCACGGTGTATCGGACCATATCCAGCTTATCTGCGATCTCCTGATCGGTCATATCCAGAAAATACGCAAGCAGAATAATATCCCGCTTTTTCTCAGACAGCTTCACAAGGGCATTGGCAAGGATTTCGCTGCGGATAGGGATGGTATAGCCCTGCACCTGAAAGTAGAACCGCTCACACGGATACTCGTCCAGTACGCCCAACTGTCCCTCCTGACTTTCTGACAACCACGAAAGAGATGTCTCATGCTTGGAACGCCATGCGATGTGATTGTCATAATCGATGCCCTCTCCGCGCAGCACCATCCTGCATAGCCTGTCGAATTCATGCTGAACGGTTTCCTTCTGGGACGGTGTCAGTTCCATGAGTTTTTGCACCTCCTTCCCGAACCGCGGGAGGCGGTGTATTTTCCCCTTTGCTTATATCCCGATTGGGAGGGGCGGTTTTGCGCACTTTTCGGCAAAAAATTCAAAAAAATTTTCCAACGACATAAAAAGTCGCTGGAAAGCAGAAATCAAGCAGAAAAATACCGCCCCTATACCGCACCAAAAACTATCGGCATATGGGAAAGGGAATGCAGGGAGCAGCAGATATCATTTATCTGCATAATGGGAATTCTTGCTTTGAAGTATAATGAAAGTAAAGATGTCATTTTTAATATCGTCTCCGGATCAGAGAATTGCCAATCAAGCGATCATCTCCCTGCATAAGCACTTCAAGATTATCAACGGCAAAAGGATGCTGATATGAATAACAAGGAGGGCGGCGGCATGAAAGCCGCCGCCCTCACTGTTGCTTGGACGTAATTCTGCTTTAATTATCTCGTGGAAAGCGTTAACATAATTTTCATGCGCCGTTTTCACTGCCAATTAAACTCGGCGCTGCGACAGCCTTCTCCGGCTCCCCCGGCGAACAGGCTCGTCTATACGTCAAATAACGCCGGCGATTGGCCGACAAAGGCCGTCAGCAATAACAGAAAACTTACACGCAGTTTTTGTTGACTGCATATCATTTTCTCACACTTACCCAGCCTTGGAAATGCGGGTGGTTATTGAGCACTTACTTTCAGATAAACGGTCACCTCCCTGAAACACAAAAGCAGAGGTGCCCATGCTGTCACGCATGGGTACCTCTGCTTTTTGATCTGTTATTTAGCTTTTGCATGGAGATATCTTGGTTACTTAATCAACCAAGGAGGCTCGATTCCAGCGTGCGACTAAAAGTTCAATTAGCTTTTTGTTGTCTGGGCAGGAATAGTAAATCCCATCTACTAGAATTGTGTTTTCTCCAACGATTACCTCAATAGAGCGTTTTTTTCCTTTAGAAGCTCTTGAAGGAACCTTTTCAGGAAATACATGGCCAAATGTGAGACGAAATACCCAGTTTTCAATAGGCTGTTCATCCGCTTTAGAGAGATTCCAGGAATTTACAAAATCTGCCCACTCAAGATCGGTACTGAATTTTATCTCATCTGGAGCGTCGATATATTCGATTTTTACAGGGTAATAGTCTTGAGGAATATAAGGAAACTGATTATTCTTTGGAGTCTTTGAACAAAAGATGGCTCCAAATAGGACAGCTAAAATTATTGGCCAGTATTTAAATTGAGAGGAAAATTGTTTGTTCATTTTAAGGCTGAATGCTATAGGTGTATGGCACCTCAGCATAGCTGGTAGTCATATGTAAGATTGTGATGCTGGTGTCAGTGGGGACACCATAGGAAATTTCCATGTTACCTGAAACATTAAAGTTATCCTCCACATCTAAAAAGATTTAACTTTAACCTTAGCAATATGCTGTTGGATTTTCACTGCATCGGAATACTCCTTTCGTACCTCCGGTGGTGTGGAATCGTTAGTTAACAATATTTTTTGTATAGAGATAAACTCCGTTGCCCTGTTATATCATTTAGGTCATTGTATTCGTCCAATATCCATAAGGATTCGCAGAAGCGTTGGGATTATTAGCCGCTTGAAAATATTTAGCGGGACAGAATATTAACAATCAATATTTAACCATCCGCGAGGTAATGGACGGGGTATCCACAATCTTACCACTTGAATTTCTAACAGTGGCAGAGACTACGACCTGATAATCATGCCCGGAAGCAACCCAATATTCCTTTACAACCTCGATGTCTTTGGTTCCTGATGCAGTCCATGTTTTTATCGTATCACCATCTTGTTGTAGCTCAACCCTTAAGTCCGCAGTATAACCAGTAAGTACTTTTGCATATCCATAGCAGCTTGCACAGCCCCCCTTGCTAATATCCAGTGATGCCGCCAGTGTCGACACACCAGTATATCTTGGGGTAACCTCTGTTTCCGTTGCAGCTGCCTCCACTCCGAAAGTCGCCAAAGCAAAGACTAGGAGTAGTGCAATAGACAGTATGCGTCCTACATTTTTCTTCGATTTCATTTGTTGTCCCCTCCATAAATTATTTGAGCTTAGCTCACATATAAAGAGACAATTGAATCAGGAAAACGCAACCATTTTTATGTGAAAATTTTTACGCCCTGAGCAACCTTTATTAAATCTTCTCTCATCGATTCAGGTCCATTAACATTGAAATAAGAATGTAATTCCTGGTTTGCCCAAGCAATCTGGATAATGCCATTCTTTGAAGCCATAATGCCCTCTTCGCCCTGAATATCTACAGACTCGACTTCTGCGTCTTCAGTGTCAACTCCAAATTTCATATTAGTGCCATCAAACACAGCGATTGAAAATTCCTCGCCGTCATCTGAGCAATAGTCCATTCGAAATGCAAATTTATTTTCGCTTTGATTGCATTGGGAAAATCCTTCAGGTATCCACTCTACCACAACTTCTTTCCCCTGATTCTTTATATTATCTATAGATTCCTGCTCAACAAATGAGAATTCTGTCCTATCATCAAATACTTCGATGATCCAATTCAAGGTTTTTATCCGAAAATCAGCAGATGTAGCAAACGCCGTTGTAAAGAGAAGCATAGCAATTAATGCAATCATTGCCGTCTTCCTCATTACCCCTGCAAAAATATGCCCCATACGCTCAATGCTTCTCTTTGCAAAATAATGCGATATCGTTCTTTTGCAGCGCTGCTGCAATTCTTTAGGCACCACAAAATTAGGATCTGCCTTCAGTCGTTCGTTTTCCTCTAATGCTGCTTTTCCTTCACTTTCAGCAAATTCGTCCATCAAAAGGGAAAACAAAGCATCTTCATATTGCTCTAATAGTTTTTCACGCTTTGTCATCCTATTTCTTCCCTTCTTGTTCTGTTAATAATGCAAAAGCATTTCGTCTGGCTCTAGTCAGCTTCATTCGAATACTGCTATGCTGACAATGGAACATTTCTGCAAGCTCTTTGTTATTATATCCCAAAATATATTTCCCTTCCAGCAGGGATTGGTCTTCTCTTGATAACTTTGTCCAAATTAGGGAGAGTGCTTTCAAATCCTCAGATAATTGAATAAACCTTTCAAGCGAGTCTTCTGTTGATATAGACTCCAATTCAATATCTGAATCTTCCACAACATGTTCTCTTTCGTATTCTATTGCTTTAAGACGATTAATAGATGTGTTACGAACTGTTGAAATAATATAGGCTGCCAAAACCTGCCTTTTCATTGCACGAATGGTAGCCACTTTTCTTATCAAATTCACAACGCTATCCTGAACAATATCTTCTGCAATTTGTGGTATAGTCGTATATTTAAATGCCGTTGAATACATTAGTCTTTCAAATTCATTATAGAGCCAAATGATATAGTCTTTGTCACTCTCATCTTCAAGGGTTTCTAAGAAATAAACCAGCATTTCCCCCACCTCTGATTGCTTTTTTAAGAAAGACAATCAAAAACGACATATGCAACAGATCCAATTTGCTCTCGCAGAGTATAGTTTTTATTTTCCAAAATAATATTATAGTTATACTATAATATCAAAAGAATATCAACAATATTATATTGTAATTCTGTATATTTCCGCTTTTTGTTTGAAAAAATCCTATAATACTAAAAAATTATAGGGGGAGTATGTTTGGCCACATTTGGTAATATTCTCGAAGAACTACGCAAGGATCGGAAAATGACGCAAAAAGAATTGTCAGAGGTAATCTATGTTACCACCGGAACAATTTCTAATTATGAAAATGACCGATATTTACCGGACATTGAAAAGCTCATAATGTTGGCCGACTATTTCAACGTCACAATTGATTACTTGCTTGGTCGCGCTTCATATAATTTAAACCCCGATACTTTTGAAAAACCAATAGACACGACAACAACCATCGGAAGCTTCCTTAAAGATTTTATAGCTCTATCTGCTAATCGCCAATCCATCATTCTTGGCATAGTGAATGATATGAAAACGAGCATGATGCTCAACAACTACAAAAATAGAGAATAGATATGATTCCTGTATATATTCTGGCAATAGAAGATGAGAGTGATCGTGAATACATGACCTGGCTCTATTGCCAATACGAAAAACTAATGTTTAGCACTATTCGAAAATATACCAATGACTCCTGGCTAGTAGATGACATAATGCAAAGCACTTTGGAGAAATTAATGTGCAAGATATCTTTATTAAAATCTCTCACCCGGAACCGTTTAATCAGCTATATTATTTCTTCATGTAAAAATAATGCATATATCATCTTACAATATCAGAGCACGCATTCTACAATAGACTACATTGATACAGATCACATTGGTGATTCGACTGATATTTTCTCAAAAGTAGAGTCTCGAATCCTTCACGAAGAGACGTTATCCTATCTAATTCGTATATGGCCTCTCCTTACTCCTCGTAATCAGTACATTTTGAGGGCTAAATATATTCTAGAGAAAAGTTCAGCTGAAATTGCACACGAACTCGGAATAAAGTCTGACAGTGTCCGCATGGCATTGACAAGAGCACGGAAAGAAGCATATATTTTGATCAAAAGAGAAATGGAAAAATAGCATTTTTGAACCAACTATAACATTGAAGGCCAGGGGGCTCTCCCCATTTCATGTCAATTGTGAATTGGAGCTTAAGCCGATTCACAATTGACATGCTTTTTTATTGCGTTGCGCTTTCTCAATATTTTTGTCTAATTTAATAGAAGCCCAATTACCCAGTTCATATTCCAAATAGAAAGAGGTGTTTCCGATGCAGAACCAGTAAGCAGCCAACCAATACTTCCAAACGAGTCAGCAGATACCTATGTCAGCGTTTCTTTTTTAAATATATGCTTGAAAAGGAGGCCCCAAAATGAAACTGAAGAAAATGGCATCATTTTTCCTTGCTATCACTACTGTGTTCTGCGCAAGTGCTTCTGTAATGGCCGCTGATTTTTCCCCAAACTCCAACACAGAAAGTCTGCGGGCCGCAAAGGTTGCCGCCGCTGCGGAAATCGCATATCTGGATGTCAAGACTGCGGCCCCCGCGCTGAAAGCTGAAATTTTAGAGGCACGCAATGTAATCATTTTCAACGAAACCTGGATCGCTGATGGTTATGAGGCAACCGTTACCGAACCTAATGGGACTGTACATAATGTCCCGCATTTCTCCGAGCTGTTTCCCGCCGATTGGGATCTTCCTATTGAAGAACCCAATACGGCAGCCATCATGAGAGACAACCAAGGTGGCGATACCACTCGTGTTACCTTGAAGAATCCTTCTGCCACTGAAATGTCCCCTCCGTTTGCGGTGGCCTATAATTTCGCCGAATCGTTCACCGTTCATGTTGACAGTCTTGAAATCAGCGAAACCTGCAATATTGGTTTTAAGAATGAAGAAACTGGCGAGTCCGTCGGTGTCTTTACTAGGAAACCCGCTGGTTTTACGGTCGGAATTGATGCTGTTCCCGGTAGTTCTGCTATCGTGTCTGCGCGGGCTAGCACCTACAGCACACCTGGATATGGCACTTTCACCTACTCTTATTGGTAAGCAAGACCTTTGCGATTACTTAACAGAATAAAGCATAAGGAACCGGGGATGCACTGTTGCATCCCCGGTTCCTTATGCGCCGCAATCATGTCTGGTATCTTCTGCATATACCGTTTGGTATACACCTCCTGCTACAACTTAGGATTGTTTCCGGCTTACAATTTGGACAGGCTTTTGATCTTTCTTGTATTTGTTCCGAAACCGAGCCACCGGCGCCATCAGATTTCCCACCATCCTGCTGCTGAGGTGATTTTGCTTCTGCAGCAAAAGTCGGTCCCATCTGGGGGCAAGATAGGGAAGTAGCCCTCTTCCCCTGAGTTGATCTGGGAAAAGAGGGCTACTCGCAGATTAGCTTTGGCAGAAATAATAATTGAGATATTGGATGACCATAGCCTCCGCATTTAAATCAGGGACCTTAAGTGGTTCTTTTGAGTAAGTCTCTGTTTCCCCACACAGAAAATCCGCCAATTCTGTCATAGGGCCGCAAACCCGTCTTATATCTCCATAGGGGTCATTGCTGCTTTCAGGTGTCTGCTCGAAATCAACGAAATTGCCCTGTGCATCGATTGTGAGATTCGCTGGCGATTTTCCTTTGACCAGTGAATAAACAGGGTTATTCAAATCCGCAAGGTCACTGCCCAGATTATAATAGTCACACTCGTAAAAAACCCCGTAGTAGATCGTATTCCCATTTTCGCTTTTGCTCTTCTCATAGATCTCAAACGCGGGGAGACTGAGGTCCGTTACATCTTCTGGGGACTGACTGAATGTGTCAGCATAAACCTTTGGGTTATAAACTTGAGCAATCGCATTGTAAATGATAGCGTCCTCCCCGGTAAGCCCAAACGTCTCCGCTGTGGGCATGGGGAATTCATCCCATCTGACAGGCGTCCCATCCAACACGATTTTCCCCGGGGTGTCTGTGCTGTCTTCGGACTGGACGTCATCATCTTGAGGCTGTTGTTGCTCTGTTTCCGAGTCACCTGACCCCTCATTACGCTGATCATCTTTCCCACAGGCAGAGCAGGAAAAGAGTAGCAGCAACATAAGAAGAAAAGCTATTGTTTTTTTCATTTCAAGACCACCCGAATCGTTCCATACCATGTTTTGGTAGCGCCAGTGCTGGTTGTCGCAGTCACCTTCAGAATCCATTCGCCAGATGCATTCCAATTGTTATATGTCCCAGAAATCGAAGTCCCAGTCGTAGCCGGCCAAGTTTTCGCCGTACTTCCATCGGGCTTCAGCAGAGTCATGCTAAGGCTGGCTGTAACATTGCTGTAGCCAGCGAGGCTTCTGGACGTTCCTTGTGAATTGATAACATTTAACACGCTGCCGCAAACAAACAGGCTCGGCTTGCCGCCCTTAAAGGATCGGGGAATCATAATCTCAACAGCTTTCGTGCTCCCACCAACAGAACATACACTTGAAAGCTTGACGTTTTTCCGGCACCTATTATAAGAACATACCATAACAGTATCTCTGGTGTTCCCGGATGCACTTGTAACAAATACCGCATGGGCCTTTGCCGTCGCAACATTGTTGACATACCCTTCTACATGGAGGACGGCTCCGACCAGTTCCGAAGCAGTGAAAGGCAGGGTGTTGGTCCCACCAGAAATGGAATCTCTTGCACAGACGATGCCAATAGAATCAGAACTGACATCATCAAGGTAAGTGCGGAAAGAAGAGCAACTCGCCCACGAGTCGGTTCCTGTGGTGTTGGTGCACCACCAGGTTGCTGAGCCACTGGTGTCCATTCCGTTTTTTGCCGGGATATCTGCCCAAGAATTGCTGCCGCCAAATCCCGCCCAGACGGCCTGACTGCAGAAGTTCATGCAATCTTTACCAAACCAGTGGAACCGCGTATTTCTGAAAGATGGGGTTGCGGACCCATCATCATCCGAGGAAGTATACGTCAGGGCATAGTTCGCCGCAGATTGCTTATTGTAATAAATGTCGTTGGCGGCGGCGGTGAGGAGATTCTCCTCAGGTATTTCCTCAAGAGTGGGAGCCACGGGCGCTTGAGCAGGAGAGCTTTGCGCCTCGCTCATGGCGCGATCATAAGCGGCAATTTCTGCAGACAGATTGTAGCCGGTCTGATAGTATCCCATGAAAGCCACATCATCCGAAGCTACATCAGCAACGACCCAGTCTCCATCCAACTTCACCAGGACGAGATTATACTCGCCCAATTCAAACGACGGTTCGTCGCAGTCGCCGTATTGATAATTCAGTTCCTCATACACAACCGCAGTCGCATAGTCTCCGTCAATAACCACATCGTCAAAATGATACTGGGCATCAAAGTAGGAGTAAGCAAACCCCTGGGTCTCATAAACGTGGCTCTTATATGCCGTCATGTCTTCCATGCACTGGAGGTCCCGCATCATGTCGTTGAGGGAAACTTCCTGGCGCTCCATGCTGGCCATGAGCTCCGGCTCATTGTCCTCGGCAAAAGAGGCCAGCGCCTGCTGAGATGCCACAGACAAAACTGCTGCATCTTCACTGATCTGCCCATTGGCCGCCGCGAGATGCGGAGCCTGCGCAACCTCAAGAAGCGTCTGGGGTTCGTTCGACAAGCCGGAATCTTCATACAGGTAGATCTTCCGCATCCGAGAAGAAAGGTATTCTTCTGCCACAGTCTTTACATCGGCCTCTTCCAGTTCAGATGCTGCCGCTACGGCGGGAGAGATACCCAAGGCAGCCACCAAGGCCAGCGCAAGGCAAACGCAAGAAAAACGTTTCATAAAAGCCTCCTTCCTTTCTGCTCCGATCAAAGATTATCTCATACTCCATTGTCTTGATTCGAATTTCATTCGCGCAAAGCACCGCCGTCCGCCAGAATAGAAGGCGGCACTTTGCGCTTATAGGTATCCGCTTTTGAGCGAAGGCTCTGGCGGGGACCAAATGCTATCGCATACATCAGCAGGCCTATACATATTCTCACAATTAGATGCGTTTTCTACTGCCAGAGATCAATCTGATAGATGCGGAACCTCTGTTTTTTCTCCATTGGGATCTACAACATAACCGTTGTATCCATCTGCCACCCAATCACCCTCATCCTGACTATCCAGGAGTACTGTCCTCGTTGCAGAATCATAATCAATACTGATTCCCAGCAATTCGCTGATGGCTCGAATTGGCAGATAGTTGGTTTTACCTCCGGCGACATCAGTATAGAGAATGGAAGACGGCGCTTTCTCTCCGTTTGCAACGGTAATATCCGAACCTGCGGAAATCTTTTTCTCGCCATTCAAAGTAACATTGGCGAAATTATATGTCACTTCCCCTGACGCAGCCATTGCACTCGTCAAGCAACCAAATGCCAAGAGAACTGTCATTACGCCTGCAAAGAAGGACGCTAAATTTCTTTTTTTCTTCATGATAGAGACCCCTTTCTTCAATTCTCACAAGTTTCCTCTCTTATTTTTGGAAAACCGCTCTCCCATTTCACTTGACCACTACACTTTCTGCCATTTTGATCATTTCGTCCTTATCCATCATTCCAATAATTCGGAATGTAATGTTAGCCTTGGAATCCGTCCATACGAGAAGATTCTTCTGCTCTTGCGTGTACACATGAGATTGCTCATCGCCCCAATTGATGTCAAAGCCTCCATCCGGATTACCCTTCCAGTATTTTGCTTTTGCTCCATTGACAGTAACAGATTCGGGGGTTCTCGCTGGGCAAGCTAGGTCGTTTCTGGAATAGAGCCACTCAAAGCTGACATCATCCGCATCTTTCCAGGTTTCTTTCACCAATCCAGAGACACTGTTTCGACTTGTCTTGCTGCTTCCTGCAGGGGTCCACTTCATGTCGTATTTGGGCAGCATATCTTTGCCGACTTCTTTTACACTATTTGCAATTTGCTCCAAACTCGCTTGATCAAGATTTCCACGCAACTTGAAAAGGTTCCCTTCTGTATCCGCCCAGACCAGCAAGTTGAAATCCTTTGTTTTAAAGAAGTCAGCTGTTAATCCGTTGACCGTAGCTTTCTGCAGCATACTGGCGGCATCCACATCGTTCCCGAGGAAATCCCGGCAAATTCGATTAGAAGGAGCGAAGCTTTCAAAACTGAGATTATTGTTCACGATATCCGTGTCAGGTTGATAGGAAACCTTGATGAGTGCATTACTAGGTGATTCAACGCTAAATCCAGATAGTTTCCATCCATCCGGCAGCCACGTAGGACGCCACATCGGTGCTTCTGTATACTGAGTTGTGTTGCAACCAGACATCGTGTAGCCTACCATATTGGCCTCAAAAGAGCGACTCCACTGGCCAAGCGCCCCTGCATCTACAGCGGTCGGCTGTTTCTCAAGCTGCACTGTCTTTGTGGCAGAATCGTATTTAATTTCCACTCCAAGCAACTCGCTGATAGCACGGATCGGCAGGTAATTGGTCTTTCCCCCTTTCTCATCAGTATAGAGAATGGAGGACGGAACTTTCTGGCCATTCGCTACCGTAATGTCAGCTCCTGCAGCAATTTTTTGCTCTCCCCGCAGGCTGACATTTACAAAATTAAAGGTTGCTTTACCGGAGGCCGCTAGGGCAGTTGTTACCATGGTCAAAACAAGTACTGTTGCAAAGACTCCAGAGAAATAGGCTAAAACTTTCTTTTTCATATGAGCACTCCCTTTCTATTCATTTCTAAGTAGCTTCCAGCCCTTCTATCTATTGAACGTACAACTCAACATTTGTATTTCAGGTTTTATTACTTTTTTCACTTCTAGTCATGCTCTCAGCCATATACAAAATATCTTCTTTACTTAGGACACCTCTCAAGCGGAATATCGTATTCGTTTCAAGATCTTCCCACATCAGTACAGCAGTCCTTTCAATGCCATAATCAATTCTGGCACTAAACTGTGCACCGGCTGTTGAATCAATGTACGCCTCTTCTTCAGATACTAGGTTCGGCCAATACTTTGCTTGCACTCCGGAAACATTCACCAGCTCATATTCGCGACTAGGTTCCTCCCAAGGACAAAGTGGATTCGTGATATACTGCCATGTAAGCACCGACCCTGATTTCACCCATTCGTTTTGCATTGCGCCATTTGACTCAAACTGGAACTTCATTTCATATCCATCCGGGATCTCATCCACTTCATAGCTAATACCATCTTCTTGATAGTAAGTCATGCTATTAGCAATTTGCTCAACAGTTTCTCGATCTACCATCCACCCTTTTATCCAGAATAAGTATCCATTCTTATCCTCCCAAACCAGCAACGCATCGTTTTCTCCCTCATAAAGATCAGCCGTATACTCCTGTATTGTGACAGTCGTGTGAGCCTTATCTATCTCATCCGTATCGATGATTGTAGACATGCTTTCTTCTGATGGATCAAAGCATGCACATGTAAGAGATGCGCCAGATCCATTGCTATCTTTAAAGCTCCACCACGATCGGCTGCTTCTGGAATATATATCTGTTACCACCCATCCCTCTGGGAGCCATGTGGGACGCCAAGAGGCCCTGTCTGCGGTCAAGCTGTTATCTCCGTTGCTAAAGTAAGTGATTCTATTTCCGCTTATATCCCGAAGCCAGTTCAATACTACTGCCCGGACCGTCGGACTTACAACCATCAAGCCTCCCAATGCAATGCTGCATACTAGAATGATACAAGCAACATTTGTTATGATTTTCTGCCACATCGGTCTCCTTCTCTTTTTTGCCCATCTGAATGGATCGGCTAAGATTTGCAGACGGAAGCGATTATATCGAGGAGAATAACTATATTCCGCGGATTCGGCAGAATCCATATTTTCCTTAAATTCCAATTGGTTTGCGCCAATTAAGGCTCTAAATAGCAGGCTATCATAACCCTTCATAAAATCCCTCCTTATCCAGCCGCTCTCTCAGCATCATTTTCCCGCGTCTAGCTCTCGTTGCTACAGTAGCCTCGTTCATTTTTAGCCGCTTAGCAATTTCTCGATTGCTATACTCCTCAACATACTTTAGCTCAAGGATTCTTCGATATGTATCCGGCAATGTCTGAATTAATGAAACCAAGTATTGATATTCGTCTTGGCTTTCTTCACGAGCTGGAGGGTCCCATGTCGCAGGGAGTGGTTCTACTCTTTTTTCTTGCCGAAGAATATCGATTGCAGCATTTTTTACGATCGTAACCGCATATCCTCCTGCCAAATCCCATTCCAAGCAGCTTACTCGTTCCCAATGCTGAATGATTCTGAGCCACGCTTGCTGCACAGCATCCTCCGCTTTTTCATTGTTTTCCAGTATACGTAATGCAACAGCAAACAGTTTCTTTTCGTAAGATTCATATAATTTCATGAATTTATCACGATCCACATCTGTTTCTAGCATTGCAAGATATACCGCAATCATACGTTACCCTCCTCAGCATTTCTTCTATCCGCTCTCTTGCTCTTCTAATAACTAAACGGGCAAATTAAGCCTTCCATTTCATCTATGCATGACTTTTTTCAAATGCGAATATCTATCTCGTTCTAAGTCCCCTAAATAATAAGACAATTGTTCCAAGAAAGTGCAACTATGCGCATCAAGGCATTTCCATTTTGGGTCACCAACAAAAAATGCGGAACAACTGTTCATAATCTGGAGGCATAGCATCACTGCCGCATACAGGCCATCCCGGAGGACAGCTGTCTGTCCTCCGGGATGCTTTTGGTTATGTGATTTCTGTTCGTCGGTTCGGGAGTTTGCCAGCCAAGGCTTCTCACCTTGACATCCGGCTTCCTTCAGATTCCACCTCGCGATGAACACCCTTGCCTTCGGCTAACGCTTCCTACTGCCGAGTGCGTAGTGGTCTTTCACCACCTAGTTGTTGCCCATGCCGGGCGCACTAGTAAAGAAAAAGCGCCCCCCTTGCGCTGGTCTGAGCGACACGGCGCAAGGGGGACGTTTCTGTTCCGTAGTATTATGATTACTTGATGGCGTCTTTGAGGGCCTTGCCGGGCTTGAAAACCGGCACCTTGCAGGCGGGGTAGGTCATGGACTCGCCGGTACGGGGGTTGCGGCCCACGCGGGCAGGGCGCTCCTTGACCTCGAAGCTGCCAAAGCCCACCAGCTGCACCTTGTCTTCACCCTTCATGGCAGTCTCCACCGCGCCGGTAAAGGCTGCGAGGGCCGCCTCGCAGTCCTTCTTCGTCAGGCCGCTGGTTTCCACCATGGTTGCGATCAGTTCAGTTTTGTTCATGGAAATCGCTCTCCTTTTCATTTGTAGCATGACCGCATTATAACGGAGAGAGTTGGAAACTGTCAACTGCGGCCTGCTTCGGCGTAGTATTGCGGTCGTCCGATAGAGGTAAAGCCCTCCAGCCCAGTCACGACCACGTTGTTGTATCCGCTGGCGCAGTGGATGATGAGCAATTCTCCGTTTGCGTTCCTGCCGCCAACGATGCCCACATGGGAATTATCCGGATAGAACACCAAGTCACCGGGCTGTGCGGCTGACCACGAAATATCAGTGCAATAGTTGTGCTGCATCGTGGCCCCGCCGCCATGCCCAATGACGTATTGTCCGCCTGTGGCATTGTAGAACACCCAATCGACGAATCCACTGCAATCCAGTCCGTAAGGCCGATAGGTGCCGGTGGTTGAGCTGCCCGCCGCCGTGACCTGCCGCAGTTCGCCCCATCGGCTGTCCCAGCCAAGCACCAGTGATTTTCCGCCCCAAAAATAATTCACCTTACCGACAAGAGAACAGGCGGTGCGTACCACCGCCTCGCGCTCCGGCGACAGACCCTCCGGCAAACTGCGGATAAGCGCTGCCGTGTCCCCGCTGACGGAGTACGCATCCTCCAACAACTCCAGCAGAAGCGCCCGCTGTTCCAGCAGCTCGTCCAGCGCCGCGATCTGATTGCGGTTGAAATGGTAAACTGCTTTCATTTCTTCTGCCGTTTTTACAGAAATCGTGATATAAAGGTTCTTTTCCGTCCATCCGTCATCATCGCCACTGCCTGGATGGTCAATGACCTCAATGCGGTGGGCTATGGTAGTCATATCCCAAAAGACCGCTTTCAGGCGAGCGATGCGGTCGGTGTCCATGGTGGCCACGTCCGCGGCATCCGCATCGTTACTGCCTGCCACCTTCACCGCGAACACCGCCAGCACCTCCACCCAATCGGCAGGCTGGCCGGTCACGGAGATGGAGTCGTAGCTGCCCGCTGTTTGCAATTCCTCCAACCGCTCGTTATACTCATAATTGACCTGCGCCACCGCAGCGGAGAGCGGCACAACGCCCGCCTCCCGGCTCTCGTTGGAAAAAAGGATGCCGAAGGGTGATGCCATGATTGCCGCCACGAGGATCACCGTCAGGAGCAGCACCAGCACCACCATACCGCCTCCCGCCGCCACGATGGAGCTTGCGGCGGACGCGATACCTCTCCCAATCGTCTGTACCGCCTGCACCATTGCGCCGCCCATCTTTTTTGCCCCACTGCCTCCGTTCTTTGCGGATGTCTGGAGCATTGTCTGCTGTGCCTTTCTCTGCGCCGCCGCCCTTGCGCGGCGCGTGATGATTGCATTGTTCGGCGCTGCGTGGTCAGTTGGTCGAACACGCATGGTGCGCGTGACCTTGGTCATGGCCTGTCCGCTCTTTGGGGCAGGACCGCCCTTGACCGATGCGCCCTGATTGCTTTTATGCGGAGTGGTCATTGTACCTCCACGGTTGGACGGTGGAGGTACAATGTGCCGCTCTGCTGTTCTTTTCTCGGCAAGGTTCCGCCGATAGGCGGCTTTTGCGTCCTGTATGGCTTTCTGCCGCCCACGCTCCTGCGGGGCGGCATTTGCACTTTTTGCACCTCCGCGATTTTGCGGAGGTACGGTCTGATTTCCGACTTCGTTTCGTGCAGCGTGTGATTGCTGCACATCAGAATATACCGCGGGCGTATCGGACGGTCCCTTTTCTGCCGGTGTCACACTGTCCATGGTTTCGAGCGTTTCTGCCGCTGTGCAGCTTCCCGCAGCACAGTTTTTGCCTTGCCGTTTCTGCTCCTGATAGCGCTTTATCATGCGCCGCGAGGTATCCGCCGCTCCTGTCGCACCACGGCGCATATTTTTCTCCACGCGGTCGGTGGCGTAACGCACGGGATCGCGGCTTTCCGGCTCTTTTTCCCGCTGTCGCTTGTCCATGTGCTGTTTCAGAAGGGATTCCGCGTCCTTGGGCGCGGAGTTCTTCAGCTTTGCCTTGGGCGTGTCCATGCCGGGTCTGATCTTCAAGTCCCGCATGGTGTCAGTCCTCACCGGGCTTGGTTGACATTAAGCGGTACAGCTCCGTATTTTTGGGCAGCTCATTTGCGATAGGCACGATGGCTCCGCCTACCTTGATGAGTCCATGACCGGCAGGCGCGTTATCCACATAGCTCATCTGCGTATCCGATGCCCCAAGCAGGCGGGCAAGCTGCTCCCGGTCGGTGGTGGCCTGATTGAGCATCAGCAGAAATTCAGAGTTTGCGAACATCATACGCGCCGTATTGGACAGCAGACATTCCTCCACATTCTGCGTAATGCCGGTGAGTGTCGCACCGTATTTACGGAAGCGCTTCCAGCACTTGTAGAGGAATTCGCTGCTGTAATTGGTAATGCTGTGTCCGCTGCCGCTCCCATTGGCGAAGAACAGATAGATCTCATCGATGTAGACATGGGTGTATTTTCCCTCTCTGCGGTTCTGGATAACGCGGTTATAGATGGCGTCCAGCATTACCAGCAGGCCCACCGATTTCAGATTTTCACCCAGGTCCTGAATGTCAAAGCAGAGGATACGGCTTTTTGTGTTGATATTGGTCTGGTGGGAAAACACATTCAGACTGCCCACTGTGAACAGCTCCAATGCCAGCGCGATCCGGTGCGCCTCCGGGTTGACCTGCTTCATCAGGTCGTCATAGAGATCCTTCAGCGTGGGCGGCTGTCCCTGATAGTTTTTCAGATATTCCCGGTAGATGTTTCCCACACTGCGGTCAATGATGGACTTCTCCTGCGGCTCGATCTTATCTGCGCCCATAAGCTGCTCATACAGCGACATAATAAACTCGGACTTCATCACCAGCGGCTCTTTGCCATCGCCGTACCCCTCGGACAAGTCCAGCGCATTGATGTGGCAGCCATTTGGGTCAGAGGCAGAGATGGTGATGACCTCGCCGCCCAATGCCCGTACCAACTCGCCGTATTCGCGTTCGGGGTCCACGATGATAATGTCATGGTCGGTGGAGAGCGCCAGCGCGGAAACCTCCTGCTTGGCCGCCATCGACTTGCCTGAGCCGGACACGCCGGTAATAAAACCGTTGCCGTTGAGCAGGTTTCCGCGGTTGCAGATGATAAGGTTGTGGGAAACAGCATTGACACCGTAGTAGATGCCGCCAGCGTCTTGAATTTCCTGTGATTTGAACGGCATGAGGACAGCGGTACACTCTGTGGTCAGGGTGCGGGTTGCCTCAATGCGCTTTAAGCCGAGGGGCAGCACCGTGTTCAGCGCGTCCTCCTGCTGGTAGCGCAGAATGTTAAATTGACAGCCCCGCGCCCGCCCGATGGCTTGCAGGGCTTCGGTGTCCTGGTCAAGCTGTTCGAGGTTATCTGCCAGGTGCGTCAGCGTCACCAAAGCCAGCATCATGCGCTGGTCGCGGCTCATGAGGTCGTCCATAAACTCCTTTGTTTCGCTCCGCATCTGCTCCAAGTCATAGGGGATATTGGCAGTAAAATTGTTGTTCTGATTCTGCCGCTGCTGCCAGCGGGTAATATCCGATTCCACGGACATAATGCGCTTGCGAATATCGCTCACGGCTTCGTCCATCGCCACAGGGATAATGTCGATGGAGAGCATCATGTTCCGGGGATAGTCCATCAGCTCCGTGATCATCTCATCGGAAATGAAGCTGGCATATTCCCGCAGGAACAGGGTACGGCCCACATGATCGCCCAACTCATAGTGATTTTTTTGAAAGGAAATACAGTCCGGGGCGATGCAGTCCCGGAAGTCATGTCCCCTTCGCATGGTGTCCTCCAAATTGAACCGGAATAGCTGCTCCTCGCCGGGGCGATAGAAGTCATGCAGAAGCCGCAGGCGGTCATTGACCGTGATCTCACGAACGCTGGAGGACATACGGGAAAGTCCCGTAGTGAGGTCAGTTCCAACACGGGAGAAGAATGCGCGGGCCTCCTCCACGCTTTTCTTTTCTGCCGAAACGGTGATGTACTTCTCCTGAATGAGATTGTTGCTCTCCGCCGCCTTGCCCAAAACAAGCGCGTTATACTCGTTGCGGTAGAGGTCACGGCGGTCGCCCTGCATAGGCATGAGCAGCGTCCGCCCGAAGTCCTTTTGATTGAGCTGACGGTTAAAGAGCGTGATCTTCGCCGTGGCTCCGATGGGCAGCGAGTTCAGGAAGGAACAGTAGGTCATGAACAATTCCCGCTGTTTTTCCGGGGAGGCCACGGCGTAATTCACATCAAAAAAGCGCCAAGTTTTTGAAAACTTACCGCTTACCTGAAACACGCCGTCTTGATAAATACGTTTAATGGGAATAGATTTTTGAACGCTGCGGGGAACGGAAAAGGCGTCCCGTTCCGCGCTGCGCCGATGCTTGAAAAAGATCAATGTTTCTTCACCTCTCGTTTCATCGCTTCTTCATAATAGTTTTCCGCTTTCCAGACACGCTTGCCTGCCATGATGACCTCGGATTTCAGCCACGCCCACAAGAATTGCTCCAGCGTGAGGCCGTTGTACTGAAAGAATCCGGCAGCGGCCACGGGAGCCGCGCCGACAATGCACACCCAACTTACCGTTTCCCGGTCCAACACTCGGCTCAGGCTGAAATACAGTCCCACCGCAGCGCCCACCGCCAAAACGGAGCAGACAAATTGCCGCACGGACAGGCCGAAAAAGAGCGTTTCGCGGTAAGCTCTAATTTCTTTGTTGATTTTGATTTCCATTGAATTCCTCCGTGTTGTTTTGTTATGTACGATGTGGTACGATAAAGAAAAAATGAAAGGAAACTTCTTTCCTATGGCATATAGTGAACAGCTATGGCAGGATGCAAAAAAGGAATGTCGTCTGACTGATGAAGATATTGCCCGCGCTAAGCGCTTGGGACTAAATCCTCGCAGCCTGATTAAGAACATTCCCAGCAAGAGCGAACCGTGGAAAGCCCCGGTCAGCGAATGGCTGCGGGAAATGGAGGAAAAGCGGGAACGGAAGTCCGCCCAACGGCAGGCCCGGAAAGCAAGAGATCACTCATAACCCCAGCATTTCCTTGGCGATATGGTCGGCAGACTTTACCAAGCCCACCAGTACCAGCAGGTTGAATATGACCTCGCCCAAATAGCTCCACACCTGCGTCACCACGGACGCGCTGCTATCCACCACCGGCGTACCGCTGGAGGAAAAGGCTGAAAAGATGATGCAGGCAAGTACGATCACCGCCCCTTCCATGCACACGCCTACATAACTCCGAAGAAACGCCTTGCCAAAGTGGGAAGTCCCCTCTCCGGCAAAGGACGCCAGCGCCACCGGGGACAGCGCGGCGTACATATAGATCTTAAAAAAGCGCCCATAGACGGTGAGGATCATAATGAAGGCCAGCACCGTAATAAATAGACTTCCCAACAGAGTTACCAGCCAAAGGGGGATGCTTGCAAAAAAGCCCACATCTCCGATGGCATCCGCGATCTCCTGCGGCAGTGCCACGGATGCGCCGGTCAAGCCGCCGATGCTGCCCGCCGCCGTTGCCACAATGCCGCTGCACACATCAAATATATTTACCAGCAGGTCCATACCGTAGGTGATACCCAGCTTTGCCAGCACAAAGTAGATAAAGTGCCGCAGCAAATGCTCCGGCCTTTGAAAGTCCCGAAA
>ERZ856578.4403-NODE-4403-length-19049-cov-34.017658_pt1 | contig 19049 bp, 14 predicted proteins | sample MGYA00514384_ERZ856578 | MGnify/ENA primary metagenome ERZ856578 (study PRJEB29103, sample SAMN06111958) | human gut metagenome | biome: human gut; feature: ankylosing spondylitis patient; material: healthy_person | host: Homo sapiens | place: China:Hangzhou... | reverse complement strand
CCAAGTGTACCGCCGAGTAGCCGCGTTCGGTTTGGATAAGCGCTGAAAGCATCTAAGCGCGAAGCCATCCCCAAGATAAGTCTTCCCTTGAGGGGCGTAGGAGACTACTACGTTGATAGGCTGCAGGTGTAAAGACAGTAATGTCAAAGCCGAGCAGTACTAATTACCCGAACGGCTTTCTTACAAGCAATCTTTATCTTATTTCCGAAAGATGTCAAGTCTTACCGGGTGCGACGGATTGTATCGCTGGATACTCGCACGGCTTCTTTAGGAAGCACACGTTCTTTTAGGTGGTTATAGCAGTGAGGTTCCACCTCTTCCCATTCCGAACAGAGAAGTTAAGCTCACTAACGCCGATGGTACTGCGGTTTTCCCGTGGGAGAGTAGGTAGCCGCCTCTTCAAGCCGGATCCGAAAGGGTCCGGCTTTCTTTTTGCGTATTGTCGGGCTAAAAACGGGGGACAGCCTGAATGCTGTCCCCTCTTACCCCTTTCTCTCCTCTCCTCCGGTTGCGTCACGAATGGTTTGAATTCTTCGGTGGGGTTCTGCTGTACAAAGATAGCAATTTCCCCCCCCCGGCAAATTTTAGCCTAATTAATTGATAAATAGAACTGTTTGTATCTTTCGGAGGCCGTTTTCGGGTAGTTCGGGCCTTCGGGGCGACATCGGATCGGGGAGGAATGCGGGGTGTCCGGCGGAATCGGCGGGGATACAGGGGCCGGGAGCGTCCGGTGAAGCGGGAGACGGGTCCGGAATCGGTTTTGGCTTTCGGTTGCGGAGAGGCCGGGCGGCATTCCCGGACGGAGGCAAGCAGATCGGTCGCCGGAGCATGGGAGTGAAGACCGGGAATTCATGGGACAAAACGGAGGGTGTCGGCTTCGCGGAGGCATGAGGATCTTTTCCGGTCCTTGGGAACCTCGGGCGGCATTCCCGGGCGGAGACGGGGGCAAGCGGCGGTTGTAGCCGGAGAGGGCAGTATCTGGACGCAGCGGCAAAAGCGGAGCGGCTCTGCGGACGCGGAGCGGCTTGCGGCCGGGGTATGCGGAAGCGCCTGCGGTCGGTTGTGACGGAATCCGGGTGTACGGCCGGAATACGGCGGCGGACCGTACCGGGCAGCTCTTGTGCGGAGCTATTTTCCGCTGAGGAGCGTGAGTGATAGCGAGGCGGCGGAGAGCAGCGCTCCGGCAGCCACGACGCCCGGCCAGCCGAAGTGCGCCCATGCGGCGCCCGAGAGGAATGTACCCAGCGTGCCGCCCGCGAAATAGGTGCTCATGAAGATCGTATTGATGCGGTTCGAGGCCGCAGGGCATAGCCCGAACAGCGGAGCCTGGTTGCTCAACTGGATGCATTGCAGCTCCAAGTCGATCAGAACGGTGCTGGAAACCGGACCCGGATAACGGTTATTCGGGATCGGAGCGCTCTCCCAGGATGACGGTCCGGCCCGTAAGGCGGCTGCGCTCGGCTTCGTAACAGATGCGGTGGCTCTCGACGGAGCGGTCGATCGAGGTGCGGAAGCGGTGTTCGCGGCGGCTCAGAGTGTCCACGAAGTCTTCGATCAGATTGAGGTCCGCTCCGGCGTGGAACGGCGTGCCCAGAATGTCAGAGAAGTCGAAAATCCGTTCCTCCCCGCCCCGGAACCGGCGGACGCGGAGCGTGCGTTCGTCTCCGTCGATTTCGCCGCGGGTCAGGCGGATATGCGTTTCGCGCTGGTCGCCCAGCGTGAAAGTGTCCATCGAGAAGGAGATCGTGATCTCGTTGTCCATCTCCATCGAGACGATCTGGTGGTCCACGACGTCGTTGTCGCAGCGGAATACGCAGCGTCCGTAACTTCCCGTGCGGAGTTCGCGCAGAAGTACCTCGTCGAGCGTGGACCCCTCCGGAACGTCGAAATTCGAGATCCAGTCCCGGCGGTTGTAGTAGAGGTCCACGGCCGAATAGGGACACTCCTTCTCCACGGGGCAGTCGATACAGCGTTCCGTACTGCCGGCCGGGGCGTTTTCGCGCCGATACCAGCGGAGCGACCCGAACGAGGAGAGCTTCCGGCAGCGTGCCTCGGTCAGCCACAGCAGGAAGTCGATGTCGTGGCAGCATTTCGAAATGAGCATCGGGTTCGTGACCTCCTCCTTCCGCCACATGCCGCGCACGAATCCGTGCGTCGTGCGGTCGAGCCCCACGGAGGCGATATGGCTGATGGAAATGATCTCCCCGAGTTCGCCCGAATCGACGATCTCCTTGATTTTGATGAAGTAGGGATGGTAACGCAACACGTGGCAAACCCCTACGATCACCCCTTTGCGCCGTGCCGCCTCGGCGATCCGGACGCATTCGGGCAGGGTTTGCGCGATGGGCTTCTCCAGCAGGACGTTGTAGCCCGCTTCGATGGCCTTCATGCAGGGTTCGAAGTGCATGTTTTCGGGTGTGGCGATCAGCACGGCGTCGGCCGGGACGGGGTTCTCGAAAAACCGGTCGTAATTCTCGAAACATTGCGCGGCGCCGAGTCCGAATTTTTCGGCGACGGTGCGGCGGCGGAGCGGGTTGAGTTCCACGACGCCGACGAGTTTCAGCCGCTCGGGATGCCGGACGGCGTATTCCAGATACTTGTTCGTGCGGTTTCCCGCGCCGATGGCTACGATCGTCACGGGACCCGCACCGGATGATGCGGAAGCGGTCATTGTTGTTTGCGCTGGTGTGTTCCGGAAGCGGCAGCGGACGGAAGTTACGGCCGGCCTCCGCTTCCATGCACAAAGATACGATTTTATTCCGAAACCCCGTGCTTCCGAATGCAAAAAGCCCGCTCCGGAGAGCAGGCTTTTTGTCGTCGTGTCGGAAGATCAGAGCTCCTTGACGCGGATGTTGCGGAAACGGATGCCCGGACCGTGGCCCAGCAGGCCGATGTGTCCCTTCTTGTTGAAGAGTCCCGGGTGGTTGCGTCCGTCCACCGTGTAGGGATTCTTCGTCGAACCGTCGGGGGCGACGTTGTGTCCCTTGCAGGCTTTGCGGATGTTGCCGTCGAGAATCACCTCGCCGTTCACCGTCACCGTGATCCGGTCGCCTACGGCGCGGATCTCCTCGACGTTCCAGGTTCCCAACTCGCCGAACTTGACGCGCTTGGCCGGGATGACGCCGTAAACCGATCCGTGCTGCTGGTAGATCTCGATGTTCTTGTAGATCGGATCGTCGTGGTCGAGCACCTGAATCTCCATGCCGTGGAAGGCGGCATCGACGCCCATCGGGGTGCGGATGCCGATTCCGTTGTTCACGCCCGGGCGGACGAACGCGAACTCGAAGCGCAGGACGAAGTCGCCGTACTCCTTCTTCGTGTAGAGGTTGCCCGAACCGCCGTACTGCGCCGTCACGTCGATCGTGCCGTCGAGGGGCACGTAGTTGGTCGTATTGCCGGTCCATTTCTCCATCGAGAGTCCGTCGAAGAGCACCTCGAAGCCTTCGGCCGCCTCTTCGGGCGAGAGCTCGAAGCGCGGAACGGCCGCATATTTGGCCAGCAGCCCCTTGATCTCGTCCACGGCATAGCCGGCGTCGGCATCCGACTTGGCCAGCGCGGCATATACTTCCTGCGCCTTTTCGAGTGCGTTTACGACCGTCTCGCCGCCCATGCCGGGGTTCTTCGCCGCGATGGTCTTGACGGCGAATGCCGCCGCTTCGGCCGTTGCGGGCGTACCGAGATAGCGGGCCGCCACCTCGATCGAGGGGAACGAGTAGGTCGCGGCCAGCGCGCGGAGCAGCCGGTTCTGCACGTCGGCCGAGGGGTCGGCCTCGAGCCCTTTGCAGTAAAGCGCGGGACGCTCTTCGGCCGGAGCGTAGATCGCCACGAAATCCGTATAGCGGGCGAGGGCCTTGTCTTTCCATGCCGGGTTCCGCGCGGCCAGATCGGACAGCACGCCGATCATTTCGGCGTTGTCCACCGTCAGCAGTGCGGCGAAGGCGGCGTCGCGGTCGTCCGCTGCGAGCAGGGCGTCGATCGCTTCGCGGCTGCCGGCCTGGGCGAGCAGCGGGTAGTAGCGCGTCCGCTCCTTCGCGGCGGCCATCCGTGCGGAGACTTTATCGAACTGTATGTCGGCCGGTTGTGCGGCGAGGGCGTTCTTCAGACCGTCCTGTACCTTCCGCATCTCCTCTCCCGAGGTTTGGTCGAGCAGGTCGCAGAGGCGGTCGAAATCCCCGACGGTCGTGACACCCGCCAGGGCGTCGGCCGCGGCGGTCCGCACGGCGGCATCCTCCGATGCGAGCAGGGCGAACACCTTGTCCGCAGCGGGGGCGATCCGGCGGGCGGCCGCCAGTTTGAGCGCGTGAACCTGCGTGGAGGGGGCGCCGTCGAGCGCCGCGAGCACGCCTTCGTTCACATTGCCGTTGAACGCCAGCAGCGCAGCGCTCGCCTCTGCGGCGTGCGGGCCGTCGAGGCAGGCGATCAGGGCTTCCAAGGCCTTCGTACCGCCGATCTTCCCGGCAGCGCGGATCGCCGCCGCGGCCAGTTCGTCGTCGTCGGAGCCGATCATCGCCACGACGGCGTCGGTCTGCGAGGCGGCATGGCGTGCACCGAGCCAGTTCACGATGTCCGTGCGGGCCTGTTCGGTCAGCGAGGGCATCTTCCGGACGACAGCGGCGTAGAGCGCCTCGTCGGCGAAGTCGCCGGCGAAGTCGAGCGCCGCGCCGCGGTACTCCCGGTCGCCGTCCCGGAGGGCGGCGAGCAGGTTCTGCGTGCGCTTTTTGACATCCGTCCGGAGAATGATCTGCAGGGCGGCGGCGCGGACGTTCGTGCGCGCCGTAGCCTTCGCCAGCGAACGGGCTGCGGCGAGGGCGCTCTTCGTGTCGCCTTCGTCGGCGAGGCGGTTCACCAGCCGGATGTAGGCGCTCGTGGCGTCGGTCTTGCCGAAGTCGTAGTCCGAAGCGGCGGCCGCATCGGCCAGCGTCCTGAGCGAGCTCTTGCCGCCGCAGGCGGCCAGGGCGTTGTAAACTGCCTCTTTCGTGGTGTCGTCGGTCTGGTAGTCGGTCAGCCACGAGAGTAGGATCTCCTCGGCTCCCTCGCTCGGACGTTTCGAGGCGGCATAGGCCAGCAGGGCCGCGGGCCGCGGGGCGTTCTGCATCAGCGAGAGAACGGCCTCCTCGCTTCCGGGCGTCGAGACGAGGCCCCGCACGGCCGCGTCGGCCAGGTAGTCGTCGTCCGCATATTTCACGAATACCGGAATGTCCTCTTCGGTGGAGCAGATCTGGAGCAGCGAGAGCAGGAATGCCTGGTTGGGCTTGTCCGTGCAGGCGGCGATTCCTTCGGCCAGCCCTTTGCGGACCTCGGCGCGGGCCGCGTCGAGCCCTTCGCCGGTCACGTAGTCGGTCACGCCGTTCAGGGCGTACTCCACGACGGCGTTCTGTCCCTTGTCGGCGGGCACGAGCATGCCGGCCATCTCCCGGACGCCCGCGGCGCCGGTCGATGCCAGTTCCCGCATGAGGCCGTTATAGACTTCGGAGGTCTGGGCCGGGAGCTGCGCCAGCGCATCGGCGACGATGGTCGTGGCGGTGCGCTGCCGGGCGTCCTGCGCCCCTGCGGCCAGCGGCAGGAGGCAGGAGGCGAGCAATATGACGAGTATTTTCTTCATGGTGTGCATGTTTTGGACGTTACGGATCAGATTTTCCACGGTGCGCGCATCGGTTGGTCGATCAGCCGGTTGGCCGCGTCATCGCCGACGAAGAGCTGCTTCGCGGGATCGAAACGGAGCGTGCGGTTGAGCCGCAGCGCGCAGAGGGCCATGTTCACCAGCGTCGCGCTGTGGTAGCCCTTGATTTCGTCGAGCGCGAAGCGTTCGCGGTTGCGAATGCACTTGATGAAATCGGTGTTCTGCGGCTCCGGATCGGGCAGCTCGGCGAGCTTGTTCATCACGTCCGGAATCGTGCATTCGAATCCCTTGTAAACTTTGCCTTTCGGACCTTCGATGTAGGGCACTTTGCCCTCGCTCTCGAAGCCTTCGCCCTCGAGGACGATCTGGCAGCCGTCCTCGTAGGTATAGACGATCCTGCGCCAGATGCCGATGGCGTCGGGATGCTGCTGCGGGGCGTCCACCTCGACCTTCACGGGCGAGGTATTGTCCTTGCCCAGCAGGTACTGCACGGGGTCCATGTAGTGCTGTCCCATGTCGCCCAGGCCGCCGCCGTCGTAGTCCCAGTAGCCGCGGAAGGTCTGGTGCGTGCGGTGCGCATTGTAGGGCTTGTAGGGAGCCGGACCCAGCCAGAGGTCGTAATCCAGCGCGGCGGGCACGGGCTGCGGCGTGAGGTTCTCCTTGCCCACCCAAAAGAATTTCCAGGTGAAGCCCGTGGCTCCGGAGATGGTGACCTTCAGCGGCCAGCCGAGCATGCCGCTGTCCACGAGCTTCTTGAGCGGCTGGACGGTCGTGCCGAGGCCGTAGAAGGTGTCCTGGAAGCGGAACCAGGTGTTCAGGCGGAAGATGCGGCCGTTCCGTTTGACGGCCTCCATCACGCGCTTGCCCTCGCCGATCGTGCGTGTCATCGGCTTTTCGCACCAGATGTCCTTTCCGGCGCGGGCGGCCTCGACGGCCATGATTCCGTGCCAGTGGGGCGGGGTGGCGATGTGCACGATGTCCACGTTCGGATCGTTGATCAGGTCGCGGTAGAAATGGTAGGTCTGCAACTTCTGGCCGAATTTCTGTTTGCCCAGTTCGACGGCGCTCGCCAGGTGGTTCTTGTCCACGTCGCAGAGGGCCACCAGCCGGCACTGCTCGTCGCTGGTGAAGTGGTAGCTGCTGCGGCCGATGCCGCCCGTGCCGATGATGCCCTTGGTGAGCTGGTCGCTCGGGGCGACATGCTTCGGGCCTCCCAGCACCCGGCTCGGGACGATCGTCAGCAACGCCAGACCGCCGGCCGTTTTCAGGAAGTTTCTTCTGTTGATTCCCATGAGTGTCGTTTTTCAGGTTGTCGTTCGGTTTACAGCTCGGTGAGTTTCAGGTTGCGCCATTGCACCTTGATACCGCCGCCGTCGTGGATCTGGAGCGCGATGCGGCCCTGTGCGGCGCCGATCTTCTCGTCGCGGATGTCCACCATCGGCTCGCCGTTGAGCCACGTCTGGACGTGGTCGCCCTCGACGCGCAGGCGCAGCGTGTTCCACTCGCCCTCCTTGAGGATCGACTCCTTCTCCTCGGGAATCTGCACGAGCCAGCCGCGGCCGTAGGATTCGTAGATGCCCGCCGTGTCGAAGTTCTTGGGAGCCACTTCGCACTGCCAGCCGTGAACCTTCACGGGAGGCTCCACGAACGAGCGGAAGAAGACGCCCGAGTTGCCGTTGGCCAGCTGCTTGAACTCCACCGTGAGGTCGAAGTCGTTATAGTAGTCGCGCGTGGCCAGGTAGCCGTACTGCTTGTCCGGACCGCTTTCGCAGACGAGGTTGCCCTCCTTGTCCACATACCACTTCTCCGTGCCGTAAGCCTCCCAGCCGGTGAGGTCCTTGCCGTTGAAGAGCGCGACCTCCTTGCCGGCCTTGCGGGGCAGCTCCTTGATCTTGATGTTGCGGAACGAAGCCGGGTCGCCGTGGTCCTGGAGACAGATCACGCCCTTGCGGGCCAGACCGTATTCGGGAGCGGTCTCCCATTTGCCGCTGTGCTTGCGGGCGAACCAGTCGTCGGTCCACGCCTCGAACTCGAGAATCTTCTTGCCGTTGAGCCAGTGCTCCACGTGGCCGTTGTCGAAGACGATGCGCGACGAATTCCATTCGCCCTGCGGATTGACCTGCATGGCGGCCTTGTCGGGCAGGTGCATGGCGTAATCCACGCCCAGGCGCTGCCACTCCTCGAGTTTCGTCGGGGCGTTCACTTCCTCCCAGCCCTCCTCGTCGATGAGCTGGTATTCGGGACCGGTCACGTAGGGAACCTTGAAATAGGGATCTTCGACCACGTGGTACAGCATGCCGCTGTTTCCGCCGTGCGAGAGTTTCCACTCCCAGTCGAGGATGAAGTTTTCGTACTCTTTCTTCGTCACGATATAGCCCGACAGGTCGCTGCCGCCGCCTTTGGCCTGGATGCAGCCGTCCACGACGGTCCAGGGCTGCGTCAGCGAGTCGCCGTTGAAGTCCTTCCACTGGTCGAGCGTCTTGCCGTCGAAGAGGAGCTGCCAGCCGTCGGCGATTTCCGCCTCGGAGAGCGTGTTGTGTTTCGGAGCGCAGGAGACGAGGCCGGCGGAGAGCATGGCGGCCCCGCACAGCGAGCCGATGAGGGTTTTGGTTGTTGAGAGTCTCATAGTAGTTTTTGATTTGAATTGAAACGTATGATTATTTGAGTGTGTCCGCACGATAACGATTTTGTTTTGCCTGTATATCCTCACAAAAATAAAATATTTTTCTATCGAAACCAAATGAAACATATTAAAAAACGTTTCAGACAGAAAAAAGACGCGGAATTCCGGACCGAAGCCGGAATCCCGCGTGCGTGGGGCCGCGATCGGCGGCGGTTAGTTTTCGCTCATGTACTTCTTGACGTAGTGGTGGTGTTCGCCGAAACGCTCGAAGGCGGCCCGGTCGAGTTCCTCCTGCGCCGAGGGGTGCGCCACCGAGATAATCAGCCGGGCGCGCTCCTGCAGCGTCTTGCCGTAGAGATCGACGGCTCCGTTCTCCGTGACGAACCAGTGGATGTGGTTGCGCGTGGTCACGACGCCCGCGCCGGCCGTGAGCACCGGGGCGATCTTCGAGACGCCCTTGTTCGTGATCGAAGGCATGGCGATGATCGCCTTGCCGCCCTTCGACAGCGACGCGCCATAGACGAAGTCGATTTGGCCGCCCACTCCCGACCAGAACTTCGTGCCGAGCGAGTCGGCGCACACCTGGCCTGTCAGATCGACTTGCAGGGCCGAGTTGATGGCCGTCATGCGGTCGTTCTGCGAGATGATGTAGGGGTCGTTCGTGTAGCCCACGTCCATCATCAGCACGCCGGGGTTGTCGTCGATGAAGTCGTAAACCTTCTGCGAACCCATCAGGAAGGTCGAGACCATCTTGCCCGGATCGGTCTTCTTGGCCTCGCCGTTGATGACGCCCTTCTCGACGAGCGGCAGCACGCCGTCGGCGAACATTTCGGTGTGGATGCCGAGGTTCTTGTGGCTTCCCAGCTGTGCCAGCACGGCATTGGGAATGGCGCCGATGCCCATCTGGAGCGTCGCGCCGTCCTCGATCAGCGCGGCGCAGTGCTTGCCGATGGCCGTCTCGACCTCGTTGGGCTCGGAGAAGTGCGCCTCCATGAGCGGCGTGTCGTCCTCCACGAAGAGGTCGATCTTCGACATGGGGATCATCGCCTGGCCGAACGAACGGGGCACGTGCTTGTTCACCACGGCGATCACGTAGTCGGCGCACTCCACGGCGGCCAGCGTCGCGTCCACCGACGTGCCGAGCGACACGTAGCCGTGCTTGTCGGGCGGGCAGACCTGGATCATCGCCACGTTGCACGGCACGGCGCCGCAGCGGTACAGCCGCTGGGTTTCGCTCAGGAAGATCGGAATGTAGTCGGCGTAGCCGCTCTGCGTCACCTTGCGGACGTTGCTGCCCACGAAGAACGAGTCGAGCTGGAAGACGCCCTCGAATTTCGGATCGGCATAGGGGGCCGGACCCTCCGTGTGGAGGTGATGGACGTGCACGTCCTTCAGTTCGCCGGCCTCTCCGCGCTTGCACATGGCGTTGATCAGGCACTGCGGAGCCGATGCCACGGAGCTCAGGTGCACATGATCGCCCGATTTGATGACCTTGACGGCCTCTTCGGGAGTCGTAAATTTGATCTGCGTATTCATGTTGTGTGTTTGGGATATTGGTTTTGATTCTTGTCTGCTTCCGTTCCTATTCCCTTTTCAGTCGCTTCCCACCGGTCGGGGCCGCCGTGCGGCGGTCCCGACCCGATCGGCCGTTATTTGCGTTTGACCTCCACCTGTTCGTATCCTTCGACGATGTCGCCCACGCGGATGTCGTTGAACGATTCGATGTTCAGACCGCAGTCCTGACCCGAGGCCACCTCCTTCACGTCGTCCTTGAACCGCTTGAGCGATCCGAGCTTGCCGGTGTAGATCACGATGCCGTCGCGGATGACGCGGATCGGGGTCGAGCGCTGCAACTTGCCTTCGCGCACGACGCAGCCCGCCACGGTTCCGACCTTCGAGATCTTGAAGATCTCCAGCACCTCGACCGAAGCCACGATCTCCTCCTTCATCACCGGTTCGAGCATGCCCTCGATGGCGTCCTTGATGTCGTTGATGGCGTCGTAGATGATCGAGTAGAGGCGGATTTCGATCTCCTCCTTCTCGGCCAGCCTGCGGGCCGAAGCCGACGGACGCACCTGGAAGCCGACGATGATGGCGTTCGAGGCGGCGGCCAGCAGCACGTCGGACTCCGAAATCTGGCCCACGGCGGCGTGGATGACATTGACCTGCACGGTCTCCTTCGAGAGCTTGATGAGCGATCCGGACATGGCTTCCACGGAGCCGTCCACGTCGCCCTTGACGATGATGTTGAGCTCCTTGAACGATCCGATGGCGATGCGGCGTCCGATCTCGTCGAGCGTCACGTGCTTCTGGGTCATGATGCCCTGCATGCGCTGCAACTGCTCGCGCTTGTTGGCGATCTCGCGCGCCGAGCGGTCGTCCTCCATCACGTTGAACGTGTCGCCGGCCTGCGGGGCGCCGTTGAGACCCAGCACCTGCACGGGCGTCGAGGGACCCGCTTCGGCCACCTTCTTGCCGTTCTCGTTGAACATGGCCTTCACACGGCCGGTGAAGGTCCCCGAGAGGATCACGTCGCCGACATGCAGCGTGCCGGCCTGCACCAGCACCGTCGAGACGTAGCCGCGTCCCTTGTCGAGCGTCGATTCGATCACCGTGCCGACGGCCTTTTTGTTCGGGTTGGCCTTCAGGTCGAGCATCTCGGCCTCGAGCAGCACCTTTTCGAGCAGCTTGTCGAGGTTCAGCCCCTTCTTGGCCGAAATCTCCTGGTCCTGGTATTTGCCGCCCCACGACTCCACGAGGTAGTTCATCTGCGAGAGCTGCTCCTTGATGTGGTCGGGATTGGCGTTGGGCTTGTCGATCTTGTTGATGGCGAAGACCATCGGCACGCCGGCGGCCTGCGCGTGGTTGATCGCCTCGATCGTCTGCGGCATCACGTTGTCGTCGGCCGCCACGATGATGATGGCCACGTCGGTGATCTTCGCGCCGCGGGCGCGCATGGCCGTGAAGGCCTCGTGGCCCGGGGTGTCGAGGAAGGTGATCTTCTGGCCGTTCAGCTCGACGCTGTATGCGCCGATATGCTGCGTGATGCCGCCCGCCTCGCCTTCGATGACGTTCGTCTTGCGGATGTTGTCCAGCAGCGAGGTCTTGCCGTGGTCCACGTGTCCCATGACCGTCACGATCGGCGGACGCGGCACGAGGTCCTCCTCCTTGTCCTCGTGGTCGTCGGCGATGGCCTCCTGAATCTCCACGGAAACGAATTCGACCTTGTAGCCGAACTCCTCGGCCACGACCACGAGCGCCTCGGCGTCGAGACGCTGGTTGATCGACACCATCAGTCCGAGGTTCATGCAGGCCGTGATGACTTCGGTGGGCGGGACGTTCATCATCGTGGCCAGCTCGCTCACGGTGACGAACTCGGTGACCTTGAGCGTCGAACGCTCCTGTTCCGAACGTTCGAACTCCTCGCTCATGCGTTCGGCCACGGCTTCGCGCTTCTCCTTGCGGTATTTCGCCGCCTTGGTCTTGGCGCCCTTGGCCGTCAGACGGGCCAGGGTGTCCTTCACCTGCTTCGAAACCTCTTCGTCGCTCACTTCGGGGCGGACGACCGGTTTGGGCGTGTTCTTGTTCTTGTTGCGGCGTCCTTCGCCCGGACGGGGCTGGTTCTGCTGTCCGCCGCGGTTGCGGTCCTGCCCGCCGCCGGGACGGCTGCCGCCGTTGCCGCCCTGGCCGCCCTGACCCTGCTTGCCGCCGCCCTGCGAGCCGCCTTTCTGGGCCTTCGAAACGTCCACCTTCTCCTTCTGGAGACGTTTGCGCTTGTGTTTGCCGCCGGGGACGAAGCCCGACACGTCCATCGTGCCGAGCACCTGCGGACCCGTGAGGGTCACCGTTGCCGGGCGGAAGATGTTGTCTTTCGGCGCCTCCTCTTTCGGCGCCTCCTCCTTCGGCGCTTCGGCTGCCGGAGCGGAGGCCGAAGCCGTCTTCTCCGGGGCTTCGGGCTGTGCCGGCGCGGCGGCCGGGGTTGCCGGGGCCGCGGCTTTCGGCTCCTCCCGTGCGGGAGCGGGTGCAGCCTGTGCCGGAGCCGCGGGCGCTGCCGGGGCACTCTTCTCGGGTTGTGCCGGCGCGGGGGCCTCCGCCTTCGGGGCGGGAGCCTCCGTCTTCGCGGGCGCGGGCTGGGGCGCCGGGGCCGGAGCGGGCTTGGGTTTGGGCGAGAGGTCGATCTTGCCGAGAATCTTCATCTGCGGGATCTCGTCCTTCACGCTGATCACGTTGCTTTTGATGACGACCTCCTTTTCCTCCTCGCGCTCCTGCTTCTTAGCCTCCTCGAGTGTGATGGTCGTCTGCTTCAGGGAGATGCGTTCGCGGATCGAGTTGCGTGCGCTCGCGGCGGCGCGGTTCGACCCGAACTCCTTCTCCAGAACGGCATAAGTCTCCGCATCGACCAGCGTATTGGGCGATCCGTCGCTCTTGATGCCCTTCTTGTGCAGGAAGTCCGTGATGGTGTTGATACCCACGTTGAACTCCTTGGCAACCTGAATGAGCCTTAATTTTCTTTCATTACCCATATCGTATTGTTCTCCTTTCTTTCGGTTTTGGTTATTCGAACTCGGCCTTCAGAATCTCGACGACCTTCTGCGCCTGCTCCAGTTCGAGGTCGGCGCGGGCGGCGATCTCCTCGACGGGCAGCTCCAGCACGCTCTTGGCCGTGTCGCAGCCGGCGCTCTTCAGCGCGTCGATGATCCAGCCGTCGATCTCGTCGGCGAACTCCGTGAGGGCCACGTCCTCCTCCTCGATCTCGCGATAGACGTCGATGTCGTAGCCCGTGAGCATCTTCGAGAGGCGGATGTTCAGGCCGCCCTTTCCGATGGCCAGCGACACCTGGTCGGGCTTGAGGTAAACCGAGGCGGTCTTCTTCTCCTCGTCTATGGTGATCGACGAGATCTTCGCGGGATTGAGCGCCCGCTGGATCATCAGTTGCGTGTTGGCCGTGTAGTTCACCACGTCGATGTTCTCGTTGCGCAGCTCCTTGACGATCGAGTAGATGCGCGAGCCCTTCATGCCGACGCAGGCGCCCACCGGGTCGATGCGCTCGTCGTAGGACTCCACGGCGACCTTGGCGCGCTCGCCGGGGATGCGGACGATCTTCTTGATGGTGATCAGGCCGTCGAAAATCTCGGGAACCTCCTGCTCGAACAGCCGTTCGAGGAACTGGTTGGCCGTACGCGAGAGGATGATGCGCGGCTGGTTGTTGTTCATCTCGACCGACTTGACGATGGCCTTGATCGTGTCGCCCTTGCGGTAGAAGTCGTTGGGAATCTGCTCGGCCTTGGGAAGGATCAGCTCGTTCTCCTCGTCGTCGAGGATGAGCACCTCCCTCTTCCAGACCTGATAGACTTCGCCCGTCACGATCTCGCCGACCTTCTCCGAGTACTTCTCGTAGAGGCTGGCCTTCTCCAGATCGAGGATGCGCGAGGCGAGGTTCTGCCGCAGCGACAGCACCGTGCGGCGGCCGAACGACGAGAGCTTGATCTCGTCGGCGTATTCGTCGCCGATCTCGTAGGTAGGGTCGATGGCCTTCACCTCCGACACGGCGATCTGCATGTTGGGATTCTCCACGGCGCCGTCCTCCACGACGGTCCGGTTGCGCCAGATTTCGAGGTCGCCCTTCTCGGGGTTGATGATGACGTCGAAATTCTCGTCCGTTTCGTACTGTTTCTGAAGCGCGTGGCGGAAGACGTCCTCCAATACGCCGATCATCGTCGGTTTGTCGATGTTCTTCAGCTCTTTGAACTCGGCAAAGTTGCTGATCAAATTCAGGTTGTCCATTGTGTGCTAATTATCTGTCTTTGTATATTTCGTTCCTTTGCATGCCGTCCTGCGCCGCAGGCGGCCGGGCGCTATTTGAAATCCAGCCACTCCTTCGTGTACTTGATCTGCGCGAAGGGATACGAGCGCGTGACCTTCACCGGCTGCTTGCGCTTCCTGCCCTCCACGGCCTGCTTCTCCTCGTAGGAGAGGGTGACGCCCTCGTCGGTCGCCTCGTCGAGGTGGGCCAGGATCTTCACGCCGTTCGTGAGCAGCACCTCCACCGGGCGCCCGACGAGTTTGCGGTACTGCCGCAGCGTGCGCAGCTCGGAGCCGATGCCCGCCGAGGCGACCGTCAGCGAGAAGTCCTCCGCATCGCGGTCGAGGTCGGCCTCCACGGCGCGGCTCAGCGCCACGCAGGCGTCGATGCCGACCGACGTGTCGCTGTCGATCGTCAGTTCGATTTCGTTGCCCGGCGTCGAGGTGCACTCCACGACGAACATGTCGGTCCCTTCGAGATGGCGTTCCGCCGCTTCGGTTATCTTTTTCGTGTCGATCATATCGCTGTTTTTCGGTCGTGTGCAACTATGAAAGAAGGGGACTTTCCGTCCCCTTTCCGCTTCGCTTCGTCTTTCGACAACGCAAATATAGTGAAAAAATCCGATATACAAATATTTATAGGAAAAATTTTGACGCACGGCGCGCCTCTCCGCGACGAAACGGGGGACCTCCCCGGAAGGCAGGTCCCCCGCATGCCGCCCCGCGGAACGGAGGCTCACTCCTCGCGGCTCCGCGTCTCGTAGGGTTTGATGACGCCGCGTTTCGAGGTGCGGATGAACCGCACGAGCGAGTCGCGCTCGTCGCTCTGCGGCACGATGCGCTCGACCTCGTCGCAGGCGGCCATGTAGTTCAGTCCGCTCTGGAAGAGGATGCGGCAGGCGTCGTGGATCTCGGCGATGCGCTCCTGCGTGAAGCCGCGGCGCGAAAGTCCGATCTTGTTGATGCCGGCGAAACGGAGCGTGTCGTTGCGCACGATGACGAACGGCGGCAGGTCCTGCCCGAGTAGCGCGCCGCCCTGGATCATCGAGTGTTCGCCGATGTGGGTCCACTGGTGGATGGCCGCGTGGCCGCCGATGACCACCCAGTCGCCGACATGCACCTCGCCCGCGAGCGAGACGCGGTTGGCGATGACGCAGTGGCTGCCCACCACGCAGTCGTGGCCGATGTGGGTGTAGGCCATCAGCAGGTTGTGCGATCCTATGCGCGTCGTGCCCGTGGAGGCCGTGCCGCGGCTGATGGTGACGTATTCGCGGATGTCGTTGTGGTCGCCGATCTCGCACACGGTCTTCTCGCCGGCGAACTTCAGGTCCTGCGGCAGACACGACACCGAGGCGGCCGTGTGGACCTTGCAGCAGCGGCCGAGGCGCGCTCCGTCGTGGATCACGGCGCCGGGACCGATCCAGCAGCCGTCGCCGATCACGACGTCGGCTGCGATGCAGGCGAACGGTTCCACCGTCACGTCGGCCCCGAGCCTGGCTTCGGGGTGGACGTAGGCAAGTTTGCTTATCATCGCCGCGCTACTTTTTGTTCTTGACGACCTGCGCCATCATGATCGCCTCGCAGGCGAGCGACTCGCCGACGAAGGCTTTGCCCTCGACCACGGCCACGCCGCGGCGGATGGGTTCCAGCAGGTGAATTTCGAATTGCAGCGTGTCGCCCGGGACGACCTTGCGCTTGAACTTCACGCCGTCGATCTTCATGAAGTAGGTCGAGTAGTTCTCCGGGTCGGGAACGCCGCCCAGGACCAGAATGCCGCTGCACTGCGCCATGGCCTCGACGATGAGCACGCCCGGCATGACCGGCTCCTCGGGGAAGTGGCCCACGAAGAACGGCTCGTTCATCGTCACGTTCTTGATGCCCGCCACGTCCGTGTCGTCGCGGTGGAAGATGCGGTCCACGAGCAGGAACGGCGGGCGGTGAGGCAGCATGTGGCGGATGGCGTTGATGTCGTAGAGCGCCGGCTTGCGGCAGTCGTAGGTGAAGCGGGGTTTCTCGCCGGCCTTGCGGATGGCGTGCTTGAGCTGTTTCATGAACTCCGTGTTGGCGAAGTGGCCCGGGCGGGTGGCCCATACGCGGCCCTTGATGCGCACGCCCAGCAGCGCGAAGTCGCCCAGCAGGTCGAGGAGCTTGTGGCGCGCCAGCTCGTTGTTGCAGCGCAGCTCGAGGTTGTTCAGGTAGCCCGCCTTGATCTCGATGTCGGGCTTGTTGAAGAGCTTCTTGAGGTGTTCGAGCTGCTCGTCCGGCACGGGATTCTCGACCACGACGATCGCGTTGTCCAGATCGCCTCCCTTGATGAGGTTCATCTTCATCAGCGGTTCGAGTTCGTGCAGGAAGACGAACGTGCGGCAGGGCGAGATCTTTCCCGCGTAGTCGTCGCCCGGCTCGAAGGTGGCGTACTGGTTGCCGATGACCTTCGAGTTGTAGTCCACGTGCACCGACACCGAAAATTCGTCGTCGGGGTAGAGAATGATCGCCGTGCCCTTCTCGGGGATCGTGTAAACCATCTTCTCGGTGACGTGGTAGAACTGCCGCTCGGCCTCCTGGTCCACCAGTCCGGTCCGGGTGACGGCCTCGGCGTATTCGCGGGCCGAGCCGTCGAGGATGGGCGTCTCGGGGGCGTCTATGTCGATCAGGGCGTTGTCCACGCCGAGCGTCCAGAGCGCCGACATGATATGTTCGATGGTGCTGACGCGGTGGCCTCCTGCCTCGATCGTCGTGCCGCGCGAGGTGTCCACCACGTAGTCGCACAGGGCGGGGATGAGCGGTTGCCCCTCGATGTCGGTGCGGCGGAATACGATGCCCGTGCCGGCTTCGGCCGGATTGACCGTCATCGTCACTTTGACGCCCGTGTGCAGGCCCTTGCCCGAGAACGAGATCGGAGCCTTGAGCGTTTGTTGTTTGGTTGTCATAAGCGGATTCATGGTAATTTGCACGCAAAGATAATGCAACTCGGGCGCAAAACCAAATTTCGGCTCCGGCGCTCCGGGGTGCGGTTAATTTTTCGTAAAGGTAATAAAAATACGGTAAAAAACACTACTTTTGCGCTGAAATCCCGAAACGACATGTCTTCGAAAGAGCACGAGCATACGGAGGACTCCGGAAAGAGCCGGGAAGCCGGGGACGGAGCGGAACGGACGCGGCCGGATGCGGCGGCGGACGGCGTGCCGGGCGGGGCCCGGACGTCGGGGCGTTCCCGTGCCGGCCGGAGCGTTCCGGCCGGGAGAGGCGCGGCCTCCGGAGAGAACGCCGGCGCGGCGGAAGGCCGTCCGCGCAGGGCGCGCCTCCGCCTGCCGTTCGACAACCGCCGGGAGGATGCTGGAGAGTGGGCGTACGACCACCGTATCGGGTTGTGCATCACGCTGATCGCCTATCTGGTGCTGATGATCGCCTTCGTCTCGTCGAAGATCGTGGTGGGGCGCCGGCCCCACCAGCAGGGCATGTTCATCGACTTGCAGTCGCTCGCCGAACTGGAGCAGGAGCGCGACCGCCTCGCGGAGGAGGTGCGCCGCCGGCAGCAGGAGGGCGAGGAGATCGACTGGCGGAGTATCCGCAACGAGGTGTCGAACGAGAATGCGCTGAACGAGAAACTCCGGGACGACCGCGGCACGAACGCCGCGGCGCTGAACGATGCCGCCGCCGAGGCCGAGGCGCGCATGCGCGCCAACCGCGAAGCCTACGAACAGGGCCTGGCCGAGGAGCGGGCGATCCGTGAGGGCCGCCGGGGCCGGGAGGAGGGACGGCACGAGGACCGGAAGGTGAAGGGGCGCGTCACGGTCTCCTTCTCGCTGAAGAACCCCGTGCGGCAGTCGGTCGATCTGAGTGTGCCGGCCTACCGGTGCGAGGGGGGCGGCGAAGTGGTGGTGGCGATCGTGGTGAACCGCGCCGGCGAGGTGGTTTCGGCGCGCGTCGCGGAGGGCGGCGACGACTGCATGCGCGAAGCCGCCCTGCATGCCGCGCGCGTCTCGTCCTTCAATATCGACTCTTCGGCCCCGGCGCGTCAGCAGGGGACCATCACCTACACCTTCATTCCGCAGTGAGCCGTTCCGGCGGTGCGGCTCCTTCGGACCCGTTGTCCGGACCGTATGTTTTTCGGGCCGTATGGTCCTCCTTTTTCACGGGAGGGGCGGAATATTCCGATTTTTTTCATAGCTTTGCGTTCGAGCGGGTCGTTCGGACATGCGGGACTGTTGTCCGCGCTTCCTGAGTTCGCCGGCTTCCTGTCTCGGCGCGGCTGCCTGGTTGCGGCCGCGCACAGTTTCCGATCGCGTTGCGTGCATCTGCCGCGGCATTCGGAGCCCGGATTCCGGCGTTTCGTTCCGGCCCCCGGCCTGCTTCGCCGGTCCGCGGCGTGCGGGCCGTTGCGGCTGCCGTCTGCGCCGGTTTCTCATTTGGCGGACGTTCCGGTCTTCCGGAGCGCATCCCTGCGTTGTCCGGTGGCCCCGGATGCGTGCCGGTCCTTCGGATTCCGCCGCCGCATGTGCGGCGATGCCGGGTCCGGGCGGTGCGCGCGGAGACGGTTTCCGGGGCGGAGGCGTGTTTGCGGCACGATTTTTCGGATGCCGGGAATTGCCGGCCTTCCATGCCTGACGGGATGCGGCGGGGCCCGGTTCGTAGAGATTCAGGTTAAATTGTTGAGACGATGATAAATTTAAGCGGAGAGAATATCGTGTTGGTGGGGGCGCTGCTGCTTTTCGTGGCGGTGCTGGCCGGTAAGGTGGCCTATCGTTTCGGGGCGCCGGCGTTGCTGCTCTTCCTCGGGGTGGGCATGTTGTTCGGACTGGATTTCATCTCCTACCGTTCGGTCGATATCACCCAGTTCATCGGCATGATGTCGCTGTGCGTCATTCTGTTCACAGGCGGCATGGACACCTCCTTCCGGGAGATCCGGCCGATCATCGGGCCGGGTGTCGTGCTGGCCACGGTGGGAGTGGTCATGACGGCCATGGTGCTGGCGGGCTTCGTCTGGCTCGTCGTTCCGTGGCT
>ERZ856578.4400-NODE-4400-length-19060-cov-20.754254_pt1 | contig 19060 bp, 18 predicted proteins | sample MGYA00514384_ERZ856578 | MGnify/ENA primary metagenome ERZ856578 (study PRJEB29103, sample SAMN06111958) | human gut metagenome | biome: human gut; feature: ankylosing spondylitis patient; material: healthy_person | host: Homo sapiens | place: China:Hangzhou... | reverse complement strand
ACAGGTGCATATCCATATAGATAGACGCATCATTCGTCCAATGCTTGTACAGTTCGTGACATAGTTCTCGCGTCATCGCCTTTAACTGAATTGTTGGCATGTTATACCTCACCTACCTTATCATTCCGATTTATTGCTTTATTTAATTCTATCATATGGCTTTAATATGTGCAAGAACAAGCCCAGCAGACATTACTGCCGGGACTGAAACTGTCTTACGACCACCCGCATTTCCGCCGTTCCGGTTTTTATAGAGCATGCCTTTCTGTTAGGACTTCCTGTCATCCCGCAGAGCGCCGGTTTCCGGATCGCGCGAATAGTGGCGCAGGAATTCCCACACAAGCTCCGCCATGGACGGCGCGGGCCAATGCGGGAAATTGTCCACGGAGACGATCTGCAGCGTGTCGTCTCCGTAGCGGTCCGTCACCGTGCCGATATAGTGGTCGCAGCCGTAAATGCGCCGTACCTCGGTTTTGGAGAACGGCATGCCGATGCGGCGGCAGACGATATCCTCGCTCTCCGCACAGGCAAGGACCTCCTCGAGCGTGACCTCGGGGCAGTTGCACGAACGCAGGCGAAGATTCAGTGATTCGACCTTGTATGCGGCATTCGGGGCCTGCACCGGCAGGCGGTTGCGCGCCGTCTCCCGCCCGCGCGGGTTCGTGCGGCGCGCGCCATACATGCCGCGCTGCGGGGCGTCCTTGTAATAAGGCACAAGATACAGGCCCTCCTGCTGGCCGCAGACGGTCAGGATCGGGACGCGCACCTGAGCCGCATGCTGCACGCGCTCTTCCGGCTCCATCCCCATGGAAAACGGCCCGGCAAGGCATCCGCACGGCGCGGCCGCGGCAAGCAGCTCCGGCCGGGCGAACAGCAGGGCATTTGTCTGCGCGCTCCCCTGCGAATAGCCCGTGCAGTACACGCGGCCGGGGTCGACCGGGTAGTCCCGCGTCAGAATGTCATACAGACGCAGGAGATTTTGGAGCGAGTGATCCTGCGGAATGCAGACGATCAGCTCCTCGCGCGCTGCGATGGGCAGAAAGCCGGAGCACTCCTCCCAATTGATCGGCATGCTACTCCCGTGGAGCACGAACAGCAGCGGGTAGCGGCGGGAGCTTTTTTCTCGTGCCGAAACGGGCGTGAACAGCGCCCAGCGGTGATAGAAGTCATTGCGCTCCATCACTTGCTTGTCCAGGCCCTGCGCGTGCCACTTCTGCACATAGGCCGGGTCCATTTCGTCGCCGTAGCGGATGTAGTCTTCAAATTGCAGCACCATCTGCCGCCCCATCTCGCTGTGGATGAGCGCTTCGATGTCGCAGCCCTCTGCCGCGATGCGCGGCGTGCGGTCGCGTAGGGAAATCAGCTCGCGGTCCCCGCTTTCCGGCTTGCTCCAGACGACCAGGATGTCCCAGAGGTACAGCTCTGCATAGTCCATTTGGTTTCCCCCAAATATAGGAAGGACCTGCTGCATGCGCTGCGGAAGGTCCGTTTTATCCTGAGATCGGAATTGCCGTTTACAGGCCGTTCTTCTTCTCGTTCTTTTTGCGTTCCTTTTCGGCCTTCTTGGCGGCGGCCTTCTCCTTGGCGGCAGCCTGCGCCTCGGCACGGGCCTTCTGCGCAGCCTCCTGTGCGGTGTTATTCGTCATGACAGACCACTTGGCCAGCTCCATGCGGACGCGGTCCATGCTGGTCTCGATGACGATGTTGTCGCCCTTGATGTCGACGATCTTACCGACGATGCCGCCGATGGTCGTGATCTTGTCGCCTTCCTTCAGAGAATTGCGAAGGTTCTCTTCTTCCTTCTTTTTCTTCTTCTCGGGGCGGATGATCATGAAGTAGAACACCGCGACCATAACGACAAGGATAAGGATCATGCTGTAGTCCATAGGATTTTCCTCCAATTTTTCACATTGTTTTTATTATACAGGCACATAGCCGTCATTGCAAGAAAAAAATTATGAATTTTTCAGATGCGGCGGTCGAGCCGCTCGGAGTATGTCCGGCGGAATTCCTCGAACCGGCCTTCGTCCAGAGCCTGACGGATGCGCTCCATCAGCTTGTTGTAAAAATACAGATTGTGCATGACGGAAAGCCGCATGGCCAGCATTTCTTCTGCCTTGAACAGATGGCGCAGATACGCGCGGGAATAGCGGCGGCAGACCGGGCAGTCACAGGCCGGGTCGATGGGCTGCATGTCGCGCTCGTATTTCGCGTTTTTCAAATTGATGGCGCCCTCCCAGGTGAAGAGCTTCGCGTGTCGCGCATTGCGCGCGGGCATGACGCAGTCGAAGAAGTCTACGCCGCGGGCGACGCCCTCAATGATGTTCGACGGCGTGCCGACCCCCATGAGATAGCGCGTTTTGTCCTTCGGCATATAGGGCTCGACGGCGTCGATGATGTCGTACATCGTCTGCGTGCTCTCGCCGACGGCAAGGCCGCCGATGGCATAGCCCGGAAGGTCCAGCTCGGCGATCTGCTGCATGTGGCGGATGCGCAGGTCGGCATAGGTGCCGCCCTGATTGATGCCCCAGAGCATCTGCTGCGGGTTCACCGTGTCCGGCAGGGCGTTCAGGCGGGCGTTTTCCGCCTTGCAGCGGACGAGCCAGCGATAGGTGCGGTCGACGGAGCGGGCTACATAGTCATAGGGGGCGGGATTCTCGATGCACTCGTCAAAGGCCATGCAGATATCCGAGCCGAGGTTCGACTGGATCTGCATGCTCTCCTCCGGGCCCATGAAGATCTTGTGCCCATCAATGTGCGAGGCGAAATACACACCCTCCTCCTTGATCCGGCGCAGGCTTGCCAGCGAGAATACCTGAAATCCGCCGGAGTCTGTCAGGATCGGGCCGTCCCACGTCATAAAACGGTGCAGGCCGCCGAGATCGTGCACGAGGCGGTCGCCGGGTCGCAGATGCAGATGGTAGGTGTTGGAAAGCTCGACCTGACAGCCGATGGCCTTGAGGTCCGCCGCGCTCAGTGCGCCCTTGATGGCGCCCTGCGTGCCGACGTTCATGAACACGGGCGTCTGCACCGTGCCGTGCGCGCAGGTAAATACGCCCCGCCGCGCCTTCCCTTCGGTTTTTAACAGTTGAAACATGGTATACTCCTGCACATATGCTTATATTTAACAATATAGAAATTATGTGAAATTAATCGATGAACATGGCATCGCCAAAGCTGAAAAATCTGTAACGCGACTTTACGGCCTCGTGATAGGCGTGCATGACATGGTCATAGCCCGCAAAGGCGGACACCAGCATGATGAGCGTGCTCTCCGGCAGATGGAAATTGGTGATGAGCGCGTCCATCGCACGGAATCGATAGCCGGGATAGATGAAGATATCCGTCCAGGCGCTCTTTTCCGTGAACGTGCCGTCCGGCTCGGCCAGCGATTCCAGCGTCCGGCAGGATGTCGTGCCGACGCAGATGATGCGGCCGCCGTTCTGCCGCGTGCGGTTGAGCACCTCGGCCGTCTCGGCGGAGAGCATGCAGAACTCGCTGTGCATATGGTGCTCCGTGATCTCGTCTGCCTTGACGGGGCGGAATGTTCCGAGTCCCACATGCAGCGTGATATAGGCAAGCATAACGCCCTTGTCCGCAATGCGCTGCAGCAGCTCCTTTGTGAAGTGCAGTCCGGCCGTCGGCGCGGCGGCGGAGCCTGTCACGCGGGAATAGACCGTCTGATAGCGCTCGCCGTCGGCTAGCTCCTCGCGGATATAGGGCGGAAGCGGCATCTTGCCGAGGCGCTCGAGCAGCTCGAGGAAGATCCCCTCATAGTGGAACTGCACCAGGCGGTTGCCGCCCTCCTCCTCGGCCGTGACCGTCGCGGTGAGCGCGCCGTCGCCGAACGAGAGCTCCGCACCGGGGTGCAGCTTGCGGCCCGGCTTGGCAAGGCATTCCCAGACGCCGCCGCCCTTGTCCTGCAGGAGCAGCAGCTCCACGGCGCCGCCCGTCGGCACGCGGTGGCCGAGCAGGCGCGCGGGCAGCACGCGCGAATCGTTCATCACAAGGCAGTCGCCCGGCTGCAGGTAGTCCACGATATCATAAAAATGCCGGTGCTCCAGCTCGCCGGTCTCCCGGTGGAGCACCATCAGGCGGGAGCTGTCGCGCCGCTCCAGCGGTGTCTGTGCGATGAGCTCCTGCGGCAGATCATAGTAAAAATCACTGGTTTTCAAGAAATTCGTCCCTTTCCAAGCATTAACGGAATACCTCGCCCTGCTCATCGAGCATTTCGAGTCTGCGGCAGCGGACAAAGTCCGGCTTTGCCTCCGGCAGATAGCGCTCGATGGCGGCGGCAAGCAGCATGGGGTTGAGCGACGGCTCCTGCGCGCTGACCTCGCACGTCAGCAGCAGCGCGCCCGGCGCAGCCTCCACATGATAGGCATGCAGCATGGGGCGGATGTCCGTCTCAGCCATGCCGCGCTTCGTGCGCTTTTCGACCACGAGCTCCGGCCGTTCCAGCAGGGCTGTGATCGCGGCAGGCTCCGGCACGGCACCGTCATATTCCAGCGTGAGCAGCGCGCGCAGGCGGCGCAGCTCACGGGCCTTGCGCGTGCTTTCATAGACCTCGAGCACCCGCACGCCCTCCGGCAGCACGGCGTTGAGTGCTTCCGGCGTGACGGCAAGCTCGCCGTCCAGCTCGTATTCCATGAGCTCGCACACGCTTTCCATGCCGACGCTCAGCGGCAGCAGCATGGACACATAGGCATGCGGTGTGAAGCCCTGCGAATGGTGCAGCACCACACCGGCCCGGCGGAATGCGCGCTGCATGAGCCGCATCAGGTCCAGATGCGACATCCAGATCGCGCGGCCTGTTTTTTCAAACAGGATCCTATGCATCGCAGCGCCCTCCCTTCAGAAGGCAGTTTGCGCCGCAGCCGTTGCAGGCCGTCCGGCAGTCGGGCGTCGTTTCGGAGCGGTAGGCACGCTCGCGCTCGCGCAGCAGGCAGCCCGTGCTCACGCCGTCGGAGATCGTGTCCCACGGCAGCAGCTCGTTCAGACCGAAGCCGCGCGTCGTATAGAAATCCGGGTCGACGCCGCAGGCTGCGAAAGCGTCCAGCCACGTCTGATAGGAGAAATACTCATCCCAGCCGTCCAGCCGCGCGCCGCGGCGCACGGCCTCCTCCAGCACGGGGCCGAGGCGGCGGTCGCCGCGGGCCAGAACGGCCTCGAGGCGGCTCAGGTCGGCAGCGTGCCAGTTATACTCGATGCTCTTCGACGGCATATTGTCCTTGAGCAGGCGCGCCCGGCGGAGATACTCCTCCGGCGTGATCTGCTTCTCCCACTGGAAGGGCGTGAACGGCTTCGGAACAAAGAAGGCCGTTGCCACATGGATGCGCACGCCGCGCTTTTTGTTGCTGGCGTGCTCGCGCCACGTCTTCAGGATCTCATAGACGAGCTTTGCGATGCCGAGCACATCCTCATCCGTTTCCGTGGGCAGGCCGAGCATGAAGTAGAGCTTCACATTGTTCCAGCCGCCCTCAAAGGCGATGGCGCAGGTATCGAGGATCTCCTGCTCCGTGACATTCTTATTGATGGCGTCGCGCAGGCGCTGCGTACCGGCCTCCGGCGCGAACGTCAGGCCGCTCTTGCGCACCTGCTGCAGCCGCAGCATGAGATCGCGGGAAAAATTGTCCGCGCGCAGCGACGGCAGCGAGAGATTGATCTTGCGCGGCGCGCAGTAATCGAGCATGGCATCTGCCAGCTCCGGCAGGCCGCGGTAGTCGGATGTTGAAAGGCTGGAAAGCGTGATCTCATGGCAGCCGGAATTTTCCAGAGACTCAATGGCCTGACGGCGCAGCGTCTCGGGCGAGCGGGGCCGCACCGGGCGGTAGGTATAGCCCGCCTGGCAGAAGCGGCAGCCGCGGATGCAGCCGCGCATGACCTCGAGATTCGAGCGGTCATGGACGATCTCCGTATTCGGGACGATGCCGTCCGTCGGATAGAGCGCGGTGTCCAGATCCTGCACGATGCGCTTTGTCACGCGCGCAGGCGCGCCGTCCAGCGGGGTGACCGAGGCCAGCGTGCCGTCGGCATTCCACTCGTGGCGGTACAGCGACGGCACATACACGCCCTCGATCTGCGCCACGGCGCGGAGAAATTCCGGCCTGCTCCACCCCTCGCGCTTGGCGCGGCGATAGAGCTCCAGAATTTCCGGCGTGCTCTCCTCGCCCTCGCCGACGGAGAAGAAATCGACGAAATCCGCCAACGGCTCCGGGTTATACACGCATGCGCCGCCCGCAAAGACCATATGCTCCAGTCCCGTGCGGTCGGCCGCATGCAGCGGTACGCCGGACAGGCGCAGCATATTGAGCACATTCGTATAGCTCATCTCATAGCCGATGGTGAAGGCAATGAGGTCGAATTCCGACACCGGGTCGCCGCTCTCAAGCGCATACAGCGGAATGCCGTTTGCGCGCATGGCGTCCTCCATATCGCCCCACGGAGCGAAGACGCGCTCGCACCACACGCCCTCCATGCGGTTCATGACCGCATAGAGGATGCGCATGCCGAGATTAGACATGCCGATCTCATAGGTATCCGGAAAGCAGAAGGCAACGCGCAGCTCAACGCTGCGCTTGTCCTTCATTGTCTGTCCATATTCCCCGCCCACATAGCGCGCAGGCTTCTGTACGGTGGGCAAAATGCGTTCCAACTTTTCTGTCATAAAGCTTCCTTACTTGACGAGACTCAGCAGATACTGGCCATACTCCGTCATGCGGAGCTCCTGCCCCCGTGCTGCGACCTCCTCATCTGAAATGAATCCCTGCTCCCAGGCAATCTCCTCGGGACAGGCAATATAAAGTCCCTGCCGGGACTGCACGGCCTCTACATACTGCGCGGCATTGAGCATGCCCTCGGGCGTGCCGGTGTCGAGCCAGGCCATGCCGCGGGTCATCAGCTCCACATGGAGCCTCCCCTGCCGCAGATACAGCTCGTTGAGGGCCGTGATCTCCAGCTCGCCGCGGGCGGACGGCTGCAGGGTGTGCGCCAGCTTTGCCGCGTCGCCGTCATAGAAATACAGGCCAGGAACGGCGTAGCGGGACTTGGGCTTTTCCGGCTTTTCCTCGATGGAAAGGACCTGTCCCTGCGCATCAAATTCCACGACGCCGTAGGCACTCGGATTCTTCACGGGATAGCCGAAGACCGTCGCGCCCTCCGTTCGGGCTGCGGCGGCACGGAGCAGCTGCTCGAGCTGCGCGCCGTGAAACATGTTGTCCCCCAGCACAAGGCAGCACGGCGCGCCGCCGATGAATTCCTCGGCGATGAGGAAAGCGTCCGCAATGCCGCGGGCGACCGGCTGCACGCCGTATTCCACATGGATGCCAAACTGGGAGCCGTCTCCCAGCAGGCGGCGGTAGGACTCGCAGTCCGCCGGAGCCGTGATGAGCATGATATCGCGGATGCCTGCCATCAACAGCACGCTCAGCGGATAATAGACCATCGGCTTGTCATAGATCGGGATCAGGGGTTTGGAAACGGCGCGGGTCATGGGGTACAGGCGGCTGCCCTTGCCGCCAGCGAGAATGATACCTTTCATCCGAATGTCCTCCCTATGATGTTGAATATGATATGCAAGCCGGGGTATCCCGGCGCTCGTACCGTTGTGTTTCCTCCCGGCACTTATGACACGTTCGCGGCCGGTCTTCCGCCTGCCTCCGGGTGATAGGTCGGCACGACCTGCGCCAGCAGCGTCCGGATCGCGGGTGAATTTTCCCGGCAGGCCGCTGCAAGGGCCGAGAGCTGCCGCTCAAAGGCAGAAACGTCGATGTCCAGCGGACGGCCGATATGGATCAGATGGTTCGGCGTGGAGCGAAGCCCCTCTTCCTGCATGAGCATCTCTTCATAGAGCTTCTCACCGGGGCGCAGGCCGGTATAGCGGACCTCGATATCCACATCCGGCTCAAAGCCGGAAAGGCGGATGAGGTTGCGGGCCAGATCGTCAATGCGGACCGGCTCGCCCATATCCAGCACGAAAATCTCGCCGCGCCCGCCTGCAGCACGAGGGATACCGCCTCAGGGATCGTCATAAAATAGCGGATGATGTCCGGGTGCGTCACGGTTACGGGGCCGCCCTCCTCGATCTGCCGCCGGAACAGCGGGATGACGCTGCCGTTGCTGCCGAGGACATTGCCGAAGCGCACGGCCACGAACTTCGTTTTGGAGCGCTCCGCCATGGTCTGCACGATCATCTCGCAGACGCGCTTGCTCGCACCCATGACGTTCGTCGGGTTCACGGCCTTATCCGTCGAGATGAGCACGAAGGTCTCCGTGCCGTAGCGGTCCGCAGCCTGCGCCACATGGAGCGTTCCGAATACGTTATTTTTAATGGCCTCGTTCGGGCTTCCCTCCATCAGCGGCACATGCTTGTGCGCCGCAGCGTGGAACACGATGTCCGGCCGGTACTGCGCAAACAGGGAGCTGACCCGCATTTCGTCGCGCACGGAGCCGATGCACACGGCAAGGTCCAGCTCCGGATGCGTGCGGTGCAGCTCCTGCTCGATGGCATAGGCGTTGTTTTCATAGATATCCAGCAACACAAGGCGCTTCGGCGTATGACGCGCGATCTGGCGGCAGAGCTCACTGCCGATGGAACCGCCGCCGCCCGTGACGAGGATCGTCTTGCCGGACAGGTAGCCCGCGATCTGGGAGAGGTCGACCTCCACGCAGTCACGGCCGAGCAGGTCCTGTACGTCCACATTGCGGATCTTCTGGATGTTGACCTCGCCGTTTGCCAGCTGATAAATGCCCGGCAGGATCTTCAGGCGGCAGCCTGTCTTTTGGCAAAGCTGCAGAATATTTCGCCGTTCGCGCACGGCTGCCGTCGGAATGGCCAGCACGATCTCTTCGATGCGGCGGGACTGTGCCAGTGCGACAATGTCTTCCCGCGTTCCGGCGATCTTGACGTTGCGAATGTACTTGCCGAGCTTGTCGCGGTCGTCGTCGATGACGCACACCACGTTGTTCTGGGAATTTTCGCTCGTCTGGAATTCCCGCAGCACGAGCATGCCGGCGCTGCCTGCACCGATGAGCATCGTGCGCTTCTTGCGCTTCTCGCTGCCGGAGCGGTGCAGGATCGTGCGGATGAGACGATAGGAAAAGCGTGATGCGCTGAGCAGCGCCACCAGATACAGCCCGGCCAGCACCGGGAAGCTGCGCGGCAGGTCGAGCACGCCGAACAGGATCAGCAGCAGCGTCGCGGCGGCAAACAGGAAGCAGGCACACAGAATGTGCAGCAGCTCCTCCACTCCGGCAAATTCCCAGAGGCTGCTGTAGAGCTTCAGTGGGATGAACAGGGTGATCATGCCGATCGCCATCCACGGGAAAGCCGCATGCAGTGCAGGCAAAAAGCCGCTGTCGCGCATGAGTGTGTGGATGCTGAGGTCGAATCGCGACAGCAGCGCCAGCAGGCATGCCAGATACAGCAGCATGACGTCGAGCAGCATCAGGCATGCGACGCGGACGACGAGCTTCCAGTTGATTTCGGATTTGCGTTGTTTCATAGACTCTCTCTCATTTCTGCCCTTTCCTGCCGTTCCCCGGCAGGACTGCCCGCAGGTGGAAGATCGCCTGCCTGCACCAGCGCAGGCGCGGCCACAGCGCGCAGTAGACCCGGTAGCCGGGCGCCCTGCGCGTAAAAAAATGTCCTTTTCGTTCGAAGGCCACAGCCCGCGCGATGACCTGCTCCGGCCGGATCCCCCGCTCCGGCTCGGTCTGGCGGTCCCCGCAGAAAACGAGCGTGCCGTCCTGCCCGAAGCCGGTCAGGCGATGCAGCACATAGCTGCCGTCGGCGCGGTGGTAGAGCAGGACCTCACCCCGGCGCAGACGCTCCGGCACGGGGCCGAGCGTTACGCGGTCACGGCCGCCGGCCAGAAGCGGCAGCATGCTTCCGCCCGTCACGGTCAGCACGACGGTAGCTTCCAGCCGCTCCCGCAGCAGAGGCTCCGCCTGTGCAAGATGCAGCGGACGCGGCGTATGCGTATTTTTCTCCACTCGCCGTGCCCCCTCTGCGCAAACCGCTTTTCTTCCGCACCGGTTTGTGGTATACTATAATTATAGCTCTGCAAGCACCAGCAGCGTCTGGGCTGCGGCCCGCAGCTGGATGACGCGGACGGCCCGCGGCATACGCGCCAGCTCCACGACCGGCTCAATGTTCAGAACGCCGCGGAAGCGAATCTCCCGCAGAGCGTCAAAGATCGGCTTCCACTCCAGCGTTCCGTAGCCGGGGAACAGATGCAGGTCCTCAAAGACCGGCCGGATCAGGCCGTAGTTGTCGTTCAGATGCAGCGTGGCCAGATTGCCGCGCCACGCACGGATCATCTCCGGCACGTCCTGCCCGCTGATGTGGGCATGGCCGGTGTCGAGGCACAGCTGCACACGGTTCGAGCCGATGCCGTAGACGAGCTCTAGCATGTCCTGCGCCGTTGTGTAGGGCACGGGCGCGTCGCCCGGCTGCTGCAGATGGCGATAGTCGAACGTGTTTTCCAGATTGATCACAATGTCGAACTTCTCCGCCAGCGGCAGAAGCTCGTGGAACCAGCGGACGTTCCAGTCGTGGATGCGCGGCCAGAGGCTGCGGTCCGGCATGCGGTGCAGATACAGCACCGGATGGAAGATCAGCTGGCGGCAGCCGAGGATGGCGCAGGCCTCCATCGTCCGCTCATAGATTTCATAAGGTGATTCGTAGTGCAGGTCGTCCGGAATGGCCTGCTCCCAGGAGGCGTGTGCCTGCGTGATGGGCAGCCCGATCCGGTCCGCCGTGCGGCGCACCCCACGCGCCCACTGGCGCCAGTCGTCTCCGCGCAGCGGCGCGTCCTGCGGGCGGCTGTATACGCTCAGCGGGAAATCGAGGCTGTCGAACCCCGCGTCCCGCACCGTCTGCATCGCGTCCTCGACGGTGGTCTCCAGGCAGAAGCTTGCCATGGCGCTGCTGATGAAATGCACGATGTCCGTGCCTCCTTTGCCGCATTCTCTTTTTCCAATTCAGTATACCATCGTTCCGTTTCTTTGTCAAATGAACTTCGCCGGAGGGAGATATAAAATGAAAAGAATGCCAGATTGGCTCGCGGCTCCCGTCCGCTTCATCCGCCGGATCGCTTTGTTCCGCGTTCCGCTCTATGCCGCAAATGCGTCGTTTTATCTGGTGCTGTCCGTCTTCCCCGCGATTCTGCTTGTTCTGGCGCTGCTGCCGCACACCGGCCTGACGGAGGCGCACCTGCTCTCTGCCCTGCACGGCGTGATCCCTTCCGTGTTTGAACCTGCACTGGAGTGGGTCATCCGGGACCTCGGGAGCAATTCGTCCCTCACGCTTATCCCTGTTTCGGCCATTATGGCCATCTGGTCGTCCTCCCGTGGTGTTTACTGCATCAAGACCGGTCTGAACGCGATCTACGGTGAACGCGAGAGCCGCGGCTATGTCTATACGCGGCTGGTCAGCGTGCTTTATACCGTGCTGCTGCTTGCCGCCCTCCTGCTGACGCTGGTGCTGCATGTCTTCGGCAGCCAGCTTACCGCGTGGATCGCCGGAAAGCATGTGCCGATCCTGCGCCTGCTGTCGCGCGTGCTTCGCTTCCGGGGCCTTGTGCTGTTTGCCCTGCTGACGCTGCTGTTCTGGGCGATCCTGTGCGTTTTCCCGAACCGCCGCATTCCCCTGCTCCGCGCGCTGCCGGGCGCGGCCGGTGCCTCGCTCGGCTGGCTGGTGTTTTCGTCCCTGTTCTCTGTCTATGTGCAGCACTTCGGCTCCTACTCCGTGTTTTACGGCAGCCTTGCCGGCATCGCCATGGCCATGCTGTGGCTTTATGTGTGCATGTCCATTCTGTTCTACGGCGGCGTGCTCAATTGCCTGCTGTTCGAGCGAAGATCGCAGCAAGGGAAATAGGAAATATATCGTTTTAATATGAACTTTTGAATCTGTATTCTGACTTTATATTTTTCTGCCGAAAAAAATCAAAATATTTGAAAAAAGTACTTGCAATTTGGCGGGAGGTTTGATATAATACCCGTGCACTGAGGGAAACGACACAGCGTCAGAAAAGTTCATATGGGGGTATAGCTCAGCTGGGAGAGCGCTTGAATGGCATTCAAGAGGTCAGCGGTTCGATCCCGCTTATCTCCACCAAAAACCATCGATTTCATTTGGAATCGATGGTTTTTCTATATTTTTCAGCCTGTTTTGTGCTGGGCGTTTTTGCCTTGGACAACAAATGGACAACAGACCTTCTCAATTTCTTCTTTCTTACTGTGGGAAGGAAGAAGTTATGGCATCTGTCAAAGAAGAAATAATCACGCCGGACTCCCCTTCCCTGGGAGCCCGGCTTTCTTTTACTCCAGATATTTTTTCAGCTTCTTCATGTGGTCGATGGCCTCCTGCAGGGAGGCTGCTTTTGCCGGAAGTGGGTCTGTTCAAACTGCGGCGGATATGCTATACTAAATATTTGGGAAAAACATTTGCCCTGCGGGGCGTGAGGTGAAGCATGAAAAAGCTGCTGGTCTATTTGAAGGATTATAAAAAAGAGAGCATTCTGGGGCCGCTGTTCAAGCTGCTCGAGGCTTCGTTCGAGCTGCTCGTGCCGCTTGTCGTCACGAAGATCATCGACGTCGGCATCGCCACGGGCGACGTTCATTACATCGTCCGTATGGTGCTGCTGATGGTCGGTCTGGCGCTCATCGGCCTCATCTGCTCCATCACGGCGCAGTATTTCGCGGCGAAGGCCGCCGTCGGCTTTGCGGCCGGGCTGAAATCCGCTCTGTTCCGCCATATCCAGAGCCTGTCCTACAGCGAGATGGACCATCTCGGCACGGCCTCACTCATCACGCGCATGACGAGCGATGTCAATCAGCTGCAGTCCGGCGTGAATCTGGTGCTGCGCCTGTTCCTGCGCTCACCGTTTATCGTGTTCGGTGCGATGGTCATGGCCTTTACCATCGACGTCCGCTCGGCGCTCGTCTTTGCGGTGGCCATTCCCCTGCTGTCCGTCGTCGTGTTCGGCATCATGCTGCTGACCATGCCACTCTACCGCCGTGCACAGGCCGGGCTGGACCGCCTGCTGCGCCGCACGCGCGAGAATCTCAGCGGCGTGCGCGTCATCCGCGCCTTCCATAAGGAGGCCGAGGAGACGGCGCAGTTTGCAGAGGAAAATGAGAGCCTGACGCACCTGCAGCTCTTTGTGGGTCGAATTTCCGCCTTGATGAACCCCCTGACCTACGTCCTCATCAACAGCGCGATCGTCGCCCTGATCTGGACGGGCGCGTGGCAGGTCGAGCGCGGCGCGCTGACGCAGGGCCAGGTCGTGGCGCTCGTCAATTACATGTCCCAGATCCTGGTCGAGCTCATCAAGCTCGCGAACCTGATCATTACGATCACGAAGGCGGCTGCCTGCGCCCGCCGTATTGAAAGTGTATTTGACGAGAATTCGAGTATGACGTTCCCGGGCGAGCCCGCTCAGGATGATCCCACTGCACAGGACGCAGTCGTATTCGAAAATGTCGCGCTGCGCTACGGCGGCGCGGGCGCAGAGTCGCTGTCCGGCCTGAGCTTCCGCGTGCGGCGCGGACAGACCGTCGGCATCATCGGCGGCACAGGCTCCGGAAAGTCCTCGCTCGTCAATCTCATCCCCCGTTTCTATGACGCGACGGGCGGGCGCATCCTTGTCGACGGCGTCGATGTACGCGACTATCCGGCCGGGCAGCTGCGCAGCAAGATCGGTATCGTGCCGCAGAAGGCCGTCCTGTTTGCCGGGACCATCGCGGAGAATCTCCGCTGGGGCAAGGAGGACGCAACGGATGCCGAGCTGCAGATCGCGCTCGAGACCTCGCAGGCGGCGGAATTTGTCTCGACCCGCGAGGGCGGTCTGAACGCCGCGGTCGCGCAGGGCGGCAAGAACCTCTCCGGCGGCCAGCGCCAGCGCCTGACCATTGCCCGTGCGCTCGTGCGCGACCCCGAAATTCTCATCCTGGACGACAGCGCCTCCGCGCTGGACTATGCCACGGACGCGCGCCTGCGCAAGGCCATCCGCGCCCACGATGCGAACGTCACCGTATTTCTGGTGTCGCAGCGCGCGGCCTCCATCCAGTATGCCGATCAGATCCTTGTGCTGGATGACGGCGCGCTCGTCGGGCAGGGCACACATGCCGAGCTGCTCGAATCGTGCCCGGTCTATCAGGAGATCTACTATTCCCAGTTCCCGAAGGAGGCGCAGAACGCATGAAAAAGAAAAATACCATGCGCAAGCTGCTGCGCTATCTGAAAAAATACTGGCTGCTGCTGATCCTGTCTCTGCTGTTTGCCGCGCTGACCGTGGCCATGACACTGTATCTGCCGATCCTCATCGGGCAGGCCGTCGACCTCATCGTCGCGCCGGGGCAGGTGGAGTTTTCCACCATCGCCCGTCTGCTGCTCAAAATGGGCATCCTCATCGGCGCAACGGCGCTGTCGCAGTGGATCATGAACGCCTGCAACAACCGCATCACCTACCGCACCGTGCGCGATATCCGCAGCGATGCCTTTGCGCGGCTGGAGATCCTTCCCCTGCGCTACATCGATGCGCACAGCTACGGCGAGATCGTCAGCCGCATGATCGCGGATGTCGACCAGTTCGCAGACGGCCTGCTCATGGGCTTCACGCAGTTCTTTACGGGCGTGCTCACCATCGTCGGCACGCTGCTGTTCATGCTGTGGATGAATCCGCTCATCACGCTCGTCGTCGTGGTTATCACGCCGGTGTCGCTGTTCGTTGCGAGCTTTATCGCCCGCAAGACCTACGCCATGTTCAAGGAGCAGTCCGCCGCCCGCGGCGAGCAGACCGGCATCATCGACGAGATGGTCGGCAATCAGAAGGTCGTGCAGGCCTTCGGCTATCAGGAACGCGCACAGGGCCGCTTTGACGAGGTCAACGAGCGGCTGCGCAAGTGCTCGCTGCGCGCCATTTTCTTCTCGTCCATCACGAATCCGTCCACGCGCTTTGTCAACTCGCTCGTCTATGCGGGCGTCTGCGTGGCGGGCGCGCTCAGCGCCGTGCACGGCGGCATCTCTGTCGGCCAGCTGACAAGCTTCCTCAGCTATGCCAACCAGTATACGAAGCCCTTCAACGAAATTTCCGGCGTGGTAACGGAGCTGCAGAATGCGCTGGCCTGCGCCGACCGCATCTTCGAGCTCATCGAGGAAACGCCGCAGACCCCGGAGCCCGCCGATGCGAAGACGCTCACGGACCCCGACGGCAGCGTCGCGCTGGAGGACGTCTCGTTCTCCTATGTCCCGGAGCAGCACCTGATCGAGCATTTTGATCTTGCCGCGAAGCCCGGCCAGCGTATTGCCATCGTCGGCCCGACCGGCTGCGGCAAGACGACGATCATCAATCTGCTCATGCGCTTCTACGATGTGGACAGCGGCTGCATCCGCGTGAGCGGCGAGGATATCCGCGATTTGACGCGCGGCAGCCTGCGCACGTCCTACGGCATGGTGCTGCAGGACACCTGGCTCAAGACCGGTACCATCCGCGAGAATATCGTCATGGGCAAGCCGGACGCAACGGACGAGGAGGTCATCGCCGCGGCAAAGGCCTCGCATGCGCACGGCTTCATTCGCCGCCTGCCGCAGGGCTATGACACGCCGATCACCGAGGATGGCGGCGGCCTGTCCCAGGGGCAGAAGCAGCTGCTGTGCATTACGCGCGTCATGCTCTGCCTGCCTCCGATGCTCATCCTCGACGAGGCGACGTCCTCCATCGACACGCGCACGGAGATCAAGATCCAGGAGGCCTTCAACCGTCTGATGCAGGGCCGCACGAGCTTCATCGTCGCCCATCGCCTCTCGACCATCCGCGAGGCAGATGTCATTCTGGTGATGAAAGACGGCCACATCATCGAGCAGGGCAACCACAGGACCCTGCTGGAGAAAAACGGCTTTTATGCCGAGCTGTACCGCAGCCAGTTCGATATTTGAAAAAACCCTGCCCGGCGGGAGCGGATGCTCCCGCCGGGCAATTTTTATGCCTCGATCGCCGGATTGTAGAGATATACGTTCCTGCGGTCGAGGTGCTCGCGCAGCTTCTCGATCGCCTCGCCGAAGCGCTGGAAATGCACGACCTCCCGCGCGCGGAGGAAGCGGATGACGTCGTTCACATCCGGATCGTCCGACAGGCGCAGAATGTTGTCATAGGTTGAGCGGGCCTTCTGCTCGGCCGCAAGGTTCTCGCACAGATCGCTGATGGGGTCGCCCATGACCTGCATCGTTGCGGCTGACCAGGGCGTGCCGGAGGCCGCCTGCGGATAGACGCCAGCTGTGTGATCGACGAAATACGGCGCAAAGGAGCTCTCCTGCTGCTGCTCTTCCGTCAGGTTCCGCGTGAGCTGGTGGACGATCGTGCCGACCATCTCCAGATGCCCGAGCTCCTCCGTGCCCAGAGAAGCATCGGAAATGTTCCAATGTATCAAATACGAGGACAAGCGTGAGGTCTTCGGCTTAAAGATACATAGCTTTTCGACACTCGACAGAATTAAAAAATACGACGACTCTGACAACGAGAAAAATGCCGAAAAGCCTTATTCTATCAAGGTTGGCGAAACAAAGAGGACGATAAATCTGTACGCCATCGCTACTACGAAATTTCAAATTGCGGTCTAAATCAATGCTAAACCGTGTGCGCCCTTTGTGGACAAGCAAGTGCCTGTAACCACACCATTTTATAATTTGAATGGTGTGGTTTGCTACACATTTGACTTGGCAATACGAGCTAAATATAATGAGCTAAAACAACCTAACGAGATGTTTTTACGGCACAATTTGGTGCAGAGGTAAGAGTATGGTTTCAATAAAAGACAGGAAAATTCTTAGGCAGATGTTCTCGCATTATGATTATGTAATGACCACGGCTCAGTTGAGCAAAGAAAAGCTATATTACAGGGATATTCAAAGAATGTTGAAAGCTGGCTTGATAGAAAAAGTCAAGCGTGGCTATTATCATTGGACTATGGTGTCTGGCAAAGGCGATGTGGTGATAATCAGCCGTTTATTCCCCGATGGTATTCTATATATGGAAACGGCTTTATTCTATTATGGGTACAGCGATAGAAATCCTGCCGAATGGAACATCGCTATTGACAAAAACGCCTCCAGACAGCGCACAAGAATAGATTATCCATCTATAAAGGCTTATCGGTTAGAGCCAGCCCTGCTCTCTATCGGAGTAACCAGAGGAGAAATAAATTTTACCGATGTTCGCATTTATGACCGTGACCGTACCATCTGCGATGTTCTGCGTAATATGAACAAGATGGACAAGGAAATCTTCAACAAAGCAATTCAAGGCTATGTAAACGACCCTCAAAAGAATGTTCCCAACCTTATAGAATATGCGAAAACAATGAGAGTATGGAACAAAGTAAAGAACTTAATCGGAGTATGGCTGTAATGCCGAATATCGCTGCTCCACTCTGACAAACACAAACCTACAGTACAATATAAACGCAAGGAGGTCGAGCGTATATTATCGTGCCTGTTTATATAGCTTTGGGAATATACAGCATCTTTGAGCTGCAAAAGCGTGGAACTTACACAGATGCCATATAGTTTAGGAAGCTACAAATCTATTCTTTGCCTAACTTATAATACATATTGTTGACAGCAATATACTCGGCAAAAATCCGAAACCTAATGGCGTTTTTGGTGGCTGCAACCGTCGGTTGACATATTGAATGGTCTGGATTGGTGGTTTGCAACTTCGCAAAGTGCTAAAATATGAGCACAACAATCAAAACAATAGGAGGACAAATATGATTTTTGCCGATAAGCTTATACTGCTGCGAAAAAAGCAGGTTGGTCGCAAGAGGAACTGGCTGACCAAATGAATGTAACACGACGGTCTGTTTCAAAATGGGAAGGAGCGCAATCTGTTCCAGACCTCGAAAAAATGCTACGCCTTTCCGAACTGTTCGGAGTAAGCACCGATTATTTACTGAAAGACGAAATTGAAGAAGCTGAGCATATAGACTCGTCCGATGATACGCCGTCATTAAGGCGTGTATCTATGGAGGAAGCAAACGCTTTTCTTTCCGTAAAGCTGCGGACAGCTAAAACAATAGCGTATGCCGCCTTTTTGTGTATTGTATCTCCGATTGCCCTTTTGATATTGGGTGCAATCAGCGAGAGTACGGTGGGTGTCTTGAACGAAAATATAGCGGGCGGAATCGGAATGATTGTTCTTATTATTCTTGTGGCAATCGCCGCTGTGATGTTTATATCAAGCGGCAGCAAAACCGCCCCATTTGCCTACTTGGAAAAAGAAAAGTTTGAAACCGAGTATGGCGTGAGCGGAATGGTGAAAGAGCGCAAGGCACAATACAAGGATTTGCACACGAAACATAATATTGCGGGAGCTTGTTTGTGCGTTACTGCCCTAATTCCTCTTTTTGTCGGAGCAATAATTGATGCTGATAACGACCTGTTTCTAACGATTATGCTTTCACTTTCATTTCTCATTGCGGGAGTAGGCGTGATTTGCTTTATCAAGACGGGCATTATATGGGCAAGCTATGAAAAGCTGTTGCAAGAGGGCGAATATTCTAAAGAGAACAAGGAAAAGCCGTCCCTTTCATCTGCTATTTATACAGCGTATTGGGTAATTGCAGCGGCAGTTTATTTAGGATACAGCCTGTCATCAAATAATTGGGGACAGAGTTGGATAATTTGGGTCGTTGCAGGCGTAATATTTCCCGCTGTCATTGCAATTACTAATGCCTTTGAGAAAAAATCAAAATGAAATTTTAAAATAAAAATGTGTTTCGCTGCTTGTGGGCAACACATTCGCTGTTTGTGGGGAAGAGTTTTTGCGAAAGCCGTGCTATACTTTTCTTCGGAGGTACACAAAAATGGATCAAATAAAGATTGGAAAATTTATTGCCGCCCTGCGGAAAGAGAAAGGTTTGACGCAGGAGCAGCTCGGAGAAAAGCTTGGCGTGACCAACAAAACCGTTTCCCGATGGGAGAACGGAGTTTCCCATAGTTAAAGATACCACACCCAATATCACAAACTCACGCTTAAACAATATTCCTTAGTCAACCACA
>ERZ856578.4399-NODE-4399-length-19062-cov-3.644983_pt1 | contig 19062 bp, 17 predicted proteins | sample MGYA00514384_ERZ856578 | MGnify/ENA primary metagenome ERZ856578 (study PRJEB29103, sample SAMN06111958) | human gut metagenome | biome: human gut; feature: ankylosing spondylitis patient; material: healthy_person | host: Homo sapiens | place: China:Hangzhou... | reverse complement strand
TTCCCCAAAGCCGCCTGCAGTTCCGGGCACATAATGATTTCCTGGACAGCCTTGATCCCGGGCCCGCTGATCCGCTGATCAGCCCCTCTATGAAGCTGAGATCCACATGCTGAAGGCGATCAAGGAAAACGAGGGGATCCATGTCACGGGGCTGGCCGATATACTGGGCGTCACCAAGGGCGCCGTTTCTCAGACTCTGATGAAGCTGCAGCGCAAGGGGATGATCGTCAAGGAAACGGATCCCGCCAATCTGTCGCGGCTGACTCTCAAATTGACGCCGAAAGGAGAGACGGCTTACTTGAGTCACGAAGAGCTCCATCGGAAATACGAGAAAGTGTTCAGCGATATCCTTGCGGATTATCCGGAGACGAACAAAGCTTTTTTGCGGAGCTTTTTCAGCATGCTCGAGGAAAAACTCGACAAGTTTATGGAATGAAGAAGCGGAAGTTTCCGAATTCCGAAAAGCTTTTCGGAGAACGGGGAGGGATTTTTTAGGGAAAGAGTATAGCTGCTATACTCTTTCGCCCCATTTTTTAAAGAGATTTTTTCGGCAGGCAAAACGTTGTTCCGTCTCGCGATCGAAGTCGGCTTCGAAACGCCGAAAGGTCTGAAGGAAGGAGTAAGTTCAGATGAGCAGTACAAGGAGATCATATCTGTGCGCGGCGCGCCCCTCTTGTTCGCAGGCTCGGAGGGCGGCGCGGCTTTCCCTTTTCGCCGTCCTGTTTGTCCATATTGTTTCGGCGAACCTGCCTGCGGCGGAAGCGGCTCCGTCTCCGAACCGGCCCGTCCCTGTGGAGCTCTTTGCGGCGAAGGAAAAGGACATGGCGCTGACCCGAGAGTATATCGGGCACGTGGAAGCCGTTCAGGCGGTCGAACTTCGCCCGCAGGTGTCGGCCGTCATCGAAAAGGTCGAATTTCCGTAGGGCAGCGAAGTGAAAGAGGGACAGCTGCTCTTCACTCTGGATCGGCGTTCTTTCTCCGCGGCGGCGGAACTGCGCCGGGCGGAACTCGCTCAGGCCCAGGCCGACGGGGACAGAGCGCGGCGCCTCCTCAAACGCATGGAGGCCGCCGATAAGCGCTCGGTCACGGCGTCGGCCCTTGACGACGCCCGCTGCGCCGTGCTCGACGCCCGGGCCAAAGTACGGAGGGCGACGGCGGCCCTGAGGATGGCCGAGATCGACCTGGAACGAACGAAAATCTGTTCGCCGATCGACGGCCGCATCGGGGCGGCTCTGGTCACCCGCGGCAATTACGTGACTCCGGGCACCTCGCTCGCACGGGTGGTGCAGACCGATCCTATACGCGTCTCATTCGCTCTGTCCGATCGCGAGTATCTCGCCGGCCGGGCGTTTTTCGCCGGCGGCGCGGGGGGCGCCGGTGCGTTCTCGGTTCGCGCCGTCCTGCCTGGCGGCGCGGAGCTTCCCGGCCAGGGGCGTCCGGATTTTATCGATAACCGCATGAATCCCGGAACAGGGGCCATCCTCGCGCGCTGCCGCTTCGACAATCCGGACGGATTGTTGGCGCCGTGAGGGGTGGTGACGCTCCGGGTGCTCCGTTCTGCGGGGCCGGTCCTGGTTGTGCCGCAGGAAACGGTCGTTTCCGACCGGCAGGGCGATTTCGTCTGGTTCGTCGACGACGGCGGGATCGTCTCTCGCCGTTCCGTCGTCGTCGGGCAGACTGCGGACGGGCTTGCCGAGATCGTCGAAGGACTGGCCCCCGGCGACCGCATCGTGCGCCGGGGGATGCAGCGCGTGCGGCACGGCAGCGCCGTAACGGCAACAGCGCCGTCCGAAGACCGGTGACGGCCTCATGATCTCGAAGTTCTTCATCGACCGTCCGCGTTTCGCTGTCGTTCTTTCTCTTCTCATGTCCGTCGTCGGAGCGCTGGCGCTCTTTCTGCTTCCCATCGCTCAGTACCCCGAGATCGCGCCGCCGACGATACGCGTCTCGACCGTTTATCCCGGCGCGTCGGCTCAGGTTGTGTCCGACACGGTAGGAGCGCCGCTGGAAAAAGCCGTCAACGGCGTCGAAGGCATGATGTATCTGTCGTCGTCGGCTTCGGATTCCGGGGCGTACGTCATGAGCGTGACTTTCGAACTCGGCACCGATCCGGACATGGCGCTGGTCCGGGTGCAGAATCGAATGCAGCTCGCCTTGCCTCAGCTGCCCGCCGAAGTGGTCGCCCGCGGACTCTCGGCGTTGCCGGTATTCATGTCGCCCATCGCCAACCTGGGGCTTTCCGTCGACGATGTGGCGGCGGCGATACGGAGCCAGAACTGGCAGGCGGCTATCGGAGCCGTGGGGATGGCTCCGGGCAACGAGGGGACCCCGATAGCTTATTCCCTCGAAACGAAAGGACGTCTGAACGACGCGGAGGATTTCAGGAACGTGATCGTGCGTACGGACTCCGACGGCAGCCGCGTCACTCTCGGTCAGATCGCCCGCGTCGAGATCGGAGCCGAGAGTTACGGCTTCGAAGGTTTTGTCAACGGGGCGCCCTCGTCCAGCCTGAAGATCAGCCGGTCGCCAGGCTCCAACGCCTTGGAGGTGATGGCGGCGATCAGGACCCAGATAGGCCGTCTGGAGCGGGATTTCCCGAACGACATGGAAATGGCGGTCGTCTACGACGCGACGGCTTTCGTCAGAGCGTCTTTCGTGGAGATCCTCGCGACGCTGGGGCTCACCTGTCTGCTGGTTGTCGCCGTGTGTTACCTGTTCCTGCAGAGCTGGAGAACGACTCTGGTGCCCGTGGCGGCCATCCCCGTATCCCTGCTGTTCGCGCTCGCCGGACTGCTCGCCCTCGGGTACAGCCTCAACATCCTGACGCTGTTCGGCTTCATCCTGGTAATCGGCACGGTGGTGGACGACGCCATTCTCGTGGTGGAGCGGGTGCAGTTCGTCATGGAACGGGACGGCGCCGACGCCCGCTCGGCGACGGTCCGCGCCATGAAGGACATCACCGCGCCCATGGTCGCCACGACGCTGGTGTTCCTGGCGATCTTCGTCCCCGTGGCTTTCATGAAGGGGATGACCGGCATCATCTACCGGCAGTTTGCGGTCACCATCGCCCTCGCCGTTTTGTCCTCGCTGGCCGTCGCGCTGACGCTCAGCCCCGTGATGTGCGCGTCCCTGCTTTCCGCCGCCGCTCCGGCGGCTAAAGGTCCGCTCGCATGGTTCAACCGTCTGCTGGAACGGGTCCGTTCCAACTATGTAAAGGGATCGTTATGGATCGCCCGCCGTTCCGCCGTGACGCTGCTGCTGTTTCTTCTGATCGGCGGCGCGGGATGGTTCATGCATAGGAAGGTCCCCACGTCGTTTCTGCCCGACGAAGATCAGGGCTGCGTCTTTCTCGTCGCCCAGCTGCCCGAAGGGGCCAACAGGAGCCGGACGGTTCCTTTGATCGAAAGGCTGTGCCGTAAGGTGGAAGACGTGCCGGGGATCGAATGGGTCCTGGGTTTTCCCGGCAACAATTTCATCGGCGGATTCGGAGCGGACGAGAGCGTGGGCTCTGTCTGGGCGACTCTCAAAGATTGGTCGGAACGCTACGAGCGCGAGGGGCAGGATCTGGATTCCGTCATGGCGAAACTGCGCGGCATCGCCGCTTCGGTCGCGGACGCGCGGGTGATGGTGTTCACGCTGCCGCCCGTCCTCGGCGTCAGTCTGAGCGGGGGTCTCGACTTCCGTCTCCAGTCGCGCCGGGGATTCGATCCCGCCGAACTGCATCGGGTGCTCGTGGATTTTCAGGGACGTCTCGCCCGGCGCCCGGAGGTGCTGTTCAGTTACAGCCCTTACACCGCCGACGTGCCTCATGTGCGTCTTGAGGTCGACCGCGCCAAGGCGGAAGACCTGAACGTGCCGGTCTCGTCGGTTTTTTCGACGCTTCAGTGCTATTTCGGCACTTACTACGTGAACGACGTCAACCTCGGGAACCAGACCAACAAGGTCCTTCTGGGGGCGGACGCGCCGTTTCGGCAGGACGTCGACGGGCTGGCGCGGATCCATGTCCGCGGCAGGACCGGACGGCAGGTGCCCCTGAGCGCTCTGGCGACGACGGAAAAAAGCCTGGGGCCGAGCGAAGTGGACCGCTACAACCTCTATCCGGCAGCCGCCGTTACCGTAAGGCTCAAGCCCGGCGTCAGCACCGGGCGGGGGATGGCTCTCCTTGAAGAACTGGCAAGAGAACTGCCCGAAGGCTATGGCTACGAGTGGTCCGGCATGAGCTTTCAAGAAAAGCGCACCGGCGAATCCGGCGAACTCACGCGCGTGCTGCTGCTGGCGCTGCTCTTCAGCTATCTTTTCCTGGTGGCTCAATACGAGAGCTGGACGCTGCCCCTGTCGGTGCTCCTGTCGCTGGCGACGGCTTTCGGCGGCGCTCTGGCCGGAGTGTGGATCATGAAGCTGTCGCTGAGCGTCTACGCCCAGCTGGGGATTCTTCTGCTTGTGGGGCTGGCCTCGAAGAACGCCATCCTCATCGTCGAGTTCGCCAAAGCGCTGCGGGAACGGAACGGACTGTCGATCCTCGACGCGGCCTCGCAGGCCGCCCATGAACGATACCGCGCCGTGCTGATGACGGGGCTGACCTGCGTGTTCGGCATCCTGCCCATGCTTTTTGCCGCGGGCGCGTCGTCGGCCAGCCGCAGGGCGGTCGGCAGCGTCATGGTGTTCGGGATGGCGATCGCCACGGCATGGGGAGTTTTCCTGATCCCCGGGCTGTTTGTCCTGTTCGAAAGGCGTGCAAAGCGGCGGCGCTCCCGCCGCCGCGCCGAAGAAGACGAGGTGAGATCGACGCTATGAACGGAAAAAAATTCGCGCTTGTCGCGCTGGCGATAACGGCGCTGACGGCGCTGTTTTGTCCACAGGGACGCGCCGCTCGGAAGACGGAAAAGGCAAACGAAGGCGACTGGCTGCGTCTGGCGGAACGATATCCTTTGACGGCTTCTTCGGCAAACGGAGAACGGCTTTCCGCATCGATCCTGGCCAGATGGTGGGACGCGCTGGACGATGAGCTTCTGCCGGAACTGATCGTTCGCGCCCTGAAGCATAATAAGGACATGGACGCCGCTCTGGCGCGGGTTTACGAAGCGCGGGCAGCGCTGGGCATTGCCGGGGCCGGTCTCTCGCCGGCCGTCAGCCTGGGCGGAAAAATCCATAAAAGCCGGATTTCCGACAACGCGGGAGGAACGGGAGAACTCAGCGGACACCGTTTGGGGTTCGACGCTTCGTGGGAGATCGATCTGTTCGGCCGGCTGCGCCGGGGCGCTTCGGCGCGGCGCGCCGACCTGGAAGCCGAGGTCGCCGGGCTGCAGAACGTCTGGGTCTCGGTCGCCGCCGAGGTGGCGCTGAACTATGCCGATTATCGTTCGCTCCAAGCCAGGCTCGACGTAATGGAACGGAATGTCCTGCGTCAGGAGGACATGCTTCGTTTCGTCGCCTAGCGCCGCGCGGCTGGCCTGAGCGGCGAGCTGGCGGAACAGCAGGCGCGGTACGGCCTGGAGTCGGCCCGGGCCGGTATCCCGCCGCTGAGGTCGGCTCTGGAAGCGAAGAGCAACGCCCTCTCCATTTTGATCGGCGAGATACCCGGTTCTCTGAACGACGCTCTGGCTTCCCCTGCGCCGGTCCCCCGAGCGAAGGCCGATCTTGCGACGGGGATCCCCGCCGAGACGCTGCGCCAACGCCCGGATATCCTCATGGCCTAGCGCCGTCTGTCAGCGCAGATGGCTCTTAAAAAAAGGGGCCGCGGCCGAGCTTGCCCCTCAACTGCGCCTGTCGGGTTCCGTCGGTTTTGAATCGCTGAATTCAGGAAACCTTTTCTCGGCCGGATCGCAGGGATTTTCGATCGGCCCCCTGATCCTCAGTTGGCCGTTCTTCAACGCGGGCGCCCTGCGCCGCAACGTCCGGGCGCAGGGCGCCCGCGAAAAGGCGCTGCTGGCCGCCTATGAAAAAACCGTGCTGAAGGCTGCCGCCGAAGTACGCGACGCCCTTGCGGCCTGCGGGCAGGAAAATCTGCGCCGGCAGTCCCTGGAAGCCGGGCGTTCGGCGGCCCGGCGCGCGCTCGAACTTGCCGAAGACCGCTATCGCCACGGACTGTCCGATTTCAGCGACGTGCTGGCAGCCCAGGGCGCGCTCCTGTCTCTGGAGGACGGCCTGGCGGCGAACGCCGGCAGCATGACCGGCGCTCTGATCAGGCTTTACAAAGCCCTCGGAGGAGGCTGGGCGCCGTTGTCCCCGGAGGGAAGACTTCAACCGATCTCCGGCGCCGTCAAGCGCGGGCGGTAGCGTCACTCTCCTGATGCTGAGTGAACGCAAAGCTGATCCTGTGTATTTTCTTCAATAACGATTTAAATTACAGTCAGTTTTTTGGCCGCAGGGGAGATATAACAATTATAGAACATCTCAATTGTAGTGCGCCTGTTCTTCACGGAGAATTAGTCGCAAAGGACTGTTTCACCTGTCGAGCAGTCCGCGCATAACTTGTTTTGTGACTCTTCCTTAGTGGCTTGGAATTGTTAAGTTTTTAGTATGATAAAATTTAATACTATTGAAACTGTAAAACGTTCCGCCCGTTTCAATTCGAATGAACTGAAACGGGCGGGTATATTTAAAAAATATACAGTTCAAATCCTTGCGGCGACTTCGTTGCAACTTGGTTGATCATTCGTTCATGGAACAATCTGTACAGGCGGGTCGGATCACAACGCGGTTAAAAGGTTTCGTTTGTTTAAGCGCCTAAGCTGTACGGTACAAACACTGAGACAATGCGCAAAGACCTTCGGCAAAAACGGGGTCAACTACTGGCAACCCAGTTAATATCCGCAGTTTTCCCGCAGCGCCAATACTGCTCATTCCGGTACAGGACAAAGCGATACTGTCGACGCCTTGAGCTTTTAGACTCAGAGCCAGTCTTTTTACGGCATTTTCTCCTTGAGGCGTCATCAGCTCCCAAGTGCTGTATACGCCTTCAGGAGCCCCTAAATTGATCAGGTTGTTGCCGAAGACGTTGACATAAGGCGCCGGAGCGTAGTCTGTAATGCCCAATATGCCAGCGCGTCGCCCGTATTGGCGGGCGACGATGGCAACGCTGCTTCCTGCGCCGATAATAGGGATCGGAAGCAGTCGGCGTAGCTCAGGCACGCCGGGATCATCTGCGCAGCTCACGATGAGAGCGTCCACGTTCTGAAATTCTCCTGCCAGCTCAAGAATCTTCGGCACGGCCAGCTTTTTAGTTTCCGGGCTGTGAATGCCTTCCGGTTGGTTGGAGATGCATCTGGACTCTACCTGCAACTCTGGAAAGGCGTCCATAATCAGTTGGCCGTGAAGTTCCATTAGGGAACGATCGCTCATGGTAACGACGCGAATCAGCCCGACTCGCCAAGTTTTCATGGTCGGCCTCTAGCCGTTTAGATAATCAACAATCGCACCGGTGTAAATTTTTGTGGCGTTGACCACGTCTTGCACGTTCACAGTCTCATTGTAGGCATGGATTCCTTCCAGATTGGCCGGTCCATACTGTAGCGTGGGAATTCCTGCATATCTGAAGAAACGTGCATCGCTGCTTGCCCACTGGTAGGTCCTGTTCAGCGTTTCTCCCCAAACTCTCTGTACGTTTTGGGCGACAGCCTCGACAATGCCCGCTTTGGAGTCGGTGCCGTTAGGCTCGGATTTCCAGCCAAATTCATACTTGATGCCGTCTATGCAGGACTCATTTATAATCATAAGCAACGTTTCCTCAACCATCTCGCAGGACACCCCCAAAGGCAGGCGTACGTCGATTTCCGCTTCAGCGTAATCAGGAACCATGTTTACCTTCGTACCGCCGTTGATCTTGCCAATATTGACGGTACAGTGATTGAGTACATGTTGAGCTCCGGGAGCTTTCAGCAGACGCTTTGCCATAAGGCGAGATTCTTCCATGATGCAAGCCGTATCCTCGTCATAATGAGGTACGATGTCACGGATTTTGTGGATATGCTGAAGAACTTTGAGCAGTCTGTCGATGGCGTTGCCGCCCGTATAAGGAGCGAGACTGCCGTGGGCCGGTTCTCCGTAAGCTTTGAGTTTGATCCAGCAGCAACCTTTTTGCCCTATCTCGCAGTTGAAATAACCTGTTGGCTCGGCGATCAACGCTGCGTCGCCCTTTATGACACCGCTTTCGACCAACCACTTTGTTCCCCATGGGCCGCTGACTTCTTCATCGGGGACGACCGTCAGGATGATTTGTCCTTGCAAGGAGATTTTTTCGTCAGCCAGCAGCCCCATGGCAAACAGCAGCCCTGCGAGTCCGCACTTCATGTCCGAAGCGCCGCGTCCATGTATTTTACCGTCACGGATCTCTCCGCTGAAAGGATCGAAGTCCCATTTATCAAGATTGCCGACAGGCACAACGTCGCAATGACCATTAAGAATCAGCTTTTTCCCTGACGAAGGATCTCCCAGCTCGGCTATAATGTTTGGGGCGCTTTCCACAGGACGCACTACTCGGCAGCGGATGTCGTGCGTTTCCAAAAATTTCGCGATGTAGGAAACGATGTCCTCCACATCTCCCGGCGGATTGACGCTGGGAATGCGAATCAGATCGGAACACACCTCGAGCAATTGGTCGCGTCTGCTTTCTACAAGCTCATACAGCTTCTTGTGATCGTGCATCTTTTATCGTCCTTTCCGTTACGGTACAGCTTTCAACAATTAAAATCCCTGGTCTTTTTTGTCAAGACACTTTATGAACGGGTTGTATGCATACGCTGATATGTGGGCATCCACGTTTTCTAAACGTCGTTGCAGCTATTATCCGTTCTTGGGGATTGTGATGAACCTTACTTTTTTTTGCTGCTCTTCCAGCCGAACAAGCCGGGGAAAGCTTTAATGATGGCTGCAAAGATAACAAACTGGAAGATGGAGTAGATTCCGGAGTACCAGCCGAGAGTGAAGGGCCATGTGGGATAGAAATCATAAAGGTGTAAAATGAAAGCGTTGCCAGCGACAAACATAGGTTGTTCGACAAAGAACTGGAGCAGAAGCGTTGAGACTGCGAAAACAATCCAGCGCGTCCGTTCGTTTTCGATTTTGATGATCTGTTTCCAAGCAAAGTACCAATAAACGCCCTTGACCGGTTGTGCCCAAAGGTCTACAGCCGGAGTTCCGGAAGGAATGCCGCGGGCGATGCCAACGATAATGCCGACGATTGGACCGCCGCACATGCCGGCCAAACAAGGCATGAGCGCTCCGGGATCCATGACCAGCGGAGGAACAAGAGGAACTGCAATCCCCAAGGCGCGGAAAGCGAAAGCTGCGCCGCCAAAAGCTGCGGCAAGTCCTATCTGATTGGATGACATCAGCGGCCTACGCTCAAAATCTTCTTGGGTCTGGATGTCCTTTCTTGATTTGAACATGTAAATGAGCAAAAACAGCACGATTACCGCTAGAGCAATGTAGTTCCAGGGATACAGATTTGCTAGAAGTTTGGCCCCTTTCTGATAATACACGCGGAAGAGTACAAAAAAGATAAAGATCAATACAAGTCCAACCAATCCGTTTCTCGTTTCTTTTCTCATGCCGTACATCTCCTTTATCTATGAATTTAACAATATCTACCCGAGCAAGAATCCCCAGGTAAATAAAGTTTCAAACCAGCCTTTTTTAGAGCTAAAATAAACAACTGCCGCCATTGCGGCAAAAGCAATCAGCATGACGAAAAAATCCTTCATCTGCAACTTCAGCGATTTTCGGTAGGTCCTGTGTAATGGATCGTTTGTAAAGCCTCTGGCTTCGATGGCTCGAGAAATCTCTTGTCCTTTCAAAATGGATATGAATAGTCCGGGAACAATGACTGGAATATATGCTTTGATTTTTCTGAAGGGATTGGAGCTCTCGAAACTGGCGCCACGAGCTTTTTGGGCCTCAATAACAGTGCTTATTTCACTTTTCAGGACCGGAATATAGGAGAAAGCGATACCAATAGCGATGGATGCTTCCGGAGGAAGCTTCGCCTTATTCATGGTAAGAACAATGGAGCTTGTCGGCGTAACGCTGGTAATCAAGTCGGCCGTCCAGATAAAGAACACGAAGCGCATAGCGCTGGCTAATCCGCTGAAGATTCCTGTCGCAGTTACCGGCAGGTGCTGGCCTGGCAATAAGTAGAAATATACCGTTTCATTTGGAAGCGGTTGAGCAAAAGGGAAATTGAGGATAAAAAAGAGAAAAAAGGCCAGAAGCAGAGGTTTGGTAATTCTCCATATTTGTATTCCAGAAAATCCCGAAAATCTGTACAAAGCGTATGCCAGCAACAGCAACAAGGCGACCGCGAAGGGGTCAAATATAGAGCAACCGATGACGATCAAAGAGAGCAAAAGGAACATCTTTGTCCGCGGATCAAGATTATAGAGAAAAGAATTTTTGATATCAGCGTTCATGATGATGCCCCCTCAGTTATAAAGATATATTTCCAAGCAGTCTACAGGCTTCATCTACATCAACGACAGTAGGAGAAGAAAGACCGCAGTACTGAAATAACCGTGTGATCTGTGGAGCTTCAAGGTTGGAAGAACGCAGAACTTCTTCCTCTGCGAAAACCTCTCTGGGAGTACCGTCAGCGATAATGCACCCCATGTGCATTGCCACAATACGATCGGAATATTCCGCGGCAATACCCATATCATGAGTTATCACGACAATGGTTTTACCCATTTCTTCGTTGAGGAACTTCATCATATCCATCATCGCACGGCTCTGAACTGGATCTTGCCCTGTAGTCGGTTCATCAACGATGAGAATGTCAGGTTTCATACAAAGAATTGCAGCGACGGCGATCTGTTGACGCTGTCCTTTACTGAGGTTATATGGATTGGCATCCAGCAGGTTCTCAATTCCTAGTAGCCGGGCAGTTTCATGCACTGTTCTGTTGATATCATCTTTAGACCAACTGAGATTTCTGGGACCGTAGGCTAATTCGTCGGCGACGATCGAAGAAAAGATCTGGTGATCGGGGTTTTGAAAACAATAGCCTACTGATTTAGAAAGCTCCGCTACGGTTGTTTGTTTGGTATCTTGTCCTTTTATCAACACGCGCCCGCTGAGCGGCTGATGCAAGCCATTAAAATGTTTGACAATTGTCGTTTTGCCGGAGCCGTTATGGCCGACGATAGAAACAAATTGTCCTTTGTAGATGTCGAGGTTGATACCGTGCAGGACTTCCACGTTGGGTGTATAACCGAAGCGAAGATCTTCAACGTGAATGATCGGCTCGGTGAACTTTCGATATCGTTTGAGTTTCTCCCCTTCATGAAGCAGCTGTTCTCGAGGCGGAACTTGTGGAAGGAGTTTCTTGAAGATATTGACCGCCTGATCAAGATTTCTGGGTTGAGTCAGGTTTTGTTTTTTCTCTTCATTCAGCCAAGAACAGAACTGGTTGATCTGCGGGGTAATAACGCCAATTTTTCTGAGTTCCCGGGAATGGCGAAGCACTTCATCAGGAGTGTCGTCGTAGACGATATGCCCCTTGTCCATGACGATGATGCGATTGACGAGGTCAATGACCTTTTCGAGCTTGTGTTCGACGATGAGAACAGTTTTTTTCTTGTCTTCCGCCAATTTCTTCATTAGCTGAAAAACAAGATCGCTACCCAGTGGATCAAGATTGGAAGTCGGTTCGTCGAGGACGTAAATTTCCGGCTCCATTGCCAGTACTGATGCCAGCGCGACCGATTGCTGCTGGCCCCCAGAGAGCGCCTGCGGCGGACGTTGCAGATAGGCTTCCATCCCGACGTAACCAGAATATTCCTTGATCAATCGCTCCACTTCTTTGACAGGCAACCCCCGGTTCTCTGGACCAAAGGCAATTTCATCTTCAACTGTGGGATTAGTGAGCTGACCGCTTGGGTCCTGGAAAAGTAATCCTGCAATAAAAGCCATATCGCCGATGCGGCGTTTAGAAATGTCCTTGCCATATACAAGAAGCTTGCCCTGAAAATTACCGGCGTAGGATTCGGGCACAATGCGGTTGAGCGTTGAACAGAGCGTAGTCTTGCCGGCTCCGGAGGGCCCGGTAATGAGAATGAGCTCTCCTTCATGAATTGAAAGACTGATATCCTGAATGGCTGGCTTCTCGGCTCCGGGATAGGTGTAGGTTACCTGATCGAATTGGACGATTGTACCCATTGAGTGACGCCTCCGCTTCTCTTTGTTTATGAATTTGTCGAATATATAAATAACAAATTTCATGTGAAAGCATATTTGAATCATTGCGAATTTGCTAAAGGCTTGCTCATTTCAAGTCTTATATCGAAGAAATTCTTAAACAAGCTCGCGCAGCGCCCGCGCGGCGATGGAGCGGGCGAGGATCACGGGCTTGCCGGTAATTCGGCGGACCTGTTCCTTCATCGCCAGCGTGTAGCCCATGCAGTCCATGACGAGCACGTCGGCGCCCCAGCGGGCGAATTCTTCCGCCGCGGCGGGAATCGTCTCTTCGGGACGGACGTAAGGCGACGCGCCGATCGAACGATTTTGCGGCGTGACCTGCGACCAGCGTTGCGACGACTGTTCCAGCTGGTCCGGCGACGGCATGAAGACGCCGAGTTTCGCGCCGGCCGGAACGACGGCCTGGACCATGTTGAACAGGATTTTCTGCGGCCTCAGCAGCAGCCCGTCGGTGGGAAAGTCGGGAAACTCGCCCGTGCAGAGCAGCAGAACGGCGGGGATCCCGGCGGCGAAGTGGGCGGCGATCTTCTGGCGCACCAGCGGCGCGACTGTGCGCTCGCAGATCTGCACCGACGAGCCGTCGGCAAGCCGCGTGACCAGCACGTAATCGCTCGGACGCGGCGCCATGGCGGCGATCTGCTCTGCGCCCAAGCCGTCCAGCGCGCCGGCTTCGACGAGTTCGACTTGCGGACCCAGGATTTTCATGAGGTCGGGCGTAACGTCTACTCTCGGGGCCTGGCCGATGGTGACGGTCCCTACGCGCAAAGTCATGGCCGGGGTCCCTTACGCCTGAGGATCCGCCGGCGGCAGATCGCCCATACTTTGAAGTTTGTTCATGGCCCCGTAACGCTTGAGGGTGAGCGCGAACTCTTCCGCGTTGTAAAACTTGCACTTGCCCTCGCCGAACGCTTTCGCCGTCTCGATGGCGAAGCGCACGGCCGCCTCGATGTCTATCGGTTGCGAGCTTCCCGTAGCACAGCCGGGGACCGTCGTCTGCGACGTCAGCGCCACGCCGACGACCGGCGCTTTGGTGGCCGTGCAGGGCTGGAGGATGCTGTTCAGGTGATAGAGCCCGTTGCCGTAGGGCGTGATGTCGGTCATGCTGAGGGGAAAAACCTTGGGCAGCTCCCCCGTGACGGAGCTCATGATCTCGAGCAGATCTTCGCTGACGCGCAGGATCCAGCCCTCCTTGACCGTCGGCGAGATGGCAAAGCCGCGGGCGTTGACGATCCGGTTGCCGCGCGTCGTGTCGATGGACAGGACGGCGTCCAGCTCCTCGCCCATTTCTTCGCGGTTGGCGATGGTCATGTTGATGGGAGAACCCATGAACGGCACGGGATCGTGAGGGCGTGTAGGAGAATTGGGGCAGATGTGAGTGGAGACGAACACGTCGCCTTTGAGCGCGTCGCCCTTTTTCGCCATGTCGCCCAGTTTCATGGCGACGGCCACGGCCGACACGGCGCCGTCGCCGTCGGAAACGAGCCCGATCCGTTCGGGGCGCGCGCCGATGCCGCCGAGACGGCCGACGATACCGATGGTGGGGGCTGTGCCGCCGTTATGTTTGCCTTCGGAGCCGTAGAACCACGTTTTGACGAAATCAGTGCTGCCTTTGGGGCCGTGAACAGTTTTGACGGAGATTTGTTCCCCCGGCACGCCGGCGGCCATCAGCGCTTGTTTGACGCTCTCGCCGCTTACGGACGGCGAGTCGAGCAGTTCAAGCGCGTTCATCGTATAAAGAAGAGACATGATCGGTACCTCCTTGATTTTCTACGTCTATTTTTTTCTCTTCGGTTATTGCGAACACGGCGGCTGCACTACTTCAGCGTGACGTAGGGCAGCACGGCCCTGCCGACGACCTTCTCGATAGGTTCCAAAAGTTCCCGGCAGAACATGCCTGCGCCAAGAGGGATCCTGTCCGCAGGGACCAGCGTCACGAAAACGCGCCGCCCCTTTGCGAGCTCCGCCGTGGTGATGGGAAGTCCGGTTTCTGCGTCCGTGGTCATGATCAGATCGGGGAAAGTCCCCAGCCGTTCGCCGCCGCGGTCCAGCGTCATGAACTCGTTCCAGAATGTCAGTTCGCACCCGCCTGCGGAAACGACGCCGTGATCGAAGCCGCCTTCGGTGGTCAGGTCGATGGCATCCACCGTGCCTGCCGTGACGACGCGGCCGCCGAGAAAGCCGACCGCCGCCTGGACAACAGCTTCGGCTCCGCGGGAACGGGCTTCAAGCATTTTCGTCCCAGTTTCGATGGCCAGCATCACGGCTCCCGGCGCGGCATGTTCTTTCAAATAATGGGCTTTGACCGGATTACGAGCCACCGCGACCAGTCCGCCGGCCTGAACGGCACACTGCCGCACGAGCGCCGCTACGGCCTCCATGGGGCCGCTGAAAGCCGCTTCGAGGTAGCGCCCCGTCTCGGGATTTCCTCCCGCCGCCGTCTGCTTCGAAACGTAACGATTGTCGCGGTGCAGCGCCATGGATCCCATGACGCCGGTGGGATGCGCGCGTCCGTTGCACGGCGCGTCGATCAAGAGCAGCCCGCTCATGGCGGCCGGCAGCCAGCCGTTGAACGTCGAGCCGCCGCCATTTTCGTTGGTGATCAGTCCGGCCGGAGGCGACACGTCCAGTTTTGCCATCAATTCAATGACGCGCATGGCCGCTTCGGGCTTGGCCATCGCTTCTTTCGAGGCCGGCGCACCCACCGCCGAACAGGTGACGACGACCGCTTCGGGATCGATCTCATCCAGCGAGACCAGTTCCAACGGACCGGAGGAAAGAGCCGCTTCGCCGAGCGCGCGCCCCTTGGCCATCGAACCGCCGCCGCCACCGCCAAGAAAACAGCCGCCCAGCAGCGCGGCTTCCACGTGTTCCTGAGTCAATTTCAGCCGAGACATTCAAGCGCCTCCTTCAACACAACGCCGTCCACAGACAGGCGGCCGCGCAGCGCAGCGGATCCAGCGCCGGCAGGCCGACGCGGCGGCTCAGCTCCGAAGCGGCGCCGATCGTCGCCAAACCGGTGCAGGCAAGAAGAAGCAGTTTGGCGCCCTTGCTTTTCAGCGCGCGGCCGGCTTCTGCAAACTCCTCCATCGCCTCCGAGCGGAACAGATCCAGCGTCGTATGGATCTGCGGCGGGCGCAGAGAGTCGACGATCCTGCCGCCTAAAATTTTTGCGATCTCCTCCGGCACGTCGTCCGTGATTCCCAAAACTCCCACGGGAACTCCGTAAGCGCCGGCCACATGCGCCATCGCCGTGCCGGCACCGACGACCGGGACGGCGAGCTCCCGCTGAAGGAGCCTGACGCCGGGATCGCCGGCGCAGCTGATATAGACGGCGTCGACTTTCTCGGCAGCGAAAGCGCGCCCCAGCGCCAGCACCTTGGGCAGCGCCTTCGCGTGACTCGCCTCGTCATGGATCCCTTCATCCTGATCGGCGATGCACCGCGATTCGACGGACAGACCGGGAAAACACGATTCGATCATACGCCCGTGAAGCTGGAGCAGCTCTTGATCCTGCGTCGTCAGGACGCGGATCAGACCGATTTTTTTCTTTTCCGACATCGAAATTTCACACCCTTTCACGGCAGCGCCGTTTTTACGAAAACACGGCGCTGCCGGTCACGTCGAAGATAAAATGCACTTACCACCAACCGAAGGAACGCCCGATGGCGTTAAAGAAACCGAAAAGCCCGTCGCCGGCCACGAAACCCGCGCCGTAAAGCTGCATCGCCTCTTCGTGGTTTTTGATGAAGAGCGCCCGCAGAATCAGGGCGACCACCAGGCCGACGCCGTAAATGGGGTTGCGGATCAGCAGTCCCGTGGCGCAGAGAATGCCCAGCGCCTTTTTCGAACCTCCCGCAACCTGCAGAAGCGCGCCGGGAACGGCCCAGCACAGCATTTCAAGAAGGATCGCATAATCGGAGCCCGCCTGGACCGTGGCCGCGAAGACCCGGCTGACGGGCGGAAGCAAATTGAGATTGAAATGCATCTTCATCAAAAGTCCGACAACCACGGCAGCGATCAGACCGCCGAAGAGTTCGGAAAACATCTGCTGGCGACGTCCGTCCAGTTCGTACTCGCGATTCTTCCCGCTTCCTCTGATGACCCAGCCCGTCTTCAGATCGTATCCCATGTCGGCAAAACAGGGGCCCGTGCTGGAAACAAAGCCGGCCAACACCGCCAGCGCCGCCAGCGGAAAATTCATGAACAGGCCGAGGCTGACGAAAATCACGGTCACGGCAAAACCGGGGAACCAGCCCGAGAACATGGCGCACAGCCCGACCAGGATCGCGGCGGAGATCGACGAAAACGTGCACCAGACAACCCAGAGAATGAGCTTGGGCGGCTCCATGGAAGTCATGAACCCGGTAATGGTCGCCAAAATGACAGCCGCTACAGCGAAATATCCAATGTGAGCGGCGATGGCTTTCTTAGCCGCCGCGTGAGTCACCGTGGGCGCGCTTTCGGACGAGAACTCGCGGACAGATTTTTTGAAGATCATGACGAGCGCCTGGATCAGCGAGATCAACCCGGCGCCGATCATAAAACCGTGCGGGATGTAGGTTTTTCCGAGATCCGCCGGGAGATTCGTCAGTCCAAGAGAACTGAGCCAAGGGACAAGGTTCGGATAATAGCCGCGGATCAAAAGCCCCGCGGCCAGAGCCGACATGGCCCACGGGTTGGCGATGAACGCGATGCCCACGCCGGCCATCGGGATGCCGCCGGCGAGGAAGGGCTTGATCCGGCATCCGGCGCCAAGCGCCCCCAGAATGATGCCGCTTAGAAGTGTGCGCCCTTTTTTGCCGCCCTCGTCCCCGGCGATCAGCGCTTCCGCGGTGGCGATCCCCGGCGCCCATGATTCCCGGGCGGGGAACATCTCGGAATCGAACAGCGAATAAACGAGATGCATGCCGATCAGCGTCGCCATACCGGATCCGATAAGCATCGGCACGATCAAGGAAGGATCGCCGAAAACGTAGAGGATCCCGACGGCAAGCAGGCAGCAATTGGCCGCGCCGAAACCGGCGGCCGAAGCCATCGTCTGCACCAGATTCTGTCGGTCCAGGCTGCGGAACCGCCCCAGACTGGCAAAGGGGATTCTGGCAAGCGCCATGGCGAACAGGGCGCCGATGACGGATGTGTTCGGCGTCGTCCCGATGCGGGAGATGATCTGCATACAGATGACCGCCGAAAAAACGGAAACTACTACGCTGATGATGAACGTTTGCCCCTCGAAAGCCTTGACATGCGGAACTTTTTTCTCTTCTGACATGTGACTGACCTCCTGACCTTCGTCGAAAATAGTGAGACTTTCTCAAAAGAAACGCCTATACGTAATCCTCCTGTCAATAAAGTTTTTTGAGATCTTATTAAATTTTATCATGCTAAATAATATAATAAATATATTCTTGCATAAAAATACAGCATCAAATTATGCAGGCGCACAATTCTAAAAATAAAGCCCCCTGAAGGAGCGTCCTTTCAAAATGCGCTCCTTTCAGGGGGCTTTTACGATTCTTCGCCAGCGCTGTTTTTTGCGCATAGAAAAAACAGCGCCAGATGGAACAGCGTTGAGCCGTATCGGTTTAAGGGGAGAAGCTCCATGATCCGCCTGTGGCGGTAAAGCAGGGTATTGCGGTGGATGTGCAGTCGTTGGGCGGCTTTTTCGGAGGAGCCGTCGCAGGCGAACCAGACGCGGAGGGTCTGCACAAGGTTGGAACGTTTTCTCGCGTCTTCGTCGAAGAGAGGGCGCAGACAGCGAGAAGCGGCTTCACGGAGTTCGCTCAGCGGCCGGTTCTTTTTGAGAAGATCAAGAAGTTCCAGCTCCGAGTAGACGAAGACGCCTTCATCGAATCCTAGCTGAGCGCCGAGCTGCAGGGCCGTTTTCGCTTCCGCGAAGCTCTGAACGATGTCTTCCAGCGGTGCGGGGCCGGAGAGGCCGAGGCTCTGATGTTCCAGCTGCTGGATCAGATGGCATTTCAAAAATTCGATGAAGTTTTCCGTCCGCTCGTCGGGCAGCTGGGCGACGAGCATGCGCAAGGAGCTGTTGGCGCTGTACTGAAAAGCGCGCGGCGGCGGCAGGGAAGGCCGCTGCGGCGGCAGATTTTCCCATTGCAGGCTCCATACGTTCCGGGAGCTTTCCCAGCCCTGCCGTTTCAGCGACTCGAGCAGACCGACGGGATCCTGCTCCAGCTGAAAAAGGCTGAGAGGTTCACCGGCGTTGTCGCGACAGCTCCGTTCGGTACGGAAAATTTCCCGCATGACCGTACGCGATACAATGGCATAAGCCAGTCCTTTGGGCAGGATGACCAGGGGAAAGTCCAGCTCGTCGGCGAGACTGAACGCCTCCGGTGGAATCGCGCTGATGAAGCGTCCCAGTTTGACGCCCAAGCCGGCGGCTCTGCCTGCGCTCAGGACGCGGATGATGCGGCAGATCTGCTCGGGGTTGTTGCGGAAGGCGTAACCGGTCGTGAAAGAGAACGTGTCGGGGCGGCACCAGCCGGAAGGGTCGGGGATCTCGATGAAATCGATGAAGCGGACGCGTTTTCCCGCCCCCTTTTTGCCTGCCGCGATTTCATGGCCGGCGAAAACGGGCAGCTTGAGCATGTCGGCAACGGTAAACATGGCGGCAGCCCTAAACCGGAAGTTCTCTGCGGTGGCCTCGGTACCAGCAGCCGCGGTGCTCCGCGCCGGTCGGGCCGCAGGCGGTGTCAAGACAACTTTTCAGCGACTTTGCGTCGCCCGCGCTTTTTTGAAAAGCCGTGCCGGACAACGTCAGAATTTCGTTGAAGAACGCCTCGCCTTGGGAGTGCTCGTCAAAGCTCGCCAGCAACGTGCAGCCCCCTTCCGATCCTTGGATTCCGCCCCGCGCGACGA
>ERZ856578.4391-NODE-4391-length-19091-cov-4.215999_pt1 | contig 19091 bp, 31 predicted proteins | sample MGYA00514384_ERZ856578 | MGnify/ENA primary metagenome ERZ856578 (study PRJEB29103, sample SAMN06111958) | human gut metagenome | biome: human gut; feature: ankylosing spondylitis patient; material: healthy_person | host: Homo sapiens | place: China:Hangzhou... | reverse complement strand
CCGTAATTCTCGGGACAGTTCTCGGGGGCAATCCGGTACCAGCCCCCTTCGGACGGGTTGAAAAAATATGTGATCCGGGAGAACTGACAAATGGAGGAATATCTGGTTCCTACCGCCTTTGGGCAGGCGGAATTTGTGGAGAAGAAATCCCGCTTTATCGGCCACATCTGGCCCACAGAGTCAGAGGCCGAAGCCCTGGCCCGCATTGAGGAAATGCGAAAGCTCCATCATGACGCCACCCACAATGTCTGGGCCTATCTCATCAAGGACGGCCCGGTACGCTTTTCCGACGATGGCGAACCCGGCGGCACCGCCGGGATGCCCACCTTGCAGGTGCTGCAAAGGGAGCGTCTGTTCAATGTGACTTGCGTCGTCACCCGGTACTTTGGGGGAATTTTGCTGGGGGCCGGCGGTCTGGTTCGGGCCTATGCCAGGGGTGCCAAGATTGCGGTGGATGCTGCCGGCAAGTCCATGAAGCGGGTCTGGACGGCCCTCTACCTGCCGGTGCCCTACAGCTGGTACGAGCGGATGAAGCTGGAGGTGGCTGCCTTTGACGGTTTGATCCGGGACACCCAGTTTGGGGCGGACGTGGAGCTGGAGGTGCTTTTGCCAGAGGCCCAGACCACCCCGTTTCTGGACCGCCTGCGGGATCTGTCTGGAGCCACCCTGGAAGCCCTCGTCACCGGCCAGGAATACCGGGCGTTTCCCTTGGCAGAAACGTCTGCAATACCTTGAAATTTTTCCTGAGGGAGGTTACAATACGAATGGAAATTCGACCGTATACCCAGGCCGACTGGCCGTGGATTGCGGCTGCACACGATGCAGCCCGGAAGCTGGAGCTTCACCTAGCAGGGTTGGATGATGCATTTCTCCCGCTAGCGGAAGCAGCGGAGCGGGAGGGACTATTTGACTACACCATTTTGGTGGCCGCGGATACCGAGGTCATGGGCTTTGTGGCCTTTACCGAAGAAGAGCTGGCATGGCTTTATGTAAACCCAGTACATCACCGCAAGGGCATTGGCAGAGCGCTGGCTCAGGCGGCGCTGTCCCAAATGGGGCCTGGGCCGCTGTCGGTGGAGGTTTTGGCCGGAAATGTGCCTGCGTTGACCCTGTACCGCAGCTTGGGCTTCACCCAGGAGGAAATTGTGCATGGCCACATGCCAGGGAATGAAGCCTTCCCCGTCACAGGTCACTGCCTGACCACCCCGGAGGAGACGTAACGGGGCAGTGCACGCCCGGCATCTTGGGTACATACGACACTTGGAGGGATGGCTATGACAATCCGGCAAGTTTTGGAGCAGGCGGAACACCAGCGGTTGGATCCCCGGGCCGCCTATGCAGACTGCTCCCGAGGACGGCCGGTACCGGAGCCGGAGCGGGAGGATGACGTCCGCACCTGCTACCAGCGGGATACGGACCGCATTGTCCACAGCAAAGCCTTCCGCCGTCTGATGCATAAAACCCAGGTCTTCCTCTGCCCGGAGGGAGACCACTACCGGACCCGCATGACCCACACCCTGGAGGTGGCCCGGATTGCCCGGACCATCACCCGGGCCCTGAATATGAATGAGGATCTGTCAGAGGCCATTGCTCTGGGCCATGATCTGGGCCACACCCCCTTCGGTCATGCCGGGGAGGACGCTCTCAGCCAGGTTTTGGGCAAGCCCTTCCGGCACAATGAGCAGTCTCTGCGGGTGGTGGACATTCTGGAGAAGGACGGCCAGGGCTTGAACCTGAGCCACGAGGTTCGTCTGGGCATTCTGGGACACACCGGAGAATATGTGCCGGAGACTCTGGAGGGACAGATCGTCCGAAAATCAGACCAGATTGCTTACATCAACCACGACATTGACGATGCCATGCGGGCAGGCATTCTCACCAACGATGACATTCCCCGGTCCATTGCCCGTATCTTGGGGGAGACCCATAAGGACCGGATCAACACCCTGGTGACCAACCTCATTGCCCACACCATGGATACCGGGGAGCTGGCAATGGACCCGGAGGTGACCGGCGCTATGCAGGAACTTCGGGCGTTTATGTTCCAGCGGGTCTACCGGAATCCGGTGGCCAAGGGGGAGGAGTCCAAAGCCAAGGCCATTGTGCAGCAGTTGTATGCATATTACATTCGCCATCCTCAGGCCATGCCGGATACCTTCCAGCCGCAGCTCACCTTTGACGGCATGGAGCGCACGGTCTGCGACTACATCGCCGGTATGACGGACAAGTATGCAGTGGATAAGTATACGGAACTCTTTATCCCGTCGAACTGGCATGTTCGGGGATGAATTCGCCATATTTCGAATTATGGCTGCCAGCTTCCCGATGGCGCCTATACGGCCACCCTCTCCCAGGAGCTGCAGGCGCTGGAGGAGCTGCGATGGAAGTGGCAGTATTACCGGATGAAGGAGCAGCCTGTTCCGTAAATGGTAATCAGAGACTCTTACGTACCAACACCGCGATAGCTGGATGCTCCCGGGTGGACGTAGGAGTCTCTTTTTTTGCGGAACCCGGAGAATTTGAGAAATTTTCAGCTTTTGGGGGCAGACTTTTCAGGCAGGCTGTGGTATAATGAATTGAAATAGGCCAGTCTGCGCTGGCCTGTGCCTTAGACTAACACCAAAAGGAGATCGCTTTCTATGAGAAACCTGCGCGGCATCATTGTGGCTGCTGTGTTTGGCGTTCTGACCTGGCTGATGCAACAGCTGGCTCAGCACTACAGCTTGCTGCTGGATATGGCGTATCCGTTCGCCTCGAAGACGGTTCAGGAGCTTCTGGGAGGCTGGAGTGCCAGGGTGGATTTCTGCGTTTGGCAGGTCATTCTGGGGGTGTTCCTGGTGGCCGTGGCAGTGTCCATTGGCCTCATGATCCTGTTTCGCTGGAATTTCTTCCGGTGGCTGGGCTGGGTTCTGGCGCCGGTGTCCATTGCCTACTTCCTGGTCACCTGCCTGTGGGGACTGAATTACTACAATCGGCCCATTCAGGAGAGCATGAAGCTGAAAACCGGGGACTACACTGTGGCGGACCTGCGGGATGCCACGCAGTTTTACCGGGAGCAGGCCGATCAGCTGGCCGGCCAAATGAAGCGAGACGGAAATGGCGACATGATCCTGGACGATCTGGAGACCTTGAACCAGTCGGTGAAAGCGGGTTACGACAACCTGGTATGGGACTATTCCATCTTTGCCGGTTCCCGGGGCCCGGTGAAGGCATTGGGCTGGGGCAGTCTCTTCAGCCGCTTCGGGACAGCTGGCGTCACCATTGGTCTTACTGGCGAGGCGGCGGTGAATATGGAAGAGTATGCCGCAACCATTCCCTTTAACATGTGCCACGAGGTGGCCCATCTCCTGGCCATTGCGGTGGAGAATGAGGCGAACTTTGCCGGCTATCTGGCTTGTGAGTACAGCGGCGATCCGGTATTCCAGTACTCCGGGTATATGATGGCCTACCTCTACTGCTCCAACGAGCTGTACAAGGTAGACCAGGAGGCCTGGCAGCAGATTCGGAGCCATGCCTCGCCAGAGCTGCTCCATGATCTGGATGCCAACAATCAGGTATACCAGAATCACGAGGGGGCTGTGCGAGATACGGCCCAGACGGTTTATGACAATTACCTCCAGTCCAATGGGCAAGATGCTGGCGTTCAGACCTATCACATGGTGACGGACCTTTTGGTGGCGTGGCACCAGGAGAAATATGTGGAGCACGATGAGACGGAGCCCACGGTGTTTGACCCCTATGATTACAACGAGGTGTTCCCCTCCACTACCACAGGGCCAGAGGAGACCACCGAAGCCACAGAGGAGGGCTAAACATGGGTGGGATGCTGGAAGCCCTGCAGGCTGGTTTGCCTGGCCTGGGGCTGTCCCTGCCCCGGGGGGCGGTGGAAACGATGTGCGCCTTTGGCCAGGCGCTCCTGGAGAAAAACCAGGTGATGAATCTCACCGCCATCACCCAGCCGGAGCAGGTGGCGCGGCTCCACTTCCTGGACAGCCTGACCCTTCTCACCCTGACAGACTTTCGGCAAAAACGGGTCATTGATGTGGGTTGCGGCGGCGGGTTTCCCGGCGTCCCACTGAAAATTGCCTGCCCGGAGATGCAACTGACATTGCTGGATTCCCTGGGCAAGCGTATGGCATGGCTGTCAGAGACTTTGCCAGGCCTTGGCATTGAGGCGGATTGTGTGACCGCGCGGGCAGAAGAAGAGGCCCCAGCCCGGCGGGAGCAGTATGATGTGGCCGTGTCCCGGGCGGTTGCCCGGCTGCCGGTCCTGTGCGAGCTGTGCCTGCCCTATGTTCAGGTGGGCGGCGTGTTCCTGGCCATGAAGGGGACGGCGGCGCAGGAAGAGGCCCAGGAGGCTAAGCGGGCCATGGCGCTTCTGGGCGGGCAGCTGGAGCAGTTGCCGGTCTTCGGTATCGAGGGGACGGAGCATGCCGTGGCGGTGATTCGTAAGATCCGCCCCACGCCGCTGGCCTACCCCCGCCGGTTTGGTAAAATCAAGCAGCAGCCCCTGTGAGTTCCGGATGGGGGAAATAAAGTGTGGTTCTAGGCGCAGCAACCGGCGACAGGTGATTGACAAATTGCACAAGATGTAATAAAATAGACTCCACGGTTGTAAACGAAAGGAAAGCGAGAGGGCGTATAGGCCCCTTCTGGAGGGAATATACTATGTCTATGTTTAATAAGATTGTGGAGTATGCTTCCCGGCAGCTAGAAATTCCAGCGGAAGAGATCACCCGGGACACAACTTTTGAGAGCTTGGGTGTAGACTCCCTGGACATCGTGGAGATGACCATGGATTTCGAAGCTGAGCTGGGTGTGGAGCTGGATATGGAAGGCATGAACATCTCCACCTTCGGCGAATTGGCCGATTATATGGACGACAGACTGAGCTAACTGCCACTGTAAACTGAATATCCCTTGTTATCAGCGGCCGGCTTATAACAAGGTCGCACTAGTCGGGGAGATAGCGGTGCCCTGTAACCTGCAATCCGCTACAGCAGGGATGAATTCCCATACCCGGATCAGTCACAATACCGTCTGGCCTGCGTAAGCGGCGTTGAAGAACCGGTCTCACGCAACGGGCTCCCGTGAACCATGTCAGGTGGGGAACCAAGCAGCATTAAGCGGATCCGTCCGTGTGCCGTGAGGTTGCCGTTTCCGAGCTGGCTGCGTAGGTATCGGGTGTTGTACTTGTTCAAATGTGGGTGTGCGATCTTGTTATGAGTCGGCCGTTTTTTATCCTTTTACGAAAAACCAGGAGGAACTTGTAGTGTATCAGGCTCTGTACCGGAAATACCGGCCCCAGACCTTTGACGAGGTGGTGGGGCAGGCGGGCGTTACCCAGACGCTCAAGGCCCAGCTTCAGACGGGACGGCTGAGCCATGCCTACCTGTTCACCGGCTCCCGGGGTACAGGAAAGACCAGCTGTGCCAAAATTCTGGCCAAGGCGGTGAATTGCCTGAATCCCCAGGATGGCAATCCCTGCAATGTCTGCACGGCCTGCCGGAGCATTGATGCGGGAAGCTGTATGGATGTGCTGGAGATTGACGCAGCCTCCAACAACGGTGTGGACAATGTGCGGGACCTGCGGGATGATGCCATCTACACTCCGTCTGAGGTGAAGCGCCGGGTGTACATCATTGACGAGGTGCATATGCTGTCCATCTCCGCGTTCAATGCACTGCTGAAGATCATTGAGGAGCCGCCGGAGCATTTGATTTTTATCCTGGCGACCACAGAGCTGCACAAGGTCCCTGCGACGATTTTGTCCCGCTGCCAGCGGTTTTCTTTCCGGCGGATTGCGCCGGAGGATATGGCCACCCGCCTGCAATATGTGGCTTCCCAGGAGCAGATTGTGCTGGAGCCCCAGGCGGCTATGATCCTGGCCCGGATGGCCGACGGCGCGCTTCGGGATGGGGTGAGTCTCTTAGATCAATGTGCTTCCGCCACCCTTGGCCCGGTGACCGCTGAAGCGGTGTACCAGTGTTTGGGCCTGGCCGGGGAAAAGAAGGCGGCTGAGCTGATGGCTGCCATTGCCGGGAAGGACACCCGGCGTGCGCTGGAGCTGTTTGACCGGCTTTATGCCGGGGGGAAGGATGTAAGCGCCCTCCTGGATGAGCTGTGCGCTCTGGCGAGGGACCTGCTGGTGCTGAAAACGGCGCCTAAGGCCGGGCTCGCGATGCTTTCCGGCGTTTCCACAGAGGAAGAGGCGGTATCTCTGCGGGATCGGCTCAGCGCCGGGGAGTTGATCCAGATTTTAAAAACGTTGCAGCAGACAGCTGCCGGCTTTACCCGGGGTGGTAAGAACCGGCTGGATGGAGAGCTGTGTCTAATTCGGCTGTGTGAGCCTGCCCTAAGCCTGGAGCCAGAGGCCATCAACGCCCGCCTGACCCGGCTGGAGGAGGCGGCTGCTTCCGGGGTCCGGCTGCAGCAGGCGGCCCGGCAGGAGCCGACGGAGGAGCGTCCCCCTGTGCCCGATGACGCAGAGGCGCCTCCAGAATCCGCAGAGCCGGAATCGCTGCCGCAGGAAGCGCCAGTGGGCTTTTGGGCAGATTTGTCCAGCCGGGTTCGGGGAGAGCTGGGCCCGCCGGTGGGGGGCTTTTTCACCCCTGCGCCGGATGCCCCGGTGCAGGGGGTCCTGAAAGGAGATTGGCTGGAGCTGCAATGTGTCAATGGATTTGTCCGTGACATGGTCAACAAGCCGGAGATTTTACAGAGAATTGGCCAATGCGCCTCTGGAATGCTGGGCCGCCCTGTGCAGGTCCGGGTGACGGATCTCCAGGCCAAGCCCAAAACAGGAGAGAATCTCCAGGCGCTTCTGGAGTTTGGAAAAAACCACAGCGATATCATTAAGGTGAAAAACTGACTGTTTGAGAAGGAGAATGAGCAATGGCAAAAGGTGGATTTCGCGGCGGCCCCATGGGCGGCATGAACCAGGCGGCGATGATGAAGCAGGTTCAAAAGATGCAGCAGGAGATGCTGAAGGCCCAGGAGGAAATGCAGAATCAAACGTACACCGCCACAGCGGGCGGCGGCATGGTCACTGCGGTGGTGAATGGATCTCACGAGGTGGTCTCCCTGGAGATCAAGCCCGAGGCGGTAGATCCGGAGGATGTGGAGATGCTGCAGGATATGGTCATTGCCGCCGTGAACGAGGCGCTGCGCACGGCAGATACAGAGGCCTCCAACAGCATGTCCAAATTTACCGGCGGCCTGAATTTGGGAGGTCTGTTTTAAGCCATGCAGTATTTCCCAGCCGCCTTGGAGCGGCTCAGTGAGCAGTTTGGCCGCCTGCCGGGAATTGGAGCGAAGACGGCCCAACGCCTGGCGTTTTACATGCTATCCCTGCCGGAGGAGGAGGCGCAGTGTTTTGCCGATGCCATTGTAGAGGCCAAACACAAGGTCAAGACCTGCCCCGTGTGCCAGAATCTGACGGACCAGGAGCTTTGCCCCATTTGTGCTGACTCTCGTCGGGACCACAGTGTGATTTGTGTGGTGGCGGAGCCCCGGGACCTCATTGCTTTGGAGCGGGCCCGGGAATATCAGGGGGTGTACCATGTACTGCATGGCGTCATCTCTCCCCTGAATCACATCGGCCCCGACAGCATCCGGATTCGGGAGCTCCTCACCCGGGTGGCAGCCGGAGAGGTGGAGGAGGTCATTATGGCCACCAATCCCGACACGGAAGGGGAGGCCACAGCCATGTACATCTCCCGGCTATTGCGGCCCATGGAGATCAAGGTGACCCGCTTGGCCTATGGAGTCCCTGTGGGGAGTCAGCTGGAGTATGCCGACGAAGTGACCCTCTTGCGGGCACTGGAGGGTCGACAGGAGATTTAAACGGACGGGTGCGCGTCATCCGTGGATCGATCAAAACGGATGGATATTCCGGGAGGACTGAAAACATGCAGAAGATTTTGATTTTGGATTTCGGCGGTCAGTATAACCAGCTTATCGCCCGCCGGGTCCGGGAGTGCAGCGTATATTGCGAGGTCAAGCCCTACACCATGACCATGGACGAGATTCGGGCTTTTGATCCCATTGGCATCATTTTCACCGGCGGTCCCAACAGCGTGTATCTGGAGACGTCTCCCCAGGTGGATCCGGCGATTTTCTCCCTGGGAGTGCCGGTTTTGGGCATTTGCTACGGCTGCCAGCTGATGGCCCACCATCTGGGCGGCCAGGTCACTGCGGCCCAGGCAGATACCGCCCGGGGATACGGCAAGACCGAAACCTTCTATGACACCACCTGCCCCCTCTTCCAGGTGCTGCCCCAGGAGGGGGTCAGCTGGATGAGCCATGGGGATTACATGGCGAAGGTGCCCACAGGCTTCCGCCTGGTGGGGCACACTGCCGCCTGCCCCAATGTGGCCATTGCCGACGAGACCCGGGGCTTCTACGGCGTGCAATTCCACCCGGAGGTCAACCACACCCAGCACGGCACCGATATGCTCCGGAACTTCCTGTACCGGGTCTGTGGGGCCACGGGAGACTGGACCATGGGGGATTATAAAAACCGCGCCATTGCCCAGATCCGGGAGAAGGTGGGCGATGGCAAGGTTCTTCTGGCGCTGTCCGGCGGTGTAGACAGCTCTGTGGCTGCGGCGCTCCTGGCCGAGGCAGTGGGCAGTCAGTTGACCTGCGTCTTTGTGGACCATGGCCTGATGCGTAAGGACGAGGGAGACGAGGTGGAAGCCGCCTTTTCCCGGTGGGACATTCATTTTGCCCGGGTGGATGCAGAGGCCCGATTCCTGGGAAAGCTGGCCGGAGTTTCCGACCCGGAGACCAAGCGGAAGATCATTGGCGAGGAGTTCATCCGGGTCTTCGAGGACGAGGCCAAAAAGCTGGGCAAGGTGGACTACCTGGTGCAGGGCACCATCTACCCCGACGTCATTGAATCCGGCGCCGGCAATGCTGCGGTCATCAAGAGTCACCACAACGTGGGCGGCCTTCCGGACTATGTGGACTTCCGGGAGATCATTGAGCCCCTCAGACTCCTCTTTAAAGACGAGGTCCGGCAGCTGGGCCGGGAGCTGGGCTTGCCGGAGTATTTGGTGATGCGTCAGCCCTTCCCAGGCCCGGGTCTGGCCATTCGGGTCATTGGAGAGATCACCAAGGAAAAGCTGGACATCCTGCGGGAGGCGGATTTCATCTTCCGGGACGAAATCGCCAGGGCCCACCTGGAGGGGACAATGAACCAGTATTTTGCCGTTTTGACCAATATGCGCTCGGTAGGCGTGATGGGCGACGGCCGCACCTACGATTACACCCTGGCCCTCCGCTCCGTCACCACCACCGATTTCATGACCGCCGACTGGACCAGAATCCCCTACGAAGTCCTGGACCGGGTCTCCGTCCGAATCGTCAACGAGGTGGCCCATATCAACCGGATCGTTTACGACATTACCAGCAAACCACCGGCAACCATTGAGTGGGAATAAGAAATATCTGAAAATTTGCTACAAAAAGTGCATACAATTCCGAGAATCGCCCAAGAGCTAGAAGCTTTTGGGCGATTTTTGTTCAAAAATTTTGCTACGTCATTTTTTACGTAGCAAAATCGTAGCACTTTTGCATTTTTTCCAGCTCCGTAGCAAGTTGGGTCTGTTTATTAGGGTACAAGTGGGAATAGGTCTGTAGCGTAGTCTCTATATTTTCGTGGCCCAGGCGCTCCGCAATCAACAAGGGTGAATAGCCCAGCTCAATCAAGAGGGAAGCGTGGGAATGCCTGAGGTCGTGGATCCGGATTCGCTTGACGCCGGAGGCGGCGCAACCGCGCTTCATTTCGCGCTGCAGGATATGCTTTGTGCTGGCTGGGAATATGCGATCGTCCGGGGACGAATCGTATAAGGTGCTGAGATAGGTTTGGACCATATGGGACAATGTGGGCGGCATTACAATAGTCCGGCGACTCTTAGGCGTTTTGGGCTCCAAAATCAAGTCCTGCTTGTTCTGGCGGGCATAGTTTTTGGTGATGCTTACTGTGTTGGCCTCAAAGTCAAAATCTGCTGGGGTTAGGGCCAACATTTCGCCGGAGCGCATGCCGGTCCAGAACAGCAGCGAGAACATTACTACGCAAGCTGGTTTATTCGAAATCGCCTCCAGAAACTTCTCAAACTCCTCAACGGTCCAAAACTGCATGGCGTCCGCTGACTTTTTGCCCATCGCCCCTGCCTGTCGGCAGGGGTTATTTTTTATGCCGTAGTACTTTACCCCGTAGTTGAACATGGCGGAGACCTGGTTGTGAACGGTCTTCAGGTAAGTCTGTGAATACGGGTCATCTGTCCCGTCCTTCTTTGCCGACAGCAGCGTGTTTTGCCACTTCCGTATGTCGGCAGGACCCACGGCGGAAGCCTGCAGCTTCCCCAAGGAGGGCAGCACGTGCCGCTGGAATAGGAAGGCTTTGTTTGCATAGGTCGTCGGCTTCAACCGGGTTTTGCAGTCCTCCATGTATAGGGTGTACAGGGATTGCACCGACATGTCGGGGGATCCGGCCTTCTGCTCCAGGAACTTCCGCTCATACTCCTTTGCGTCGGACCGGCGTTCGAAGCCTTCCTTTTTGTGTTGCTTGGTTTCGCCGGTCCAGTCCTTGTAACGTACGAATACGTACCAGCGTTTGCCGTCTTTCATTTTGGCAACTGACATTCTGACACCTCCAGTTCGAAATTGTTATATTTTTGCCGCCCTTGCTGTGCTCAAGGGCGGCTTGTTGTGCCTGTAAGATTTTTGCTATTTATTGCCATATCCAAGGCAATGCTGGCGGCTACGACAAAATATTCAGGCTGCGCAATTTCCATCATAAATGATTTTGAGCCGCTCTGAATCATAATCAGCGTCCCTGGAACAATTGCAGATATTGACGATAGTTTAACATCAAATCCGTTCCGTTCGGCAACAAAAATAAGACGCCGGTTTGTCAGGACAATGCTGCCGTTAAATGTATCGGTAACGTCGTCGTATATAGTCTGTCCGGCGGATCTGCCGGTATGCACTGTCACCCCCTTGGCAACACGTACGCTGACTCCGCCACGCCCACCGGTGCGCCCCACAGCCTTTGTCTTTGTTATATAGCGACGTGCTGGCGCAAAATAATGGGCTACCTCTCCAGTCCCAAGTATGACGGGCACATCGGTAATTTCAGGGAGGTTGCCATCTTGTATCGTCTGCAGCTCCTCCTGGGTGAGATAGGACAAATACGGGTGGGTACTGGTCTGATTTTTCTTGCTTTTAGGTGATTTGGCGGCGCTGTAGAACAGCGCAAAAGAAGAAACTGCAAGAACGATTGCGACTTTTTTTGCAGCCTCGTTAAACCCAGAAGTATCTTCCGGTGTAGCTGACACTCCTGCGAAGATAAATGCAACAATGACTAACATAATACATGCAAAAAACGTTTTTATTGCACTGCTAACCTTCATAGCGGCAGTCCCCTCTTTTCGGAAAGTTGTGGCTTTTCTCGCCCTCGAACAGCTTTCGATGGGCGATTTTGGACGCAATTTGGCACTACTGCAGTCCAACCTGTGCCTTAGCAATCACCTTGCCGTCTTGGAATGTTACATTTGCGTTGGTGCCAATATTGGGGTTGGCGTACCACGTGACAATCACAGTCTCATGTCCGGCAATGCTGCTTTTGGATGTGATGGTTCCGCTGCTTCCAACGATTTCTGTGACTTCTTCGTAAGTCATGCCGGTCTCAATTTTATTGAATTCTGTCAGGGTTATGTACTTGTCATCTGTCGGCTGTGTCAGTTGAGAGAAAACTGCGATACTGGCGCCCATCGCCAAAAGGAAGAACAGGATAGCCCATAAACACCCGTGGCTTTTCAACGTCCTTTTGCAAACAGGGCACACCTTTGCTTTCTTGTCAATCTCAGATTGGCAGTATTTGCATTTCTTTAGCTGCTGATTTCCTTCCATTTTATATCCCCTTTTTCTTTGTATTGCCACCGGTGTGTACCGGTTGGCGACCAGACCAGATTTTGCCCATTGACAAACAAATGTACGTACGCTATAATTCAAACATACGAACAAGAATTGAGTCTCAAAACGTAAGTATGCGCAGAACATAATACGCCCCATTTTAAGAAAATGGAGTGATAATTTTCTGTGCAATCTGCACAAATCACGCACGTGCATTTTGTGCAAAACAGAGAAATGTTGAAAATTGCTATTTGTACCACCAAATCGGGACAGGGTATGTGATATAATCCAAGCATCAGTTATTCGACACAGATGCGTACCTGCATACTTCCTATTCTGCGTGAAAAAATAGAACGCAGAAAGGGAGGCGCATAGTATGAGGCTGAAAGTGCAGGAATACCGGATTTTGCGTCGGATGACAATTAGGGAATTGGCAAAGCGCGCTGGCGTTGCCAAAAGTAGTATAGAAGTAATGGAGAGTGCGCTTCCAAACCCCACACTTCAAACGCTATATAGTGTAGCAAAAGCCTTGAATGTTAGAATACAGGATTTGATCGAATATGAGGATGGAGACGAGTAGCCCGCTTAGATTGGCGGGTACATACGAAAGGATACGCTATGATGGATAGAGAGTGTACCAACTACATCAGCAGTATGGATGCCGAGATACTGCGCAATTTTAGCGAACTAGATTGCAGCAAAAAAGAGAAAATCATTTGTTCCCTAATGCAACTTTTATTTGCGCAAGCAGAAGCTGCTTCTGATCTTCAGTCAGCAGCGGAAGTAACTCCACAAGCTCTCGATCAAGTGGTGTAGTTGGCCCAGATGCTTCAACGTTTTTCTTGCCTAGATATTTTGGGACGTCTAGCCCCATGAGCCAAGCTGGGTTCACGTTTAAGCATATTGCCATAAGCTGTATTGTCATTTTCGTGGGATTTCTTTGGCCGGATAAATACATGGAAATATTTGACTTCGCGCACCCTAGTTTCTCGGCTAAGTCAACCATACTCATGCCGCCCATCGCCTCTTGCAGCCTACTTGGAGAAAAAACAATGTCTTTATTTGGCACTTCCACTGTACCTCCGTCCGTTTTTCATATTGTCTCACATGTGGCGTCAAAAATCAAGAAAAAAGTTCACTTTGTGATTGACACAGGGACACAAGCGTGGTATACTTATAGCGTTCACATAGTGAACCAGAAAGGAGGAGACTACGCATGGAGCAACCTCGCAACACAACCCAGTTGTGCCAGCTTGCATTGCTGCGGTACGGCACAAAGGCAAAATTTGCTGAAGCTATGGGATGGGATAAGAGCAAAGCGGGGAGAATTTTAAATGGTAAGCAGGATCCCAGCCTACGCGATATAAAGACAATGTCAGAAAAGATGAGCTTGCCAAATGACGTCCTGGTGTGTATTTTTTTTGGATCACTGTTCACATAGTGAACCAGAAAGGAGGCGAACGGCATGGACCGCACCCAAATCACAATCCGCCTCCCCGCTGAGCTGAAGGAAGAGCTTAGGCAGGAGGCGGAAAGGAGAGGTGACAGCTTCAACGAAACTGTCATTCGGCTTGTTCTGCAGGGTTTGGAATTTCAATCACGCCGTGCTGAGACTCATACTGCGTGATTGCCATCTTAATCATCATTTCCAGCTCTTTGTTTACGGAACGACCATTTTCACGAGCAACTACCTTGAACTTTTCAAAAATAGTCCGCTCTACGCGCAATGGATATGGATTAGCTTGTGCCATACCTCCGCCTCCCTGTTTGTTTGATATCAAAAGCATATCAGATCGGCTTCTGCAAAGCAAGTATTCAAAAAGATATCAAAAAGATGTTGACACGGCGGGCGTAGTGAGATATCATATAGATATCTACAGAGAGGAGGTGCCGAAATGGTACGATTCTTAATCTCTATTCCCTCAGATCTGCGCGATAGTCTGAAAGCGGCTGCAATGCAGAGAGGCCAGAGTTTGACCGGCTATATTCGCAGCATTCTGTGGGAGTGGAAAGCAACACACAGCGATTCTGCCGCATCTGAAAGCTGAAAGGAGGCGAACGACATGGATAAAACACAAACTAAGCGCCTACAGGAATTCGCGAAATCCCTTGAAGGGCTCACCTACCCCGAATGGCTCCGGCTTAAGACTGGAATTGATGCTGCTTTTGAAGAAAAGAGACGCGAGACAGAAAGAAACTTCTGCCTCACGTCCCCGGTGAGAGTGTGTGACCTTATTCAGTCACGATTTGGATGAACATTGGGTTAATTCTGTAGCTCTTGCCTTTGTAGTGGATGTTGACGTAATCCAAACCATAGAAGGAGTTCTCAAGTTCTGCATTTTTATGGATTGGTGCATAAACGGGGGCGCTCTCCTCCCACCACAGGTAAGGGCGCTGACCGTTATCGCCGATTACGCAATCTGGGTCATCGTTGAGACATACCCAATCCCCAATGAGGCAAGCATACACTTTTTTCACAATATCACCTCCTTTTTTTGTTAATTTTATCACATTCTAGGAGGCTGTGCAAGTTGAAGTGTTTAAAAAAGGAGGTGAACGACATGGATGATAAGTGGTTTGGTACGCTGGAATATCGAATTGCAGCTGATGCCCTAAGCCGTATTGCAGAAAATTTGGAAAATCCCACATACGCCCAAGTAGTGCAAGTACTTGAATGCATGCGGGATTTGGCAGGTGAGTTCTGTGTTTTTGCAGCGCTACGAGAGCGAGGTGAAAACATGGGGAGGTTTGCCGATGAACATTGGGGCAACCTCTCCCGCTCAGAGCGGGCGTTCGTCGAAGCCTGCGATTCGCCTAAATGTCGATCCCGTGTTCGGCAAGTTCTTTCTGAAGGGCTTCATGGTAGCCCTCGAGAAGCGTAAGGGAGTATTCCATGAGTGCCTTGTAGACATTGACATAGGATTTTATCGTATCTTTCTCTGGATTGCCAACAGCTCCGTTGAATATGGACTGGACGCTTTCGATCTGCGCATCTTCCATGATCTTGTGTAAATCAATCATTGCAGGTCACCTCCTTCCTCGTCCCGATTTTATCATATTTTCGGGCGGGCTACAAGGGGGGCGGATGTGAAAAAAACATCAAGCCAATAAAAGAGGTACCCACCATGAAACTACTTGACGTCGAGGGTGTCAAAGCCCTCATCCCAGTTCAAAACACAAAGGCCTACGCCATCATCCGTCAGCTAAATGAAGAGCTCCGAGAAAAAGGGTACATGACCATCCGGGGGCGCGTGCCGGAGAAGTACCTGATCGAGCGTTTCGGCCTGGGAGAAAATACCCCATGAAATACCACACCTACGAAGTCCACACCCAATCCCCCGACGGCCTACTCCACGTCCGCACCGTCCGAGCCACCAGCGCAGAACGGGCGGAGCGGATGATAAGGCGGATATTGCCGGAGGGGTGGAGGATAATCGGCACTGTGTGCCAATTCAAAAAGGAGGAAACAAAAAATGGACGCTACTAAAATCCAAGAGGCCCGGAGGCTGGCAAATGCTTTAAGGATCTGCGCAGACGATGAGCAGGAATGCACGAACTGCCCATTTTATGGCAGCGATACCGAATGCATCTCTGACAAAACAAGTCTCTCAGCCGCCGATATGATCGACGCTATGGCAACAGAATTGGAGTCCGTATTGGGGCTGTCCCGCCAGCTGGACCCGGGCCAGCAGAATCCGAACACCACGGCCGAGGCGGAACTGCTGCACACCCTGTGCACGGATATCGCACAGCGCCAGAATCCGTGGGATGTGTGCATCATGGATCAGCTATTGGCCGCCTGGGATGCCGGGGCGGTGATCGCTGATCCGCTGACGGTGGCGCTGCTGGCGCCGAAGCTGGAATGGGCCAAGAAGCACCTGGGAGAGGATCCGTATTTGGCGGATGAGCTGTATGCACGGCTGCTGCTGACGGTGATCCCGGCGATTTGCCCGGAGCTGGCCGAGAACGAAGAGGAGGCGGAACCCAATGATGGAAATGATTGATGCAGCCGAAGCGCTGGAAGCTATGTACAAGCACGAACGCGACATGCAAACATTTTCGGAATCCAAAGGATACGATAATATCGCAGCGCAGTACCGCGAAAAAGCAGAGGCTCTTCGGGCGGCAAGAGCCGTGCTGGAGGGCTTGGAGAGGCGCAAAGCCAAGGCGGAGGATGTCATAGGGGCAATGGGCATCTGCTACGCCCTGGGCCCCCTGGAGGATTGCAAAGCATGCCCGTACAGCCGCTGCGACGGAGATTACGTTGAGTGCGGCGGAGGGCTTTTGGCAGATATCAAGGGCCTCCTGGTAGAGGCGTATCTACAAGGGGGCGACGATGATGAGCAGGACTGACGCAATCGCCCAACTCCAATCCCTCCGCCGGGAGGCCCAATCCAAAGCCCACCCCCGGAGCCGCCTGTGCATCCAGGAGTACACAGACGACGGCACCACCAAGGCCGATGTGGCTGCCCTGACCATGGCTATCAAGGCATTACAGGCCGATCGGCGGGACATGCCCATTTGGGCTTGCGCGTTGTGGTGTATCGCGGCTGCCATCATTGGGGTGGCGTGTGTGATTTATGCGATGACATAGGGGGGGGATATCAATGCAAATCAAGGAGATGCAAAATGGCCGCCACCTGCGCGCCAAGTGGTGCAGCATCCAGCGGCGCGGATCGTGCGCCAAGGCATGGCGCGACTTTGACGCGTTTTACCGGTGGGCAATGGCCCATGGGTACCAGGATGATCGATGGATCAAGCGGATTGACCCGTCCAAGCCTTGGGGGCCGCACAACTGCAAGGTCATCCAGGTGTCCACCGTCACCGAGGATGACGGATTCGCCGAGCAGTGGGACGACACCGTGGCAGACTTCCTCCGGCGGCTGGCGTGGGCAGAGGCCAACGATCCTGCTGCGATTGCAAGGCTGCTGCGCAATGGCGTGGCGGCAGCAAAAAAGGCCGCCCCCGAAGCTGCAACTTCGGGAAGCGGCAAAGCAAATAACTGCACATCCATTATAGCAGCGGAGGGAGCGTGAGTCAATGGATATTCCGGATCATTTATTCCCGTTCCGGGACCGGCAGCAAGATCGTGTATGTTTGTTTTGTCGGAGATGCGGCCGGGAGATTTACAACCCCTATACCGATCTTTGCTGGTACTGCGAGATGTGGGAGGACGTGTATGGATATGATTAAAATCCCGACCAAGGGAATGGGCCGAGATGCTTGGCTAGAAGCTAGGCGCGGGACTATTGGGGGGTCCGATGCAGCTACTGCATTGGGCCTAAATCCCTACTCCAGTCCATATGCCTTGTGGGCCGAGAAAACTGGAGCGATCCAGCCGGAAGACATCAGCGAAAAAGAATCCGTCCGGCTGGGAAACTATCTGGAGGATTACGTGGCCCACCGATTTTCGGAGATCACAGGGAAAAAGGTCCGCCGTGAGAACTACATCTTGAAAAATCAAGCTTTCCCCTGGGCCCACGCCAACGTTGACAGGCTTGTCATTGGGGAAAAGGCCGGCCTGGAATGCAAGACCACATCTGAGTTAAATTTGAAGCGGTTTCGCGGTGGCGAGTATCCGGCAAATTATTACTGCCAATGCATGCACTATATGGCAGTCACCGGATATCCAAAATGGTATCTGGCTGTGCTGATCGGGAACCGAGAAGTGCGGACATTTGAGATACTGCGGGACGAGGCTGAGATTTCGGCTTTGATGGACGTAGAACGGCGTTTTTGGGACTGTATCAATACCAAAACACCGCCAGAAATTGACGGTATGAGAGCTACCGGAGACACATTGGATGCCATACACGAAGGTGGCGGAGGATGCATCGACTTGGAAGCTGTATCCCAGGATATCCAATCCTACATTGCCCTTAAAGCCCAAATAAAGATCCTGCAGGAGCAAGCGGATGCTTGTGCAAATGGCATCAAAGCCTTTATGGGCCAGTGTACTGCCGGGAAGCTAGGCAATATTTCCGTATCCTGGGCCAGATATCAGACAAGCCGCTTTGACAGGGCGGCATTCCTGCGGGACAACCCCAGCATTGATCTTACCAAGTACAATCGGGTCACCGAGGCCCAAAGATTTACAGTGAAGGAGACGTGACAGCAATGGCAAACAACATGATTCAGCAAGCAGCGGCGGCCAAAGCGCCCGCCAAACGACAGCAGAACAGCGTCACAGCTATGATGAACGCTATCCTGGATGGGGATGGTATGCGGAAACGATTTGACGAACTTTTGGGCCGACGGGCACCCCAGTTTATCTCTTCGTTGATTACGGTAGTCAACGCAGAGCCCGCCCTCCAGAAAGCCATGGTGGAGGCGCCCATGACGGTGATTCAGGCAGGGCTCCGGGCTGCCATGTACGATCTGCCCATTGATCCAGGCCTTGGCTATGCATACATCATCCCCTTCAACAATCGGAAAAAGAAGCCCGATGGTAGCACGGCAACGGTGGCAGAGGCATCCTTTATCATGGGCTACAAGGGAATGGTTCAGCTGGCCCTCCGATCCGGCGTGTACTCCAGAGTCCCAGACGCCGTGGACGTGCGGGAGGGAGAGCTTGTGAGCTACGACCGCCTGACCGGCGATGCAGAATTCGACTGGATCGAGGACGAGGAAGAACGAGAGAAGCGCCCTGTGATTGGCTACGCTGGCTATTTCCGCCTGCAAAATGGCGCGGAAAAGACCATCTACATGACCAAAAAACAAATCGAGGCCCACGAGCGGAAGAACCGCAAAGGCCAGTACATGGGGAAAGGCTGGCGGGATGACTGGGATGCCATGGCCAAAAAGACGGTGCTCCGGCGGCTGATTGGCCATTATGGAATCATGTCCATCGACTACCAGCGGAGCGCAGATCCCGGCGCTGTGGCTGCAGCGGAGGCTGTGGCCAGCGGGCAGTGGGACGATGAGGCCATGGTGATTGATTCGGTGGATGTGGTGGAGGAAACAGGCGAAGTTATCACTGCCGCTGACGCCGGGAAAGAGTAAGAGGAGGAGCCAACATGAATGAATTTGAAAAGCACAGCGCCTATAGGGACAAACTTGAGGACCTGTGCATGGAGAGCAAGCTGACATATAGCATGCAGCTTAACCGCTACCCCTGTACCCTGACTATCAAGCCAGTAGGAGGGATGGATGCACAAATCTCTATGTTGGAG
>ERZ856578.4383-NODE-4383-length-19127-cov-4.080997_pt1 | contig 19127 bp, 17 predicted proteins | sample MGYA00514384_ERZ856578 | MGnify/ENA primary metagenome ERZ856578 (study PRJEB29103, sample SAMN06111958) | human gut metagenome | biome: human gut; feature: ankylosing spondylitis patient; material: healthy_person | host: Homo sapiens | place: China:Hangzhou... | reverse complement strand
ACCCTCGGGCAATGGCGGGAAACGCCATTGTGGGTGGCCGGGGAGGCTGGGTTGGAATTACGGAAACGCTAGGCCCCTGCAACGGGTTTGGCACCCTCGGGCAATGGCGGGAAACGCCATTGTGGGTGGCCGGGGAGGCTGGGTTGGAATTACGGAAACGCTAGGCCCCGGCCTTAGGGAGCCTCACTGTGAACACCGTCACGCCGCCTGCGCTGCTCGCGGTGATGTCTCCCCCATGGGCGAGGACGATTTCCCGGGCAATCGCCAAGCCAAGGCCCGCCCCGCCCGTGTTGCTGGAGCGGGCGCCGTCCAGACGGTAAAATTTCTCAAAAATAGTGGTCAGGCTCTCGGATGGGATCTCCCGGCCGCGGTTGATGAAGGAAACCGTCACCGCATCCTCTTCGCATTCCGCCCGGATGATGATGACACTGTCCGGGAAACTGTAGGCCGCGGCGTTTTTAAGGATGTTGTTGAACACCCGGGCCAGCTTGTCCGGGTCGGCATAGACGGTGAGGGCGTCGTCGGCCTCTACCCGGGCCTCCTTGCCCTGAGGGGAGAGGATGGGGAAAAACTCGTCGGCGATCTGCCGCAGCATGAAAGAGAGATCCAGCGTTTCCCGGTTGAGGACGATGGTCTGCAGGTTGAACCGGGTGATATCGAAGAACTCATCCACCAATTGTTCCAGCCGGTAAGCCTTCTGCAGCGTAATATCCACATATTTGGCCCGCTGGGCCGGCGGCATGTCGGGGGCCTCGTCGAGCAGGCTGAGATACCCGACCACCGAGGTCAGCGGGGCCTTGATGTCGTGGGCGAGATAGACGACGAGGTCGTTTTTCCGCTGCTCGGCCTCCTTGGCGTCCTTTTCCCGTTTGCGCAGGGTTTCGCGGACGGCGTTCAAACGCTTTTCCATGAAATCTAGCTCGGCCGGGAGGCGGATTTCCTCCTCCGAATCATCCGTCAGCCGGTCAAGTCCCTCACTCAGCTTGTCGAAATATTTGGTGACGCGGGACAGGGCGAAATAGAAGATGACGAGCAGGAGCAGCACGAAGCCGATCCCCAGCCAAAGCGGCTTGAACCGCTGGAACAGGGCATAATACGCGGTTTTCGCGCTGCTGGGGCTCAGACGGAGGATCCGCTGGCACAGGCTGATAAAGGTTTCGGCAAACGGGTTTTGCAGCACCCCGTCGATGACCCAGAAAAGAAGAAAAGACCCCACTGCCGCGGCGGCGACGACGGTCAGCACCACCTGCAGAAAGATCTTTTTTTTCAAGGCCCGGAATTTACTTTTCAATTTTATAGCCTACCCCCCACACCGTTTTGATGTATTTCGGATGTTCCGCCGGATCGTGCATTTTTTCACGCAGATGCCGGATATGCACCATGACGGTGTTGTTGCTGCCCGTAAAGTATTTTTCTCCCCAGACCTCGTGGAACAGCTCCTCCGAGCTGATGACCCGGCCCCGGTTCGCGCACAGGAACCAAAGGATCGAGAACTCGGTGGGGGTCAGGGAGAGCGGCTTTTCGTCAAGGGAGCACTCGTGGGTATCCTGATTGAGCACCAGGCCGGAGAACGCGATGACCCGCTCCTCGGGTTCGCCTTCGGTGCGGTTGTATTGGGTGGAGCGGCGCAGCTGTGCCTTGACCCGCGCGATCATTTCGAGCGGGCGGAAAGGCTTGGTGATGTAGTCATCCGCCCCCAGGGTCAGGCCGAGGATTTTGTCGATCTCCTGATCCCTGGCGGTGAGCATGATGACCGGATAGGTGTGGGTTTCGCGGATTTTGCGGCAGATAGCAAATCCGTCGGTGTCGGGCAGCATGACGTCGAGCAGCGCGAGGTCGAGACGCTCCGTCTCGATACAGGCGAGAGCGGCGGCCGCGCTGTAGCAGGTGTGGACGGTAAATCCCTCGTTTTTCAGATACAGCTCGATGAGATCCGCGATTTCGGGTTCATCGTCCACGACGAGAATCTGGTAGGCCATCCGCCTGTCCTCCTTTTGACATCGAATAGAAGCGGAGCGGGCCTCCTCCGCGCGGGAGTATGGATAACCCTGACCCGGGCCCTGTGGTCACCGGGTCAGGGCGGTTTCAGCCGATCGGGTTTCTCATATGCTGCTCAGCAACTGCCAAAACCAGAGGGCCAGGCCGATGACGGTCAGCACCACGAAAAACAGCACCATCCGGCGGATGCTTTTGAGCAGCTCGATCTGCTTAAACTGCAGGAGCTGCTGGAGCTCCGCGGGCGACGGGGCCCCGTCCTTCAGACGGATAAACCGGGCGGTATCCCCGATCTGCCAGACATCCGGCGGGAGGTCCCTGCCCTCCTTGACCTGCCGATAGAACTCCTGGGATTCCTCGAGTCCGCAGTCCTCTGATTCGATCAGATCGCTGTGCCACAGTTCGCTGACGATTTCCGGCCGCAATTCCATGTTTACCCCTCCTGTTGTAATACTCTTTCCAGCGCCGCCGCCAGCTCGTAAGCCGTCCGACCGCTGCGCAGAACAGACACCTCTTCCATGTCCGCCCGCCGCCGGGCGTCTTCGTCGAGGGCCGCGTCCTCGACGAGAAGGATACAGGCCACGTCGGCCAGCACCGCCACGGCGACGGCGTTGACGTTCCCCATCACCGTCATCCAGGCATCGCCGGCCTTGGCCCGGCCCATCACCCAGCTCAGCAGGTCGCCGCAGTACCCGCCGGTGACCTGCCGGTCCGGATCCCCTTCGACCAGGATATCCAGGCCGAGCACGTCCGTGAGTGTCCTCACCGTCATACTTGTCCCTCCCCTTTGTCCTTGCCGGACATCCGGACGTCCGGCATGTCCCCTTCGGGAGGGACGAACCCCTCGATTCTGGAAAGCTGGGTGGCGATCTGCTGGATCTGGCGGCGCATCAGGAAGATGCAGTCGGTCTCCTGCGCCAGGCCCCGCACCACGTCCTCCGCCAGCGCGCGGCAGGTCGGGGCGCCGCAGCTCCCGCAGTCCAGCCCCGGCAGCCGTTCGCCGATCCGGTCGATTTCCTGCATGAGGCGCATGGCCTCCTCCACGTTTTCCGCCAGCTTCATCACCGGGGCGAATTCCAGCCGCTCGGTCCACTCGAGGCGCCAGGCGGCGCCCGCGTCCTCCAGGCGGTTGCAGGAGACCGGCAGGTATTTGCGCAGGCGCTGGATCCGCGCCCGGGCGACATAGCCGTTTTCCGCCGTGAAAATCCCGCCTACGCAGCCGCCTGCGCAGGCGTTGAGCTCAATGAAATCCAGCTCCTGGAGTTTTTCGTCCTCCAGCTCCTCGAGCACCTTAATGACGTTGTCAATGCCGTCGGCGGCGAGATGGTTTTCATTGAGCAGGCCCGCCGCCTCCCCGCCGATAGAGGACCAGCTCACCCCAATGATCCCGGAATGGGAGAGGGCCTCGGTATGTTCCAGATGGTTCATCCGGCCGAGCAGCCGGGGATAGATGTCGCTGATGGCCAGCACGCCGTCCACATTCGACCGGTCGACGCCGATGGGAACCCGGACGTCGGTGACCTTGGCCGCGCAGGGGGAGAGGAAAAATACGCCGATCTCCCCTGGCGGATAGCCGGTCTCCTGGACGGCGGCCTCCCTGGCCAGCATGGCGGCCACCTCCATGGGGGCTTTGAGAGGCAGGACATGCTCACACAAATCCGGAAACCGCACCCGGATCAGCCGCACCACCGTTGGACAGGCCGAGCTGATTACCGGTTTTTTCAGCTTGCCGTCGGCCAAAAGCTGACGGGTTGCGTCCGAGACGATTTCCGCCGCCCGGGAGACCTCGAACACTTGATCGAACCCCATTTCCAGCAGCCCGGTCAGCACGACATCGATGTCGTCGAGATGGTTGAACTGGCCATAGAGGGCCGGGGCGGGGATTGCCACCTTCCACTTGAAATTTTCCAGCATGGACAGGGAATCGTGCCGTGCCTTTTTGGCGTGGTGGGGGCAGACCCGCACACATTCGCCGCAGTCGATGCACCGTTCCGAGATGATCTGGGCTTTGCCGCCCCGCACCCGGATGGCCTGGGTAGGGCAGCGTTTGATGCAGTTGGTGCAGCCAACGCATTTGTCTTTGTCCAGCGTGACCGAATGAAAGAACCGGTCCATGAAATCTCACCGCCTTTGAAACCGGAATAGCCCGGGACTCAGCCGCCCGTCTTGGGGACGAGGACGGTCAGCAGCATCCGGGTCCCCTTGCCGATTTCCGTTTTGATATCCATATAATCGGTGTATTTTTTGATGTTGGGCAGGCCCATCCCGGCGCCGAAGCCGAGATTGCGCACGTTGTCGGGGGCAGTGGACCAGCCCTCCTGCATGGCCAGCTCCACGTCGGGGATGCCGGGACCGTGATCGGTGAGAACCATGGACACCCGGTCGGGCAGGATTTCCACATCCGCCTCGCCGCCGCCGGCGTGGATGACCATGTTGATCTCCCCTTCATACATGGCGATGGAGACGCGGCGAACCACATCGGGGTGGAAGCCGAGCTGCTTGAGCGTCCGTTTGATCGCGCCGGAGGCCTCTCCGGCACGGGTGAAATCGTCCCCGGGTACGTCGTAATGCAGTTTGATGTTCATACCCTTAACCCCGCCTTTACACTTGGTGATCGGCCGGGAGCGCCCGCCCGTGTCCGGACGGCACGTTTTGTCCGCCCTCCCTGGTTCCGTTACAGGCGGGGTTCGTCTCCGCCGCACAGGCCGTTTTGGTACAAGAGGCCGCAGGCCGTGAACATCCGCAGTGGCGTGCTCATCAGCACGATTCCGCGGTCGTCCGCCAGCTCCACCATGTCGGGGGTGGGCTCCTTGCCCCGTACGAAGACGATGCAGAGCATGTCCATCATATCCGCCGTGCGCACCACCTGTGGGTTGACCAGCCCGGTCAGCAGGACCGACTGATCCTTGACAAAGGCGAGCACGTCGCTCATCATATCGCTGCCGCAGGCGTTGTGCACCTCGGTATCCAGCATGCTTCCGGAGATCACTTTGGCGCCCAGGATGCGCCCCACATCGGCTACTGTCATACACGGTCCGTCCTTTCATATCGGCCGGATCAACCGGCAAGGATGACGGGGGATTCTCTTTCTATTATAGCGGCATCGGCGAAAAGTTGCAAGGATTCCTTGCCCGCCCGTGCATCTTTGTGTAAAACAGAGAGGCCCTCCGGATTTCCCGGGTTTTGTCCCGTTGACCCCCTGTCCCAATTTGCAGGCGGAGCCGGCCTTTTCTTGAAATATGGATTGACACTCTTTTCACGAAATAGTACAATAGACAGTATATGGAAGCTCAACATCGTACAGGAGGTTCGGACAACATGGCTAGAGTTTATAATTTTTCCGCCGGTCCCTCGGTCTTGCCGGAAAGTGTGCTGCGCACCGCAGCGGAGGAGATGCTCGATTATAAGGGGTCGGGTCAGTCGGTGATGGAAATGTCCCATCGCTCCAAGACCTATGACGCCATCATCAAGGAATGCGAAGCCCTGCTCCGGGAGGTCATGGGCGTCCCGGACAACTACAAGGTCCTGTTTCTGCAGGGGGGCGCCTCCTCCCAGTTTGCCATGGTGCCCCTCAATCTGATGAACGGCAGCGGCAAGGCGGATTTCGTGCTTACCGGCCAGTGGGCCTCCAAAGCTCAGCAGGAGGCAGCCCGGTACGGTGAGGCCCATGTGGTCGCCAGCTCCAAGGATAAGACCTATTCGTACATACCCGCGCTGGATCCCGCCGCCTTCACCCCCGATGCGGATTACTTCCACATCTGCCTGAATAATACCATCTACGGCACCCGCTTTACCGCCCTGCCTGAGACCGGCGATGTGCCGCTGGTGGCGGATGTCTCGTCCTGCATCCTGTCCGAGCCCATCGACGTCTCCCGCTTCGGCCTGCTCTACGCCGGCGCACAGAAAAATATGGGGCCCGCCGGCCTGACCGTTGTCATTGTGCGTGAAGACCTGATCGGTCATGCCCGGGACATCACCCCCACCATGTTCAATTATCAGATCCACGCCGACAACGGCTCGATGTACAATACTCCGCCCTGCTACGCCATCTACATCTGCAAGCTGGTCCTCGAGTGGGTGAAGAACGACATGGGCGGCCTGGAAAGCATGAAAGCCTATAATGAGAAAAAGGCCGGCCTGCTCTACGATTTTCTCGACTCCTCCTCCCTGTTCAAGGGTACGGTCGAGAAAAAGGACCGCAGCCTGATGAATATCCCCTTCGTCACCGGCAATGAGGAACTCGATGCTAAGTTCGTGAAGGAAGCGGCCGCGGCTGGGTTTGTCAACCTCAAAGGCCATCGGTCGGTGGGCGGTATGCGGGCCTCCATCTACAACGCCATGCCTATCGAGGGCGTGGAGAAGCTGGTCGCCTTCATGAAGCGGTTTGAAGCCGACAATACCTGATCCCCAGCCAACTGATAAGGAGTGATGTTCCATGCAGATCAAAACCCTGAATAAAATCGCAGCCTGCGGCCTGGAGCGTTTCGGTGCCGCTTATACCGTCGGGGACGATGTCGCCGAACCGAACGGCATTCTGGTGAGGTCCGCCTCCCTGCACGAGGCGGAGCTGCCGGAGTCCCTGCTCGCCATCGCCCGTGCTGGGGCCGGCGTCAACAATATCCCGCTTGACCGCTGCAGCGAAGCCGGCGTCGTGGTGTTCAACACCCCCGGTGCCAACGCCAACGCCGTCAAGGAGCTGATCCTCGCCGGGATGCTCATCTCTTCCCGCAAAGTTATCGATGCCATCGAATGGGCCAAAACCCTGAAGGGCCAGGGTGCCGAAGTCACCAAGCTGGTGGAAAAGGGCAAGGCGCAGTTTGCCGGCCCTGAAATCAAGGGTAAGAAGCTGGGTGTTATCGGCCTGGGCGCCATCGGCGGCCTGGTGGCCAACGCCGCCCATTCCCTCGGGATGGAGGTGTACGGCTTCGACCCGTTCCTGTCGGTCGATGCGGCCTGGAGCCTCTCCCGCGGCGTGAGGCACGCCGCCAGCCGGGAGCAGATCTTTGCCGAATGCGATTACATCACCGTCCACACCCCTCTGACACCCGAAACGAAGGATATGTTCTGTGCCGCCTCCTTCGCAACCATGAAGGACGGGGTGCGGATCCTCAACTTCGCCCGCGCCGAGCTGGTAAACGCCGCCGATATGAAGGAGGCGCTGGCCTCCGGCAAGGTTGCGGCCTATGTGGTGGATTTCCCCACCGATGAAGTTCTGGGTGTCCCGGGCGTCATCGCCATCCCTCACCTGGGAGCCTCCACCCCCGAGAGTGAGGATAACTGCGCCGTCATGGCCGTCGATGAGCTGAAGGCGTATCTCGAGGACGGCGTCATCCGCAATTCGGTCAATTTCCCGTCGGTGGACGTCCCCCGTTCCACCGACCACCGTCTGTGTGTGCTGCATCGGAATATCCCGAACATGCTCACGGGGATCAGCGGGGCTGTCTCCGCCGAGGGGATCAACATCGAGACCATGACCAACCGTTCCAAAAAGGACTATGCCTACACCATCCTGGACGTGGTGGGCGATCCGTCCGACGAGAGCCTCGATAAGATCCGGGCGATCGACGGGGTTATCCGGCTCCGGAAAATCTGATCATACGGGTTCCGCCTGTGAAACGGGATGGGGTGCGCCCCATCCCGTTTTTTTGTCTCCCGTAACGACAAGGAGGGTTTGCATGCGTCTGATCCTGTCTTCCTGTGATTTTCACAACGATCAGTCCAGACGCCGGATTTTCGACAATCTGGGTGCCGCGGCGGAGGACTGCCGGATTCTCTTCATCCCCAACGAAAAGGCCACCCCGGAAAAACTGGCGAGCGGTCGTTATGTCGGCTGGCTGGAACGCTACGGCTTCCGGCGTCCGCATATCCTGGTGTTCGACCATCGCGATCCGGCAGCGTATACCGGCCTGGATATCGACGCCCTCTATATCGGCGGCGGCAACACCTTCAGCCAATTGGCCCGGCTGCGGGCCTGTGGATTCGACCGGGAGGTGATCCGCTATGCCCGGCGGGGCGTCACCTACATCGGCGGGTGTGCCGGTGCCCATATCGCGACAAAAAACGTCGAGCATGTGCCCCCTTTCGATTCCAATACGACGGGAATCACCGACTTCGATGCCCTCGGCCTGTTCGATGGGATCCTGTTCTGCCATTACTCCGAGGCACGGCGGCCATACTATGAAAAGGCCGTCGCCGAGGGGCGGTATGCCGTCCATGCTTTGACGGACGACGACACGATCGTGATACGCGGCTGAGAGCCGACTCCCACAGATGGGCTGATTGGCAGGGATGAAATACGGAGGGACCGGAACGGATCCATTCATGGCGGGTGGGGCCATATCGACTGCTCAAAAACAGATAACAACCACGATGACAACCGGCAGTTGCGCAAAAAGCACTTTGCGCGTTGTTGCGCCGGCACAAAAGGGTTGATATCATGGATCCATAAACAAGAGGAGGCGGTTATCTTGACGATCCGACATATGATAAGCCGGCTGCGGGTAAGCGCCGGGTTATCTCAGGAGCAGTTTGCCGCGCTGTTTGGCGTTTCAAGACAATCGGTACAGAAGTGGGAGAGCGGCGTTTCGGTGCCGGAGCTCGAAAAACTGATCAAAATCGCGAAATACTTTGACGTTTCGCTCGATGCTCTGGCGCTGGAGAGCGATGCCCGTATCACCGAGGAACTGGACTTCAGCAAAAGGCTGAAGCCTAAATACGCCAATTTACATGAATGGGAATCCTATTCCTCCAATCTGCTTATAGAGTATCAGCAGGCCGTCGAAGAAGGCCTGGATATACAGCCTTACGAGGATGTATTCGCGGCGGTTGCACGTCTTCCGAAAAATGAGATAAAGAAGAGACTCGGCGACATCTTATTCGATGTCGTCCTCCAGGCGAAAACAGCAAAAGGATACCAGTATATCGAGCCCTCTACGCTCGAGGAAATAAGGCGGTTGAGAAATGGTACCGGGCAACGGCTGTCCGTTGATAAAAAAACGCTGGAAAACAAGATTCACGGGGCGTGGATGGGCAGAATTTGCGGATGTCTTCTAGGAAAAACCGTTGAAGGCATTAAAACGAAGGAATTGATCCCTTTCTTGAAAGAAACAGGAAATTCCCCTATGCACCGCTATATCCGGCACACCGATCTGAACGACGGGATAGTAGACAAGTACAATTTCCGCTTTGCAGGCCGGTGCTATGCGGATACGGTAGACGGGATGCCGGTGGATGACGACACCAATTATATCGTTCTGGCTCAGGAAATCGTCGAAAAATACGGCAGGGAGTTTTCCCCCTACGATGTCTCCAGGGCATGGCTGGATCTGCAAAGCAAAGACGCCTATTGTACCGCCGAAAGGGTCGCGTTCTGTAATTTTGTCAAGGGATTTGAGCCGCCTGAATCCGCCGTATACCAAAACCCGTACCGTGAATGGATAGGCGCACAGATCCGCGGCGACTATTTCGGGTATATCAATCCCGGAAACCCCGAACTTGCGGCGGAAATGGCCTTCCGGGATGCCTCCATCTCCCACGTCAAAAACGGTATATATGGGGAAATGTTTGTTGCGGCAATGCTGGCCGTTGCCGCTTGCACCGATAGTATCCACGATATTCTTTCAGGCGGGCTAGCACAGATCCCTCATACGTCGAGACTGTATGAAACGATTACCCATGTTTTGACCGGCTTTGAAAACGGCGTTTCGCAGCAAGACTGTTTTAAAACGATTCATAACCGCTATGATGAATATTCAGAGCATGGCTGGTGCCATACCCTATCCAATGCCGCGATCGTAGCGGCGTCCCTGCTTTATGGAAACGGCCGTTTCGGACATTCCATCTGTATGGCCGTGGAAGCCGGTTTTGACACGGACTGTAACGGGGCAACCGTGGGCTCTGTTTTGGGAATGGCAAAAGGGATCGGCAGCATCGATGAACGTTGGACAGAGCCGATACACGATACGCTCCACACCTCTATTTTCGGAGTGGGAACCGTCAGGATTTCCGACCGGGTAAAACGGACGTTAAGCCACATTCCATAATTCTGAAAAAACGGCACCGAAAGTTCGGTGCCGTTTTTGAGCCAAGGACATATAACGGGCATCGGGGGTTGATGCCGGCCTGCAAACAAGGGGGAAACCGTGTGCGAACCCTCTTTCTTTAGTGAATATCTCCCGCGGATTTTCGCCCGGCCTTCCGTATCCCGTCAGGCGGCGATGCTTCCAGAGGAGGCGCCTGCCTGCCGCAGGGTCATCGTCAGCGTTATCTGACGGTTCCCGCGCCGCACGGCCACGGTGATGGTATCGCCCACCTGATGCGCGTCCAGCACACGGTTGTAATCGTCCATGGACGAGATGGAGGCGCCGTCCATGGTCAGGATTTGATCCCCCGCCCGGAACCCATCGGTGCCGGTTACGGACAGGACATAGATGCCGGTCCGGGATACGCCGTACTGAAAGGCACTCGACTGTGAGGTGAGGTCCACTACCTCAATCCCCGTATCCAGCCGTCCGGTGACATATCCGTTAATCATCAGTTCCTCCACCACCGATTTGACTGTGTTGCCCGGAATGGCGAAGCCCAGGCCCTCTATGCCGGTCCCGGAGGATTTGGCGTTGACAATGCCGATCAATTCACCGGCGCTGTTGAAAAGGCCGCCGCCCGAGTTGCCCGGATTGATTGCGGCATTGGTCTGCAAAAGCGTCATGGTCTGGCCGTCGATGATCACGTCTCGGCTGAGTGCGCTGATGATGCCGCTGGTCACGGTACCGCCAAGTTCACCCAGGGGATTGCCGATGGCCACCGCCGTCTCCCCCACCACCAGTTGGTCGGAATCTCCGAACACCGCCGGGGTTAGCCCGGTGGCCTCGATTTTCAGCACCGCCAGATCGGTTTTAGCGTCCACGCCGATCAGCTTGGCCGTATACGTGTCCCCGCTGCGTGTGCGTACGGTGTAGGACGAGGCGCCTTCCACCACGTGGTTATTGGTGACGATGTATCCGTCGGCGGATAAGATCACTCCGCTGCCGGCGCCGGTCTGTACCAACTGCCCGGCATAGGAGGCCGAGCCGGTGGTGATCTCCACCACCGAATCGGCCGCTTTGGCCGCCACATCCGCCACCGACAGCTCGCCGGTGCCGGTCTTATTGGAAACCGACTGGTAAAGAACGGTGCTGCCGCCATTTGAGGAAGAGGAGCCGGATTCCGCCGGGATGCGGGAACCGAGATAGCCTCCGCCCACCCCGGCCACCAGAGCGACGGCCGCGCAGCCGGCGATCAGCCCGGCCGCACGGGCTTTTCCACGGCGTTTTTTCGGTTTTGGAGAAGGGGCCGTCTGCCCGCCCCATGGGGCGGCGTAAGGGGTGTCCCCTGTCCGGTTCTGTGTGTATCGGGGATCCAACGGATCATATGGTGTAAACGACGTCATACGAATACCTCCTTTGGCATCGGCTTTTTGCCGTGTCTGTCTCGTTCTGGTATCAGTATGCGCCTCGACTGTGTTTTTTTGTTGATAAAAAATCCCGGCGGTTGTAAACAACCTGTGAAAGAATTGTGTATGGCGGGCCGGTCTCCGGTTATTTCGGAGACACAAGGACATACCCCGAAAAAAGCGAACCGGAGGGAAATTCCTCCGGTTCGCTCTATTCAGTCTTCTGTTTTCGGATCTTCCGCCAGCCGCAGCCCCAGCTCTCCGAGCTGGGCCGGATCGGCGGGGGAGGGGCAGGAGGTCATCAGCTCGGTCATGTTCTGCACTTTCGGGAAGGCGAGGACGTCCCGAAGGCTGGCGGCCCCGGTCAATTGCATCGCCAGGCGGTCCAGGCCGATGCCCATGCCGCCGTGGGGCGGAGCACCATAACGGAAGGCCTCGATCAAATGGCCGAATTTCCGGTTGGCCTCTTCGTCCGTCAGATGCAGCGCCCGGAAGATATGGCTATGCAGCTCCGGGTCGGTGATCCGGACGGAGCCGCTCGAGAGCTCGATGCCGTTGAGCACCAGGTCAAAGGCTTTCGCATATACCCGGGCGGGATCACTGTCCAGGTAGGGGATGCACTCGTCGAGCGGCGCGGTGAAGGGATGATGCATGGCGACCCATTCACCGAGCTCCTCATTCCACTCGAAGAAGGGGATCTCCGTGATCCAGAGCAGGTTGTACCCTTCCCGGGGGATTTGCAGGCGGTCGGCCACCTCCAGCCGCAGGGCGCCCAGAATCGATTGCACGGCCTTTTTCACCGGTCCGGCGACGATCAGCACCACGTCCCCGGGCTCGGCCCCGGCCGTCCGCAGCAGGGCGGCCATCTCGTCTTCGGAAAAGAATTTGCCGAAGGAGGAGGCCGGTCCCTCCGCCGTCCAGCGGACCCAGGCGAGGCCTTTCGCGCCGATCCCCCGTACGTATTCGGTCAATTTGTCGATTTCCTTGCGGGTCAGGACGGCCGCCGCAGCCTTGGCGGTGATGCAGCCCACCGCGCCGCCGCTTAGTGCTGCGGTGGAAAAGACACCGAAGCCGCAGTCCCGCACGGTATCGGTCAGGTCGGTCAGTTCCATGGCAAAGCGGGTGTCCGGCTTATCCGAACCATAACGGCGCATGGACTCGTCATAGGTCAGACGGGGCAGCGGGAGGGGCAGCTCCTTCCCCAGCACCCGCCGGAACACCTCCGCCATGAATCCCTCGCCGACGGCGTGCAGATCCTCCACGTCCACAAAGGACATCTCCAGGTCGATCTGGGTGAATTCAGGCTGCCGGTCAGCCCGCAGGTCCTCGTCCCGGAAGCAGCGGGCGAGCTGCATGGTGCGGTCGAAGCCCGCAACCATGGTCAGCTGCTTATAGATCTGAGGAGACTGGGGCAGGGCATAAAACTCCCCCCTGTGCAGGCGGGAGGGGACGAGAAAATCCCGGGCGCCTTCGGGGGTGGATTTGATAAGCATGGGGGTTTCGATCTCCAGGAAGCCCTGGCTGTCGAAATAATCCCGTGCGGTTTTGGCGATCTCATGCCGCATCCGCAGATTCCGCTGCAGCTCGGGACGCCGCAGATCGAGGTAGCGGTATTTCAGCCTGGTCGCCTCGGCCGTGTTGCTGTTCTCGACGATCTCGAAGGGCGGTGTCTCGGAACGGGACAGGATCCGCAGCTCCTCCACCTCGATCTCGATGTCACCGGTGGGCAGTTCGGGATTGATAGAGGAACGCACCCGTACCCGGCCTCTGGCGGCGAGGACGTATTCCCCCCGCACACTCCTGGCTTTCTCGAACACAGCGGGAGACGTGGCCTCGTCAAAGGCGAGCTGGACGATACCGGTGCGGTCCCGCAGATCCACGAAGATCAACTGCCCAAGATCCCGCTGCCGCTGCACCCAGCCGAAGACCGTCGCGTCCTCTCCTGCGTGATCCCTCCGGAACTCCCCGCAATAGCGGGTGCGCTTCAGTCCTTTGATGCTCTCTGCCATGACAAATTCGTCCTTTCCGTCGTCCTTCATTTCTCGAGGCCGTCCGCGAGCTCTTCCCCAAAGAGGTCGGCCATGCCGGCGAGCTGCCGGTCCAACGATTTTTGATACAGGGTGGTGTAGAGGCTGTCATCCAGGGCGATGGGCTCCTCGGCGCCGGATGCCATGTCTTTGAGGCGGCCCTGTTTTTGGGCGAGCTCATTGTCCCCCACCACAATGACGTATCGGGCGCCGAGCTTGTCGGCGTACTTCATTTGCGCCTTAAGCCCCCGGCCCGCGATGTCGAATTCAACCGACACCCCACCCTCCCGCAGGCGGGAGGCCATCGCGAAGCATTCCCGCACCGCGTCTGGCCCCATGGGGGCCAGATAGAGCTCGGGGCGGGGCGGGGCGGGTATGGAGGTCCCCTTGGCTTCCAGGATCATCAGAAGCCGCTCGAGGCCCATGGCAAAGCCCAGGGACGGCAGCTCCGGACCGCCCAGTTCCTTGGTCAGGCCGTCGTAGCGGCCGCCGCCGCAGACTGTCGCCTGGGCGCCCAGGGCGTCGGAGATGAATTCGAATACCGTGCGGGTGTAATAATCCAGGCCCCGGACGATCCGGGTATCGATCTCAAACGGGATTTCGGCCGCGGTCAGACAGGCCCTGACCCCCTCAAAATGCGCGGCGCAGTCGTCGCACAAATAATCCAGCATGACCGGTGCACCTTTGGCAATGTCCGCGCAGGCCGGGGACTTGCAGTCGAGGATCCGCATCGGGTTGCGGTCCAGGCGATCCTGGCAGGTGCCGCACAGTTCATCCCGCCGCACTTCGAAATACGCCTTCAGGGCCGTGTGATAGCGCGCGCGGCAGGAGGGGCAGCCGATTGAGTTGATATGCAGGGACACCCCCGTCACCCCGAGGGTTTCCAGGATGGTCCGGGCGAGGGCGATGATTTCGGCATCCGCCTGAGGGGGGGCGGCGCCGAAGCACTCCACCCCGAACTGGTGGAACTCCCTGAGCCTGCCCGCCTGCGGTTTTTCATACCGGTAGCAGGAGGTTAGATAGGCGACCTTGGCCGGCAGGGCGTCGTTGTGCAGGCTGTGCTCGAGCAGGGCCCGCGCCATCCCCGCCGTCCCCTCCGGCCGCAGGGTGACTGACCGGCCTCCCTTGTCCTCAAAGGTATACATCTCCTTCTGCACCACGTCGGTGGTTTCCCCGACCGAACGCTGGAACAGTTCGGTATGCTCGAACACAGGGGTCCGCATCTCCCGGTAGCCGAAGTCCCGCGCAATGGAAAGCGCGGTCTGTTCCACATGCTGCCATTTATAGCTCTCCGCGGGCAGCACGTCGGCGGTGCCGCGGGGGGCCTTGGTAATCAGTGCCATATTGCCATTCCATCCTTTCGCCTGGCCGGTGGGCCATATCCTCCTCCGGATACGACGCAGGGAACCGCCCCTGTCCGCCCCGTCAGAAGCGCATCCGCCCTGAAGGCCGCACAGCTGCCGTTCCCTGGTGAATTCTTCCGGGTAAAGGGATTCTTACGGATTCCCGGGGTTGACGATGTTGCGCCAGTCGAGATCGCCCCGCTCCAATCCGTGGATGAGCACCTCCGCCGTGGCGATATTGGTCGCCACCGGGATGTTGCGCATATCGCACAGGCGGAACATGTCGCTTTCGTTGGGCTCATGGGCCTTGACGGTCATGGGATCCCGGAAAAAGAGCAAGAGGTCGATCTCATCGCAGGCGATGCGGGCCGAAATCTGCTGGTCCCCGCCCTGGGAACCGCTCATATACCGGGTGATGTTCAGCCCGGTCGCCTCCGCCACCATTTTCCCCGTCGTGCCGGTGGCGCAGATATTATGTCGGCTGAGGATGCCGCAATACGCGATACAGAACTGGACCATGAGTTCCTTTTTGGCGTCATGGGCGATCAGGGCGATGTTCATACCGTCAACTCCTTCAATATCGTATTCTCAAGCGGGTCACATTTTTTCCAGCCGTGCCAGGCGGACGTCTTCCCCCAGATACCGCTTGGCGATGTTCCCGAAACAGAGGGCGGCGTCACACTGCCCCGGCAGCGGACGGCCGTTGGCGCCCGCCACGGCCACTTCCTCATCCTCGGGCAGAATGCCGATGAGCGGGACACCGGCCATATCGATGATCTCGTCCACGTCCGGCATTTTGCCGGCCATGACGAGGGAGGGACGGAGCCGGTTGATGATAAGGCGGGCAGGGAGCTGCCGTTCCTCGAGAAGGCGGCCGATGATCCCTGCGTCACGGGCGCAGACCATATCGGGGGTAGAGACCACAAAGGCCTGCGCAGCACCCGCCGCCGCCGTTTCAAACCCCGGCCCGATGCCGGCGGGGCTGTCCACAATCACATCGTCGTAGTACCGGGCGAAGCCGCGGCACAGGCGGGCCATATCGTCGGGAGAGGCCAGCTGTTCCAGCCCCACGGGGGCGGGCACCACCGATACGTTCGGGCAGACCGGGGAAGGATAAATCGCCCGGATGGGTTCACAGCGGCCTTCAAAAATGTCCGCCATATCGTAAACCGCAGACCCGATCCCGAGCATTAAATCCAGGCTGCGCAGGCCGGCATCCCCGTCGACGAGCAACACATGCCGCCCCTGGCGGGCCAGCGCACAGCCGAGCCCTGCCGTTACGGTGGATTTGCCCGCGCCGCCTTTTCCCGATGTCACAACCGAAATCAAACCCATATGGAACCTCCCGCCGCCACCCGACGGCAGCATACAACCAACTTCAGTATAGCATATTTCCAAATCGGTTGTAAACCAGAATTTGAGCCCTGTTCCGCCAAACTTTTTTTATTCGCTTCGTGCATCTGCCACAAGCCCGGAAAAGACCGCGCGGAACAGCCCGCCGTCAGGGCAAAAGCTGCTGCTCCGGGGTGGGGGCGGTGCCGGTCGATTTGGAAGCAAAATAGGCGTCGAGCACCTGCCGGGCCACCTGATGGGCCGGGGTGGAGGTGCCGTTTTCCATTACCACCGAGATAGCCACCTCGGGGTTTTCGGCGGGGGCATAGGCGATGAAAACGCCGTGGTCGGAACGGTCGCCGTTGCCGTTCTGCGCCGTTCCGGTTTTGGCGGCGACGGTATAGGACGCGTCCCGGAAAGAGCTGACGGCGGTACCGCCGTTTTTTGTAACGGCCACCATGCCTTCCCGGACTGTCTGGAGGATGGCGGGGTCGATGTCCAGCCGGTCCGCGACCTCCGGCTCCACCACGGTTTCTACCGTGCCGTCGTAGCTGCGCACACTGTGGACCAGATGGGTCTTATACCGCACCCCGCCGTTGGCGAGCTGCATGGCGTAGGCGGCGAGCTGGATGGGGGTGAAGCGGTTGGTTAACTGGCCGATCGCCACCTGGATGGTATCGCCCTCCACCCAGTCGCTTTTGGTGTCGGGGCCGGCCAAAACCCCCGCTGCCTCTCCGATTTCGATACCGGTCTTGACCCCGAAGCCGAACCGGGTCAGATACGAATTCATGGGTTTGATCGTCAGCCGGCGTCCCAAATCAAAAAAGAAAACGTTGCAGGATTTCTGCAGGGCGCCCACGACGTTGAGGCTTCCGTGGTGGCCGGTGCATCGCGGCGCGAACCCGACGTTTTCGTAGTAGTGGTAAACGCCGTCGCAGGAAGGCCCCTTCTGGTCGGAGGTGATGACCCCCTCTGACAAACCTGCGATCGCGATGGCCGGCTTGATGGTGGAGCCGCAAGCAAAAGTGCCGTACAGTGCCCGGTTGAACAAGGGCTTTTCCGGATCGTTGAGCAGGTTGGCATATTCGCTGGAGTAGGTGGACAAATCGTATCCGGGGACACTGGCGCTGACCAACACGCCGCCGGTTTTGACATCCAGCAGCACCACCGACCCGCTCCGGATATCCTGCCCGCGCCACTTTTTAGTCGCGGTAGGCTGCATCAGACGCATCTCGGCCATCTTGGCCATGATGAGGTCCTCGGTGGTTTTCTGCAGGTTTTTGTCCAGCGTCAGCACCACCGAATTCCCGGCCACAGCCGCCGCGCTCTCATATTCGTCGACGATGGCGCCAGAGGCGTCCCTGACCAGAACCCGGGTGCCGGTGGTCCCCCGCAGGGAGGATTCCATCGCCTGCTCAATCCCGCTTTTGCCCAGGATGTCGTTGAGCTGATAGCCCTTGTCCTTGAGGGACTCGTATTCTTCGGGATAGATGGGGCCGAGGGTGCCGATCAGGTGAGGGGCGATGGTGCCGCTGACATATTCCCGCACCGGGGTGGCCTGGGGGGTCACCCCAGGATAGGCGGTGTTGTTTTCTTTAATGATATAAGCCGTGTCCCGGGAGATGTCGTTGCAGAAAACGAAGGGGTTTTTCAGGCTGAAATCCCGGATGGCCATCTCGTATTGTATGCCGGCCAGCCGCCGCTGCTCTGCGGGGGCATAGTCTTCGAGCGCGTAAGACTCGATGAGCGCGGCCATGCAGTTTTCTACCGTGGCATAGTCCGCCAGCCCCAGTTTTTTGCGCAGCGTGGCGACCGCGCTTTCCTGGTCCTCCATAAACTGGAACGGCTCGGTTTTGGTGATGGGAAGGGTATCGTTCCACTCCTCCCCACGGCTTTCAAGCAGCGCAGCCAGCTTGAGCAGAATGGTGTTTTGCTTGTTCCGCGCCTCGGCGCCGCTGCCCCGGGGGAAGAACGCGCCGTCGATCACCAGGGAAAAACTGGTACGGTTGACGGCCATCGGGCGCAGATAGCGGTCCAGAATCTCGCCGCGGGACGCCGCGATGGAGACCTTGGTCTCGGTCAGGCGGTTGGCCTGGCTCGCGTAATATTCCCCTTCCACGATCTGGATCTGGAACAGGCGGACGCAGTAGATGCCGAACACCACCACCAGAATGCCGGCCAGCACCGCCAGCCGCCGTCTGCTGGAGCGATTATACGGATTGCTGTCCGCCATAGTAATGCCTTCCTTTCTGCAGCCGGGGGCCGCCCCCCTTGTTGTCGCTGGTACCGCCGTTTCCGGCGGCAGACGTTGTATAATCCGATGACCGCCCCAACCCCCGGGGCCGCAGCCCCTTTTTGTATAAAGGCGGGGTCGGGTGTCGGCGTCCCCGCCGGCTTTCCTAAAAAGAAAGTCGGCCAGCCGCCCGGGGGTTCCAAGGGGTTTCACCCCCTGGCACGTCTTTGCCTTCTTTCTTCGTGTGGAGAAAGAAGGTGCTTCGCGGCACAAGCGGGGAAAAAACTCTTTTCAGTATATCCGCGCAAAAAGCGCGGAATCTCCGAAAAGGATGATGGTTGCGCGGTAATCCTCATCTCCACGTTTTTGGAGGGTCTTAAGCGGCGATAAACGCATCATTCGCGGCGTTTGAGGATACGCGCCGTCAGGAAAGTCGCCCCATACAGCAGCGGGGCGAGCACAAGCGTATACCCGAGGCTCGGCAAAATCCGCCGCAGCAGGATAAAAACCGGCTCCGGTTCCTGGAGCAGGAGGGTGTAGCACAGCCAGTTCATCAGCCCCACAAACAGGAGAGCTGCCGCCGAGAGGAGCAGGGCGGTCAGCAGATTGTTGCGCATGAGAAGGGTGATCAGAAGCCCGCAAAGGCATCCGGTTACCAGAAGCAGCAGGGCATTGAAGCCGAGCAGCCGGCCCTGCGGAATCTGCCGGAAGAGCTGCGAAGCGTTCCGGGTGTATGAGGCCCAGCGGCTAGAGGAAAAGCCCTGGGT